>Ga0193711_1000045_pt1 | contig 24144 bp, 25 predicted proteins | sample H3m2metaG_FD_144922 | JGI IMG/M metagenome (GOLD analysis project Ga0193711, IMG submission 144922) | Soil microbial communities from a riparian zone of the East river system, Colorado, United States - H3m2 | ecosystem: Environmental > Terrestrial > Soil > Riparian zone | place: USA: East River...
GTGGTCGTCTACCTCATGAATCACCGGTCGAATGCCGACTACATCGTCGTGGCATACGTGCTCGCCCGCGGCGTGCACGTGAGCTACGCCGTCGGGGAGTGGGCGCGCGCCTGGCCGCTCGAGTATGTCTTCAAGTCGTTCGGGGCCTACTTCATTCGGCGGCGGTTCCGTGAGCCGCTGTATCACACGGTGCTCGAGCGCTACGTCCAGCTGATCACCCGCAACGGGGTGACGCAGGGGATTTTTCCAGAAGGTGGCCTGTCCCGCGACGGCAAGCTGCGGCCGCCGAAATTGGGCCTGCTCGACTACATCTGCCGCACCCTGACCGACCCGGCATTCGACCGAGACATCTGGTTCGTGCCGGTCGCATTGAACTACGACCGCGTACTCGAGGACCGTTCGCTCATTCGCGAGCTCATTCACAATGGCGACAGGCCCAGCCGGCTGGTCCAGCTCGGCACGGTCGTCTCCTACCTCGTCAGCAACACGGTGCGACTGCTGACCGGCCGGCTCAAACGGTACGGGCGCGTCGCGGTGAACTTCGGCACGCCCCTGTCACTGCGCGCGTGGCTCAAGACGGCGCCCAGCGACGTCTTGTCGCTCCCCAAGGAAGCGCGCCTCCCCGAGCTCGAACGGCTTGCCCGCGAGATGCTGCTGCGCATCGGGGCGATCATTCCGGTCACGCCCGTGCCGCTCGCCGCCGCCGCGCTACTCTCGTTTGGTCAGACGGTCATCCAGAAGAACGCGCTGCTCGACCGCATGGACCAGCTGCGGGACCGGCTCCTGGAGGTGAACGGCAAGGTCGTACGGGGCGGGGCGCGGATCGGCGAAGTCTGGGATCGTGCCTGGCGGATGCTGCGGATGCGCCGGCTGGTCGTCGCAGACGGCGACACGCTGGTGGTATTGCCCCGCGGCCGCCCCCTGCTCGAGTTTTATGCGAACTCGATCGCGCACCTCGTTCCCATTCGCGGGCCTCGGCTGCCCTTCCATAAGGCCCACGAAGTGGACACCAACCTCCCGAGACTCATGACATGATGTTACTGCTCGCCGTCTTGACACTTCAGCAGGCGGATCTGGTGGTGACGAACGCCCAGATCTACACCTCCGATGTGAATCGGCCCGTCGCCGAGGCACTCGCCGTGCGCGCCGGGCGGATCGCGTTCGTGGGCAGCAACCGCGGCGCCCTGGCGCTCGCCGGCCCGCGCACGGAACGGCTGGATCTCGCCGGGAAGACCGTGATCACCGGAATGGTGGATGCGCATGCCCATCTGCTCGGGCTGGGCCAGGCGCTGCGCACCGTCGACCTCGTCGGTACGCGCTCGTACGACGAGGTCATCGCGCGCGTGGTCGAGCGCGCCAAGACGGCGCGGCCGGGCGAGTGGATTCGCGGGCGGGGCTGGGACCAGAATGACTGGGCCGACACTCGCTTCCCAACGCATGCGGCGCTGTCCCGCGCGGTGCCCAACAATCCTGTGTATCTGACGCGCGTCGATGGACACGCCGCGCTCGTGAACGCGAAGGCGCTCGAGCTGGCACAGGTCACCGCCGCGACGCCCGACCCGAGCGGCGGCCGGTTCATTCGTGATTCTGCCAATAATCCGACAGGCGTATTGGTCGATAACGCCCAGGGCATCGTGGGCCGCGTGATCCCGGCACCGTCGCGGACGGAGCTGCGAGAGCAGACGCTCGCGGCGATCGCCGAAGCGAATCGCTGGGGGTTGACCGGCATCCACGACGCGGGCGTTGCGCCAGAAGGCATCGCGGTCTACGAGGAATTGGCGAAGGAAGGGCGCTACAACCTGCGCAATTACGTCATGGTGCGATCCAACGACTCGGTCTTGGACGCCTTCATGCGGCGGGGTCCGCAGAAGGCGCTCTACGACGGCCGGCTGTGGATTCGGGCGATCAAGATCACGGCCGACGGCGCGCTCGGCAGCCGCGGCGCGGCGCTCCTGGAGCCCTACAGCGACGATCCGGGCAACACCGGTCTGATCACGACGCCGCTGGAGCGCATCAAGAGCGTGGCGGTACGGGCGCTGAAGGCGGGATTTCAGGTGAATGTCCATGCGATCGGCGATCGTGCCAACCGCGCCGTGCTCGACCAGTTCGAAGCGGCGCTGCAGGAGGTGCCCACGGCCGATCACCGCTTCCGCATCGAACACGCGCAGATCCTGCGCTATCAGGATATCCCGAGGTTTGCCGAGCTCGACGTCATCCCTTCCATGCAGGGCAGCCATCAGACGGGCGACATGTATTGGGCGCCTAATCGCCTGGGACCTGCGCGCCTGGGAGGAGCGTATGCTTGGCGTTCCCTTCTCAATACGGGCGTCGTGATACCGAACGGCTCCGATTTCCCGGTCGAGGCCGTGAACCCGCTGATTTCCTTCCATGCGTTTTTCACGCGACAGGACGCCGACAACTATCCGCCCGGCGGCTGGATGCCCGAGCAACGCACCACGCGCCAGGAAGCGTTGTTGTCGATCACGCTGTGGCCGGCCTATGCGGCGTTCATGGAGAACGAGAGCGGGAGCCTCACGGCCGGGAAGTATGCGGACTTCGTGGTGCTGGATCGCGACATCATGGCCGTCGCTCCGGAAGCGGTGCTGGGAACGCACGTGCTGCTGACCGTGCTGGGCGGCAAGGTCGTGTACCGGGCTAACCCCAACTAACTGAACACGTTCAAAAACACACTTGACGGCCGACCGCCGACCGACAAGATTGTCTGTAGTTGAACGTGTTCAAAATACTCTACCGCCCCGGAGGAGGCCCGGTATGGTCAACACCTATCTCTTCTACCTCGCCCTGAGCATCGCACTGACCGTCTGGGTGGGACACACCCTGCACAAGAACGGACGTCCCTTCCTACTCCATGCCTTCGACGACAATCCGGTCGTCACCGACTCGATCAACAATTTGCTGCTGGTCGGGTTCTACCTGGTGAACTTCGGGTTCGTGAGTCTGGCATTGAGAGCCACCGTGCCCCTCGCCGGGTTGCAGGGGGCCATCGAACTGTTGTCCGTCAAGATCGGCCAAGTCCTGATGGTGCTCGGCGGCATGCACTTCTTCAACATGCATATGCTCCACAAGCTCGGCCGCCGGAGAGCGAAGCTGGCCGCCGATTCGCCCCCGCCGCCCCGCCCGTTGACGCCGTTCGGCCAGACCGTGCTGCGCGGCGCCTCATGAAGCAGCGGCCCAAAGCGGTCGCCACCAAGGCCAAGATCCTCGGAGCCGCGCTCGAGCTGTTCCGCGAGCGCGGCTACGAGGCGGCGACGATGCGCGCGATCGCGGATCGGGCCGGCGTCGCGCTGGGGAACGCATACTACTACTTCGGCTCCAAAGAGCATCTGATCCAGGCGTTTTACGATCGGACGCATATCGAGCACGTCGCGGCCGTCGGGACGCAGCTCGATGAGATCAAGGACTTCAAGGCGCGGCTTCTCTTGGTCATGCGCGCGAAGCTCGAGTCGATCGAGCCGTATCACCGGTTTGCGGGGTTGTTGTTTCGCTCAGCCGCGGATCCCGCGAGCCCGCTCAACCCGTTCAGCGCCGAGTCTCAGCCGGTGCGCCGGGAAGCGACCGAGATCTTTCGTACGGTCGTGGAAGGATCGCGCGGACGCATCGCTCCGGAGCTGCGCGCCGAGCTGCCGAATCTGCTGTGGCTGTATCACATGGGGATCGTGCTGTTCTGGATTCACGACACGTCGAGGGGACGCCGGTGCACGTGGCGGCTGATGGAGCGATCGGTGGATCTGATCGTAAAGCTGGTGCAGCTCGCGTCGCTGCCGTTGATGGGGCCGGTCCGACGGGCGGCTTTGGGAATGGTGCGCGAGCTGCGAGCGTCGTCGCACGGGACCGCCGCGTGAGAGCACCGCAGCTCGTGCGGGAGACCGTGTACGCCTTCGCGCGCTATCTACTCATTGTGATAGGCGGCGTCTGCGCCTTCATGTTCCTGGCTCTCGCTGCCGGGTACCTGCCGTTCTCAGATCGCCCGGGGCCCGGCTGGTACGGCTGGTTCGATGGTGCGGCAATCGAGGACCTGTGGGCGAGCGCCCCATACATCTTTGGATTCGCGACACTCGCCGTATGGGGCGCTCTGCTGTACATGATGCCGTTCGTCGTCGTGGTGCGGCTCCTCGCCCGCACTCGCACTCGCCGATCGATCCTCGCAGCGCTGGGCGGGCTGGTCAGCGCCATCATCACGTTCTGGGTGGTGTGCGGCGCCGGCTGGTATATCGCGATCGGACTCGCGCCGGTCGTTGTCGGCACGGGGCTCGGCGCGGTGTTTGGCGGGTTGGTGCTCGTGGGTCATACGGGATAGGAAAAACACGAAGCCCCCGGGACGGCTCAATACGCCGCCCGGGGGCTCCGACACATTGGTTACCCGGAGTCGAGGGCTTGCGCCCTTCGTTCTTCTCTCCACCGCCACCTTTGGACTGTTTCGTCCTCGGTAGGGCAAGCAGAGGCTCCGGCTTCCATCCCCAAGCAACCCCGTCGGGTCGCTCGGTTCACCAATGTGAGTGCTACGGGTCAGATCGGGTCGCGGACCGACCTTCCGCACTGCACGTCGAGGCACCATTTCGACGTGGCTAGGGCAACGCGACTGGCCCCAGCTGTCCGACCCGGTGAGTTGACTCCCGGATCAACGAGCGCCTGAGCCCTTGGTTGCATCGGCGCCCTCCCCGGAATTTCCGTTCGGACTCGAGTTGAAGGCGTTGTTGAGACGCCAGGTCCCAACCCTTCCCTTCAACTCGCGTGACATCAATATAGGGGGGCTCAAAAGCCGCGCAAGTGCCGATGTTTCTTCGGGTTAGCTCACTTCGATGTGCACGGCGTGTGGAGAGTAAATACTGACTCCGCAACTCGTTCCGGCGGTCGTCCACATGATGTGGAGTTGTGAATCCACAGCGCGCACGTTCCCACATCGGGGTATTAGCCCTCTACAGCCACCTCGCAGTAGGCAAACGGCTGGTCTGAGTCGGCCGGGATGAATAGAAATCCCGCGCCGCTCGTGGCATACCAACCGGCGAGCAGCTGTGTCGAACGACCGACCGCGGGCTCGGCGAACAACGCCTGTGTCCAGCGACGGATGTGACGCAGCTCCGGCGCGCGACGTGATAACAAACTCAGCGCTGCGCCCAAACCGTGCGTAGCTCTTAGAAAGTGTGCGATCGCGTGGCCGCGTTGTGCGAAGATGTACGAGCGGACTCCCGGCTCGTCATACAGCAGGGTACCTTCGTACGGATCGGCTGGTGGCGCGTCCATGCGAGGACCGAAGTAGACGAAGACGCGGTTGTCTCCGTCCCTGCGCTCCACGACCACGGCGGCCGAATCCGGGCCGAGGCGCGCGGCATGTACGAGGTCTTCGGCGGCAAGAATGCCGACTTGGGCCGTCCACTCGAGCGCCGCGAGTGCTTGGTCGAGCGGGAGGCCAACCGCGTCGTCGTAGGCAATGAGGCGCGGCGCTTCACCGGCGCGCTGAAAGAAGTGCGCAAGCGCGTCGGCGCGGTCCTCAAAGGTCCGCATGATGCGAGTAGTTGCGGGAACGGCCATCCCGGGATAATAACGGAGCCGGAATTCAACTGTTAGAGGAGTGATCAGCGATGTTGCTGGGATTGGTGATGGTTATCACGGTGGTCGCATACCAGGACACCGTCACGCACAAGGACTCCTTGCCGCCGCCACCGGTGCCGGCACCGGCCCCTCCGTCGCCCCCCCCGGCGGCGGCGCCGACGATCGAGCAGATCCGGTACATGGAAGGCTTGAAGACCGCCACGCGCGGCGTCGCGCAGATTCGCGACGGCGTGAACCGCGTCGTGCGCACGCAGCAGGCCGACTCGCTCACCCGTCGCCGCGCCGCTCGGCGCCTCGGCGGACTCTGCGGCACGGCACGGTCATTCATCGTCACCGGTCGGCCGAAGATGCAGGCAAGCGCCTACGCGGACTCGATGCGGGTTTTGGCAAAGCAGGTGACGGTACGACTCGATTCGTTGAACGCGTCGCTGCTGGTCTGCGAGAAGACGGCGGGAAAAGATCCCAACACGGTGGCGACGACGCTGACGTCTCGTCTGAAGAACTATGACGACGCCCTGCTCATCTTCCGAACCGCTTTGAAACCGGACAGCACCAAGACCGCCAGCCAGCAGTAGCCTGGATACGCTAAGACGCCAAGACTCAATGACTTAGAGTCTTGGCGTCTTGGCGTCCTGGCGCTTCTATGGAACTGGCTGCTGTTTCGGCTCGAGCCTCAGAATCCAGAGCCCCGTATTGATATCCGGAACGAAGATGTTGCCATCCTTCACGACAGCTCCCCACGCGAACGGCGCTCTCCGATGACCCAGTGAGTCGACCGTCAATATCCAGCTCATTTCCCGCCCTTCGCGCAGCAAGTCGCCCTTCAACTCCCCGGAGATATCGACCGCCCGCGCGCCGCCCTGATAGTTGCCGAGGTAGAGCGTATCGCCCACGACCCAGACGTTGTGGACTCCACCGTCGGTCGGTTCGTACCAGGCGACTTCTCGTGGCTTCGTGATGTCCGAGACGTCGATGACGTGCAGTCTACCGAACGTCAGGTTGTTGCCGTCCTGCAGACCCTTGTTCGGATGTGCCGCGTACACCTCGTCACCCACGAACACATACCGTCCCTGCTTCCACGCGGTGTGCGTCCCGCGCACGAATCCCTGTCCCCAGAACTGTGAGACGCGGGAGTACACCGCATTCAAGTCGTACTTGAACTGCGAGACGAACTGCGGATTCGTCGGGCTTCCACCCTTCATCCCGTTGCCGACATCGAGGATCACGAGGCCGTCGTTCCAGTACGCGAGGTAGGCGAGCCCGTCGACGACCATGATGTCGTGCAAGTATCGCCCGGCTTCGGTCTGCTCGGTCTGCCAGCGGGCGACCTCCTTGGGGTGCTGCGGATCCTGAATGTCGATCACGCGCATCGAGCCGGTCGCGTCGTCGGTGATGTACGCGTAACCCCGGTAGACGTAGGAGCTGTGGACGCCGCCCGACACGGTTTGCGTGTACTCGGAGACCGGTTTGGGATGGCAGGGGTTGCTCGCATCGAAGACGACGATCCCGTTCTTGCGGTCCGACGCGCCTTCCCGTGAGAAGACGCCGTACTTCCCGTCCTCGGTCGTCATGACGTCGTTGACGATGCGCGCGTTCGTCATCATCGAGTCGACGATCTTGGGATGCGTCACATCGGTGATGTCGATGGCGTACACACGGTCGGCGATCGTCGAGAGGTACGCGCACGTCCCCGAGGGATGCACCCACACCTCCGCCGCGCTCATCGTGATCGGCACGCGCCCCCGCACCTCGATCCCCCGTCCGACTTCCCGCGGTGCGACGTGCACGACGGCGTCTGCGTCCTTCCCGCCGATCGATGCCGTCACGGTGTAGTCGCCCGCGAGCTCGGCGACGAACGTGCCGCTCGGCTCAATCGACGAGATACCCGGACCGGCCACGACGGCCCAGTCCACGGCCACGTCACCCACCGGCCGGCCGGCTGCGCTGCGCGCGGTGGCAGAGAATTTCACGACATCACCCGTGCGCACGTTCGAGGTCGCAGGCTCGATGGTGACGCGCGCGACGGTGTTCGGGAGCACCTGAAGGGCAAGCGCTTCCGTCGCCGTCCTGGCCGTCGCAGTGATCGTCGCGCGGCCCGGAGCGACAGCACGCAGCCGGCCATCGTTCGTCACGGTCGCGATGCGTGGATTGCTCGACGTGAAGGTCACCCGATCGGAACGACGGTCGCCGTGCCGCGAGAACGGCGTAGCCGCGAGCGTGAGTCGCGAACCGGCGACCAGGCGAGCGGGCCGCGGATCGAGTTCAATGCGGGAAGGCGGTTCGGGCAGAACGTGTACGACGGCTGTCCCGAACACCTGATTTCCCTGCACGCCCGGCACGTACGCCACCGCCGTGACACGCGAGTATCCCTGATAGCCGCCTGTGAATACGCCGGTCGAATCCACCTGTCCCTGCATGGCGCCGTCATACCATCCGAACTGCGCGCCGGGGACCGGCTGTCCCGCTGCGTCGAGTGCTCGAGCCGTGAACTTGAGTTTGCCGCCAACCTGCACTTCGCCGCCGGAGGGCTGTACTTCGACTTTAGCGATTTGCGCGGGCGGTGCGGTGGTGCTGGTGGCCTGTTGAAGGACGACTAACGACAGTAACGCTGGCAGCAACATGTGAACGCCTCCGTCCGACGGCAGTTAAAGGGAGACTGAGGTTATCGCGCATTTCGACGGCTCGGAAGTGTTACGATGATGTCGCAATAGTGACCGAGCGACGAAAGGACAGTCGCAATTGACAGCTACGAGGGCGGTTAATAGCTTAGCCCGCGGTTCAAGCATACGTGGCACCGTCACCGGCTGTCTGCGCTTCCGCGAGGACCACATGTCTCGCGGATTTTTGTTTGAGCCCGTCCCACGACCGCGGTGGCGTGGGTCGTTCCAGTCCGGGGCAGTGCCCCATTGTGCAGAGGTCTTAACGGTATGGCAAAGGGTAAGGTGAAGTGGTTTAACGACGCGAAGGGCTTTGGCTTTATCGCGCAGGAGTCGGGTCCGGACGTGTTCGTCCACTTCACAGCGATCCAGGCGGAGGGGTTCCGGAGCCTCGCAGAGGGCGACAATGTCGAGTTCGACGTTGCCCAGGGACCAAAGGGGCTGCAAGCGCAGAACGTTCGCAAGGTTTGAGCTGTGTAGGGGCGCAGCATGCCGCCCCTACGAAACGGGCCCGGGTCACACCCGGGCCCGTTTGCTTTTCTTATATTGGCGCCATGACTCCTGTGATCCTCTGCCTCCTGCTCGTGCAGGCTCCGCAAGCCGCGTCGGCTCCACGACCGTTCGCCTATCGCGGATTCGCGCCGGGCATGGCCTACCGTGATTTTGCTTCCCGCGCCCGCAGCATCGCGCAGGGCGACAGCGACATCCTGGCGTGTCAGACGATGCACAATACGGCACAGGTGATGGATTGCGGTGTTCGCGTCCGAGATCCGGTGGACAGCGCACGCTTCTATCTGAGCGCCAACGTCATCGAGGGTCGGACGTCAGTCATTGCGTTCGTGGATTCGGGGAAGGTCGCGCTGGTGCTCCGGACTCAGGATCAGATGCGCAGGCAGCTGGGTGCGCCCCATCGGCGTGAGCGCAGCATGTGGGAATGGACCAAGGGCCGGCGGTTCATCCGGCTCAACTGGCGCGGCGGTCGTGATTGGCGCGTGATCTCGATCACCCTCAACGACCGGGACGTGCTGGCTCGGATCGCCCACTATCGGCCTGCGTCGCGGCCTGCCCCGCGGCCGGCCAAGAAGCCCTAGCTCAGAGCGCTGCCACCAGGCGCTCGGCGAGCTGCGCGATTCCCTGCGATCCGGTGATCTGGTCTACCCAGCGCGGCGGCAACGCCACGTCTCCGTACCGCGCGCCGAGCAGCCCACCCGCGACAGCGGCATTCGTGTCGGTGTCGCCGCCGGCCTGGGCGAGGGCGATCAGCGCCTCCTCCAGCGAGCGGTCGTGCGTCACGAACCAGAACGCGATTTCCACGCAGTGAACCACGTAGCCCGCCTCACCGGCTCGCGCGATCGGGAGATCGCCCTCGCGCTCGCGCGGCACGCGGTGGATCGCGTCGCGCAGCACGCGCGGCGCGCGGTCCCCGATGCGGTGCATCACCTCGTCGATGAAGTAGATGTTGCCGTGCAACAGCTCCCGCGCCGCGAGGTTCACGGCGGCCGCACCCCAGGTACAGCGCTCGTCGGCGTGCGTGATGGCGGCCTGCTGGGTCGACACGCGAATGAGGCGATCGGGATCGTCGTGATAGCGCAGCGCGACCGGAATGCAGCGCATCACGCTGCCGTTGCCGGCCGAGCGGCCCGGATTCTCCTGGTTTGCGAGCTGGCCCGCTTCGAACGGGTCCTTCCCGCGGTCGATCAATGTGAGCGCACGCCGGGTGGTGATCCCGATCCCACGGCCGTCCACCTTCATCCATTTCACCCAGCGACGCGCCACGTCGTTCGCGTCGAACCCCTTCGACGCCAACAGCGATTCGCCGAGCAACAGCGCCATCGCCGCATCGTCATCGTAGGGAGAGTTCTTGGGCGGTGGTGCGAGATCGACGACGCCGTTCGGGAAGGCTTTGCGGATTGCTTCCGGCGTTCCCAGGTGCTCGGTGGGGACGCCCAACTGATTGCCTGCGACAAGGCCCAGCAACGCGCCCCGAGCGCGCGACACGAGCTGTGGGTCTCCCCGGTCCATTGGACCACAAATTAACACCGGCCATGGCCATCGTCGTGGGACTCGCGGGGGTGTACGTCGTCCTCTCGGTGGTGCTCTGGGCGCTGCAGGAGAAGATCACCTTCCCGGCACCTCGGGCGCCGCTGCCGGATCCCGTGCAGGTCCTGGGATACGGCGAGCAGATCGAGCTGCGGATGCAAGATGGGACTCGGCTCGTCGGCTGGTATCTCCCGCCGGCACCGACGCCGCACCACGCCGTCTCACGCAGTTCCACGCCTTCTCCAGCCATCCTCTGGTTCTACGGCAACGGTGAGACGATCGCCGCCATCTGGCCGGTAATCCGGGATTTCCGGCCGCCCAACGCAGCGCTGCTCGTCGTCGACTATCCGGGTTATGGAGCGAGCGGCGGCCGAGCGACCGAAGCGGGCATGTATGAGGCCGCCGATCTCGCGTACAACGCGCTCATCACGCGTTCGGACGTCGATCGCCAGCGCATCTATGTCTACGGCCGTTCCCTGGGGAGCGCAGCCGCCACGCATACGGCCGCTACGCACGAGGTGGCAGGTCTGATTCTCGAGTCACCCTTCACCAGCGCGCATGGAATGGCGGCCCGCCATTACCGCATTTTCCCGTCGTTCCTGGTGCGACTCGGTTTGGACAACATCGGCCGGATGCAACGCATTCACTGCCCTACGCTCATCTTCCACGGGACCGCCGACATGCTGGTGCCCATCAAGATGGGTCACGATGTTGCCGCCGCAGCCGGTGGTCCGGTGGAGTTCGTGATGATAGAGGGCGCGGGGCACAACGACACCTACGACATGGGCGGGAACGCGTACAAAGCAAAGCTGGCGGCTTTCGTCAAATAACCACAACCGGCTCGAGCCGGTCCTTCTCCTCCTCAAAAATGCGTTGCGCCTCATCGAGCGCCCGAAGCACCTTCGGCTCTTCCGGATCGGGGAACTTGCTGTTTGGCGCCACCTTGCCCGTGAGCTTCCGCACGGCGACGAGCGCTCGCGTCACTTCGCAGCGGCCGGCGTCCGCGTCGGTGTGACCGGCCACGAGCAGCTCCTCGAACAACGGCAGCGCCGCGGGGTCGCCGAGGACGTAGAGCGATTCGAGAATCTTCGGCGCGAGGAAGCGACGCAACATCTCGTCCCCGCGAATCCGCTGGAACAGCGCGATCACATTGGGCGCCTGACCGGGATAGTAGCGCGCCGCTTCGACCGCCGCGGCGACAAAGGCATGGTGTGCGCCCGGCGTCTGCAGGTATTTCGCGAATAGCGGCCACGCTTCTTTGGGATGGCGCTCGGCGAGGGCCAGAAACGCGAAGTACCGGCGCCCCAGCGGCGCCTGGGTATCGGCAATGACGGTGCGCAGACCTGCGACGCCCCAGCGTGCGCCAACCAACGCGGCGGCGGCGGCATGCTGCCAGCGTTCGAGCTCCGGCACGCGAAACGTCACGATGTGGGGATCGAGGAACGCGCGACAGCGTTCCAGCGCCGCGAGCAGGCGGCGATCGACGGTCGCGAGCGCCGGCTCGAGTTTTTCGGTATTGGCGCGGCGCGCGAGCGCGAGCGCCTCCCATCCCAGCTGCCCCAGATTCAACTCGTCCCACATGGCTTCCAATTCGGCGGCGCCCTTCGCGACGACGAGACGCTCGAGTCCCGCCGCAAATCCACAGAGCTGCCGAATCGCGTCCACGCAGGTAATGTGGAAAGCGCGTGGATATTGCGCTATCCCATTCGCAGCCTTAACCTTGCCCGCTCATGCGCTGGTGCCGGGCCCTCCTCGCCGCGGTTTGCTCGCTTACTGCCTGCTCCGGTGGAAGCAGCCGCGAACCCATTGTCCTCGGGCTCGCCGGACCCTTCTCACAGCCCCGCGGCGTATCGATGCAGCATGCCGCGGAGCTTGCGGTCAAGGAAGTCAACGCCCGGGGCGGAATTCGGGGACGGCCGCTGGCGCTGCGCATCATGGACGACAGCGGCCGTGGGGATGTCGCCATCCGGATCGCGCAACAGCTCGCGGACGACCGGGCCGTCGTAGCGGTCGTCGGACATCTCACGTCGAGTGCGTCGCTCGCGGCGGGCCGCGTCTATGGCGAAGCGCGGCGTCCGCTCCTGATGATCTCGCCATCGGCGTCGAGCCCCGATCTCTCCGGGGTGAGTCCCTACATGTTCCGCGTGTGCCCCAGCGATGTGAGTCATGGCGCACAACTCGCCCGCTACGCCCGCCAGACGCTCAGCGCACAGCGCGTCGGCGTGATCTACCTGGACGACGACTACGGTCGCGGACTGCGTCTCAGCTTTACCGCGGAGTTCAAGCGCCTGGGCGGCGAGATCGTCGAGGCAGATCCGATGCTCGCGGTGACCCCGAGCCTCGAGCCGTATCTCTCGCGCCTGCGACAGAAGGGCAACGTCGACGCCCTCGTGCTCGCCACCGATCGTGGCGGAGCGGAGCTCGCGCTGCGGGAGATGGGACGGATGGGCGTCCACTGGACGACGCTCGGCGGGGACGCGCTGAGCGGCATCGAAAGGGACGGCCCACTGGCCGAGGGTGTGCGGATGTCCGTCGCCTACCTCGTGGACCAGCCTGGTGAGCGAAATGCGCAATTCTTCGGCGCGTACGCCCGTGCCTATCCGGGCGAGCGTCCCGATCACCGCGGGGCCGCCGCGTACGACATCGTTCATTTGTTGGCGGGCGTGCTCAGGGAATCGGGGGTCGACCGCCGCGCCGTGCGGGACCGATTGGCGCGAATCGGCAGCGATCTTCCGGCGTTCGAAGGTGTCACCGGCACGATTGCCTTCGACAGCCACGGCGACGTCCCGTCGAAACCGGTGGTGATCGGGGTCGTCCGCGAGGGCCAACTGATACCCGAGCCCGGGCAATGACGTCGCTCGACACGATCCGCTGGCGGATAATTTTGGGCCTGTCGGGCCTTCTGGCGGGGCTTGTGATTGCCTCGGTCGTCGGCGTCACGTCGCTTGCCACGTTGCGCAGCTCGCTGGCGACTGAGATCGGGCGTGTCCGGGAATCGAGCGAGGTGGGAAATGGCCTCGTTACGGCGGTGTTCGACGAGATCCGCGCGGCGGAGCAGTATCTCGGTGAGCGCGGACAACAGGCGAGCAATCAATTCCAGGCCGCGGCCGACTCGGCGTTCAGTTACCAGAGACGGCTCGACGGCCTGGCCGGGCTGACCGAGGCCGATCGGATCACGGTCAGTCGCATCAAGCAGCTGCAATCAGCCATTCATGTCGATTACTCTCTCGCCCATGCCCATCTCGATCTGGGCCGGCTGCGGGACGCGCAGGCCTTGTCGGTCGGCGTCCGGCCGCAAGTCACCGAGCTGACGCGGCTCGTGCACGATCTGTCGACGCGCCAGTCGGAAAAGGCGGGTGTGGTCGGGCAGCGACTCGCGGCACTGGCGCGCGAGCGGGAGATCGTCCTGTGGCTCGTGCTGATCGCGACGGCTCTGGGTGGTACGGTGGTCGGCGCGTTCACGCTGCGTTGGGTCGAAGGCCCGTTGGTCCGGCTCGTCACGGCAGCCGAGCGATTCGGGAGCGGCGACCTCCGGCCCGTCACCACTGGACGAATGCCGCGCGAATTCCAGGTGCTGGCCGACGCCATGCGGCGAATGGGGGAGCGACTGCGCGGCATCGTCTCTGAAGTCGTCGGGTCGGCAGACAAGATCGCTGCCTCGGCCAGCGACCTGTCCGCGGTGAGCGAGGAGCTCGCCGCATCGTCGAGCCAGGTGTCGAGCGCGATGCTCGAGATCGCGACCGGTGCGGAGAATCAGCGCAACGAGCTGAACGCGACCCAGACCGCGCTTGAGCTGCAACGCAAAACCAACACCGAGATGACGGACGCCGCAGCCCGCGTCGCGCGGCTGGGCGAGGAGATTCGCACCGTCGCGGACCGGCATCGCAACGACATCGCCGCGGCGGGCAACACGCTGCTCGACGTGCGGGAAGTGGTGCGCACCACCGGCACGGAGGTCACGCAGCTCGCCCAGCAGAGCACGGCGATCGACGACTTCGTGGACCTGATCAAGCGGATCTCGTCGCAGACCAACCTGCTGGCGTTGAACGCGGCGATCGAAGCGGCGCGCGCCGGCGAACACGGGCGAGGCTTTGCGGTCGTCGCCGAAGAGGTGCGCCAGCTGGCGGACGAGTCGTCGCGTGCCGCCGAAGACGTGGCGCGGACCACGCGCGTGATCCGGGAGCAGGTCGAGGAGGTGACCGCGACGATGGCCGTCGGCCAGGCGAAGGTGCGCGGCATCGAATCGGTCGCGGAAGGCGCCGCCCGCGGCCTCACCGAAATCGTCGCGGCCGTGGAGCAGGTCGAGCAGGCGGCCGCACAGGTGACCCGGGCGGCGCAGGAAAACCGCGGGGTGACCGAGCAGCTCGGCGCGCAGGCCCAGCAGGTCGTGAGCCGCGCGGTGGCGCACGCCTCGAGCGCCGAGCAGGTCACGGCGGCGACCCAACAGCAGGGTGCATCCACCCAGGAAATGGCAGCGGCCGCCGGAGATCTGCTCCAGGCGGCCGAGAAACTGCGTGGGATGGTCCGAGGCTTCCGGATCTAGCGGCGGCCCTTCTTCGCCTTTTTTGCAGGAGTCTTCTTGACGGCGACGGGCTTCTTTTTGCGCAGCCCTTCCTGCACCTCTCCCAGCACACGGTCCCCCTCGTCGGGACCGATCAGTCCCCGGCGCACGGCATAGCGCACCAGCTCTTCCGCGTCCTCGAACGCAAAATCCGCCAGCCCGGCCGCACCGCGCATGGCTTTGACGAGCGCGTCTGCCACGGGACTGCGCAGCACGCTGGCGATGCCGGGTAAGGCTTCGAGTAGTGACGAGATTTGGGAACCACCGAGTTCGGCTGGCATGAAAAAGGGTGGTAAAGGTGGCGGCAAGCTACATGTCCCCCCCGGGGGCGTCAAGAAAGGGGGGACTCCCCAGGGGGGAAGGGCGTCAAGATCAGGGGTAGTATACATTTCGGACCCGGAGGGGAGTCGACGTGGGGAGACGGGGGATCAAGGAGTACCGGGCGCCGGAAGCCCTGGCGCTCATTGCAGCAGATCGGGCACATGAGCCACTCGTGTGCCCCTCGTGCGGGACTCGCACGATCCAGCGTTCCCCGCGACGCCGCATGCTACGGGCGACCGAGCTCTTCATCCCGGAACGGATCAGCCTGACGTGCGGGGCATGCAGCCGCCACGCTTTCTACATCACGCGCGGGATGGAGCCCCCGCGCGACGCAACCATGGATCCCAGGAGCTTATGAGCGAGAACACGCGTGGCTGGTGACGCGATTCAGATGATGGGGACCGTCACCGAAGTCCTACCCAACACGACGTTCCGCGTAAAACTCGAAAATGGACATGAAGTCTTGGCTTACGTCAGCGGTAAAATGCGGAAGAACTACATTCGCATCTTGCAAGGCGATCGCGTCGCGGTCGACCTATCGCCCTACGATCTGACGCGCGGCCGAATTACCTACCGCTACAAATAAGTCTCAACCGGGGTGCCGGAATAGCCTGTTCCACCGGATGCGGAACGGGTGCGACGCCACGCTCATGTAGATGAACAACGGCCGCCCCCGGATATGGTCGCGCGGCAGGAATCCCCAAAAGCGGCTGTCGTAGGACTCATCGCGGTTATCGCCCATCACCCAATAGTGCTGCGCGGGGATGACGATCGGCCCCCAGTCGTGCGTCGTCGGCTGATAGTGGCCCGGATCCTTGCCGATATACTCCGGCAGCTGCAATGCTCGGATCAGCTGCAGACGGAAGGGAGGCTGGGAGTCCGGCGTCACGGCAGTGTGCAGCGCATAGGGCTCGTCCAGACGCTGCCCGTTGCGGATGATGGTGTCGTGGACCATCTGGAGCGTGTCGCCCGGCGCCCCGATCACCCGCTTCACGATGTTGAGATTCGGCGTCGAGTCTTCCACTGAGCGGAACACGACGACCTGGTCCCGCTTGGGCGTGGCGAACGACGGTAGCCGGCAACAATGGATACCGGTCAGCGGAATCTCGAGCTCACCGCCGAACACCGCCTTGTTGACGAACAGGAAATCCCCGACGAGCAGGGTGTTTTCCATGCTCGCCGAGGGAATGCGGAATGCTTCGACGAGATAAGACCGCAGTACGATCCAGATCAGGAGCGCCGTGCCGATCGCCTTCAGCCACGCGATGGCCTCGTCCTTGGCGGTCTTCGCCGCAGGTTTGGGAGGTTTGGTGGAGGTTGGTGGAGGTTGTGGAGGACGGGGAGGCGTCACGGGGTCTCAATCCAGTCGGCGATGAAAATATTCGTTTCCCCCTGGACCTTGCCGTTCCGATTCGACGCCCAGACGAGCTGATGCCCGTCGGGCGAGAACATCGGGAACGCATCGAAGTCACTGTTCGTCGTGATCTGCTCGAGGTGCGAGCCGTCGGCATTCACGAGATAGAGATCGAAGTTTCGCGAGCGGGGATTCTTGTGGTTGGATGCGAAGATGATGCGCTTGCCGTCGGGATGGAAATAGGGCGCGAAGTTGGCCCCGCCGAGATTGGTGACCTGGTGTTGATGCGAGCCGTCGGCGTCCATGACCCAGATTTCCATGCGCACGGGCCGCACCAGGTTCTGCGCGATCAGGCCGCGATAATCCAAGGAATCCGCCGCGGTCTGCGGATGCCAGGCGCGATAGACGATCTGCTTGCCGTCGGGCGAAAAGAACGGGCCGCCGTCGTAGCCGAGGGTGCGCGTCAGGCGCTTCAGGTGCCGGCCATCCACACCCATCGTGTAGATGTCGAGGTCGCCATTCCGCAGCGACGTGAACACGATCGTCTGCCCGTCCGGGGACAACGTGCCTTCCGCGTCGTACCGGGGATTATTCGTGATGCGCCGAGCTCCTTGACCGTCGGCATTCGCGACGTAGATGTCGTAATCGTAGAGCGCCCACACGTAGCCCTTGGAATAGTCGGGACGTGGCGGGCACGCCGCGCCCGCATGTTGCGTGGTCGCGTAGAAGATTCCGCGGTCGTCGTCGAAAAAGTAGCCGCACGTGGTGCGGCCCTTGCCGTTCGAGACGCGGTGGAGGCCCGTCCCGTCGGTATTCATCACGAACTCTTGATCGCACCCGGAGTCCGCTTCCTGCCGCTGAAAGATGATCTGATGCCCGGAGCGCGAGAAATAGGCTTCGGCATTCTGCCCGCCGAACGTCAGCTGCCGAACGTTCTGGAGGCGTACTTCCCCGGAGTCAGGGGCGACCGTTTGCAGCAGCGCGGCCATGAGAAGGCGTATCATGAGTCCCGCAAGCTAGAGTCATTCAAATCCCCAGGCAATGTTAGATTTATCTGCTCCAATGAATGATCCCAAAGGGCCCCGTCCATCGCGCCAGCCGCTCATGGATCCTCTCGGTCAGATGTGTGCCGATGGGAAAGAGACGGCCGAGTTTCTGTGGCAGGTCCCAAAGGACCCGGCCGCGCGTCAGAAAATCATGAATCTGCTGATTCAGATCGGAATCGAAGGCTTGAAGCAAGGGCGCCATGAAATGCCCAGACTGGTCGAGGAGCTGAAGATCGCGGCGCAGGCGTCACCATCCCCGCAACAAGTCGAGCTGCTGGTTGATGGCTTCGATCGTCTGACCAAGTTGTGGCAGGCGGCCAAATCCGGATTACTATGACCGAGACCCCCACCGTCGCTCGCGTGGAGCTCGATCAGCTCTGCATCAACACGATTCGTACGCTCGCGATGGACGCCGTGCAGCAAGCCGATTCGGGACATCCCGGCACGGCGATGGCGCTGGCGCCGCTCGCGTACGTGCTGTGGCAACGGCATCTGCGATACAATCCCGCAAATCCCGAATGGCTGGACCGCGACCGCTTCATCCTGTCGGCGGGCCATGCTTGCATGTTGCTCTACAGCGTCCTCTATCTCACGGGCTACGATCTCACGCTCGACGAGATCAAGCAGTTCCGGCAATGGGGGAGCCGCACCCCGGGCCACTCGGAGCACGGCGTCACGCCCGGCGTAGAAGCGACGACAGGACCGCTCGGACAGGGGACCGGGAACGCCGTCGGCATGGCGATCGCCGAAGCACAGCTCGCGGCCCTGTTCAATCGCCCCGGCCATTCAATCATCGACCACTACACCTATTTCCTCGCGTCCGACGGTGACCTCATGGAGGGCATCTCGCACGAGGCGTGCTCGCTCGCAGGTCACCTGAAGCTCGGCAAGCTGATCGGGTTTTACGACGACAATCGCATCACGATCGATGGGTCGACCGAGCTCGCCTTCTCCGACAATACCACGAGGCGCTTCGAGTCGTACGGCTGGCACGTACAACGGATCGCGGATGGCAACGATCTCAAGGCGATCGATGCGGCTATCGCCCAAGCAAAGCGGGTGACCGAGCGGCCATCGCTCATCATCGTGCGGACGCACATCGCGTGGGGCAGCCCGCATAAGCAGGACACCGCCGAGGCGCATGGCGCGCCGCTGGGCATCGAAGAGGTGAAAGCGACGAAGCAGAACCTCGGTTGGCCTTCCCTCGAGCCGTTCTACGTTCCGGACGACGCGCTCGAGCAGTGGCGTAGCGCCAAGACCCGCGGCGCGCAGCTCGAGGCCGGCTGGAAGAAGAAGTGGGACGCCTACCGCGCGACCCATCCCGATCTAGCTGCCGAGCTGGAGCGCCGCCTCGCCGGGCGCCTGCCACCGGGCTGGGATGCGGCATTGCCGGTCTTCGGTCCGAACGATGCGCAAGCCACCCGCACGGCATCGGGCAAGGTGCTCAATGCGATCGCGACGACGCTTCCGGAGTTGATGGGCGGATCAGCCGATCTGACCGGCTCGAACAACACCGAGATCAAAGGTGGCGGACCGGGCCGGAACTTCCACTACGGTGTGCGAGAGCACGCGATGGGCGCCGCGCTGAACGGAATAGCGCTCCATCGTGGATTCATTCCGTTCGGCGGCACGTTCCTGATCTTCTCCGACTACATGCGGCCGTCGATACGGCTGGCGGCGCTGACGCACCTCAAGCCGATCTACGTCTTCACGCACGACTCGATCGGCCTGGGCGAAGATGGGCCGACGCATCAGCCCATCGAGCAGCTCGCCGCGCTGCGCGCGATCCCCAACATGACCGTCATCCGCCCGTCGGATGCGACCGAGGTCGTCGAGGCGTGGCGCGCGGCGATCACACACCGCGACGGACCGGTGGCGCTGGTCCTCACTCGGCAAAAGGTCGCGGTGGTGGATCGCACGAAATACGCCCCGGCGGCGGGGCTGCATCGGGGCGGTTACGTCCTCGCCGATTCCCCAAATCCTGACATCGTCCTCATGGCCACCGGTTCCGAAGTTGAACTCATCCTCGGGGCATATGAGAAGCTGAAGGCGGACGGCAGGCGGCCCCGCGCCGTTTCGATGCCCTGCCTCGAGTATTTCGCAAAGCAATCCGCTGACTACCGGGCATCCGTGCTGCCGCCCCCCCCCGTGCCCCGCATCGCCGTGGAGGCGGCGGCTCCGCAGTCCTGGTATCGCTGGGTGGGAGACAACGGCGTGATCATGGGCATCGAGCGCTTTGGCGAATCCGCGCCGTATCAGCGGATCTACAAGGAGTTCGGACTCACCGTGGATGGGATAGTTGCCGAAGCGCGAATCCGCGCCTAGGTTTCGCCAACAATGAAGCCAATCACCATGTCGATGTGTTGCCACCTCTGCTGCCCCATGTGTTGTACGGGGAGCGGACGGTCAAGCGCGTCGGCGTGTGGGATGACATGAGGTAGACAAAGGGCTCCGCCCCACCACGACGCACTATGATCGGCCGCGACTCCTCGATTCGAGTCGCGGCCGATCGCTTTGGAGGAGGAACTGTGACACGGCATCTGTTGTGGGCTTATCCGGCAGCCCGAAGCCGGTCTCGCGCTCGCGCGCGCTGCTCGAGCTGACGCTCGCCGCGCTGGAGCGCCAGGGCGCCGGCCCTTCCCGGCTCATCGATCTCGCCGCCCTGCCGGCTGACGCCCTGCTCGGCCGCCGCGAAGATCGCGATGTGACCGAGGCGATCCAGGCGGTGCTGGATGCCGGGATCGTGGTCGTCAGCACGCCGATTTACCGCGCGACATACAGCGGGCTCCTCAAAGTGTTCTTCGATCTCCTGCCGCAGGACGCGCTGGCGCGGAAGGTCGCGATCGCGATCGCCACGGGCGGCGGACCGGGCCATTTCCTGGCGGTCGATCACGGCCTGCGGCCGCTGCTCGCGAGTGTCGGCGCGTTGGTGGCCTCCACTGGCGTCTACGGAACCGACGCGCAGTTCCGCGCGGGAGTGCCCGAACCGGCGTTGGTCGAGCGCATCGAACGGGGGGCGCTCGAAGCGGCGTCGTTGGCCGCGGGGGTAACCACATGATCGGGGTTTTCTACGAGCACCCGCACTGGTTCGGTCCGCTGTTCGCGGAGTTCGACCGACGCGGCACGCCGTACACGCGGCTCCATGCCGAGCAGCACCGCTTCGATCCGGGCAGTGAGCCACCCTACGATCTCGTGTTCAACCGCATGAGCCCATCCGCGTGGCAGCGGGGACATGGGCACGCGGTGTTTTACACGCATCAGTTTCTGGCGCATCTCGAGCGCCACGGGGTGCGGGTCGTCAACGGCTCCCGTGCCTTCCAGGCCGAGACCTCAAAGGCGTTGCAGCTGTCCATCTTGCGCAACCTTGGTCTTCCCTACCCTCCGGCCCGCGTCATCAATGATCCGGCAGACGCGCCGGCCGCGGCCGCGGAGCTGGAGTTTCCCGTGGTCGTAAAGCCCAATGTCGGCGGCAGCGGCGCCGGAATTCTGCGCTTCGATACGCCTGCACAGCTCGCCGCCGCGGCAGCCACGGGCGGGCTGGAGCTGGGTCCAGACCACACGGCGTTGGTTCAGCAGTTCATTCCGTCCGAAGAAGGCCGCATCACGCGAGTCGAGGTTCTGGACGGACGTTTCCTCTATGCGATCCGCGTCTACTCCTCGGGCGAGACATTCAACCTGTGCCCGGCAGACGTCTGCCAGACCACCGCAGGCGCCGAGCTCGTGCGGACGGCATGTCCGGTGGATGCGCCCAAGAATGGGCTGCGCGTCGAGGGCTACGAGCCGCCGGCGCAGATCGTGGGTGACGTGGAACGAATTGCGGCGGCGTGCGGCATCGAGGTCGGCGGGATCGAGTACGCGATCGACGAGCGCGACGGCCGTCTCTACTACTACGACGTCAACGCGCTGTCGAACTTCGTCGCCGATGCGCCACGGGTCGTCGGATTCGACCCGTTCGCACGTCTGGCCGACTATCTGGAAAGAGAGGCCCGCTAATGCGCTTCGGCTATTGGTTGCCGGTATTCGGCGGGTGGCTGCGCAACGTCGAGGACGAGCGCATGGAAGCCGAGTGGTCCTACGTCCGGCGACTCGCGCGCGCGAGTGAACGGGCGGGATTCGATCTCACGTTGATCGCGGAGCTCAATCTCAACGACATCAAGGGACCCGACGCGCCCGCCCTCGACGCCTGGTCCACGGCGGCCGCTTTAGCGGCGGTGACCGACCGGCTCGAGCTGATGGTGGCGGTGCGTCCGACGTTCCATCCGCCCGCGCTGCTCGCCAAACAGGCGGCGAATATCGATCACATCTCGGGCGGCCGGCTGTCGCTCAACGTCGTGTCGTCGTGGTGGGCGGAGGAGGCGAAACAATACGGAGTGGAGTTCGACACGCACGACGCGCGCTACGCACGGACCGCCGAATGGCTCGCGGTCGTCGACGGTCTCTGGTCCGAGCGGCGATTCAGTTTCGCGGGCAAGTACTACAACGTGGAGAACGCCATCCTCGAGCCGAAACCGGTGCGCCAGCCACGGCCGACCCTCTACGCCGGGGGTGAATCGCCGGCGGCAAAAGCGCTGATCGCCCGCTCCTGTGACGGTTACCTGATGCACGGCGACCCACCCGAGCGCGTCGCCGCCAAGGTGGCGGATATGCAGGCGCTGCGGGACGACAAGGGGCTACCACCGCTCGTCTACGGTGTCGCCGGCTATGTCGTATGTCGCGCGACCGAGACGGCGGCGCGGCGCGAGATCGAGCGAATCACCGACGTCCGGCAGAACGCGGCCGGCTACGCGAACTACGAACAGTGGCTTGCGAACACCCAGCTCGAGCAGCGCGTGAGCCTGGAGGACTATTCCGTCTCGAATCGCGGGCTAAAGGCGGGCCTCACGGGAACACCGGAACAAATCGCCGACCGCATTCGTGCGTTCGAGCAGGCGGGCGTAGACCTCTTGCTCCTGCAGTTCAGCCCCCAGCTCGAGGAGATGGAGCGATTCGCCGAGGAGGTCATGCCGCTGGTCAACGAGCCATCGCCCGTGCAATGAGGCGCGCCGCCTCGCGCCCCGAGCGGACACAGGCCGAGACGCCTGCTCCGTCGTAACCCGCTCCGGCGATCGCCAGGGGAGGGAGCCGGCTCAGGCGGCCTCGCGCGGCGGCGACATGCTCGGCATGGCGCGCGCGGTAGCGCGGCAGTCCGCGGTTCCAGTAGAACACGCGCGACCACAGCGGCTCGCCGCGAATGCCGAGGATTGCCGCGAGCTCGGCGTGCGCCACTTTCGCTGGATCACCATCGATCGCGGGGAGATAGGCGCGTAGGAGCATATGACCATCGGGCGCCCGGCCAGCGAATTTGGATGATGCGTAGGTGCAGGCGCGAACACGCACGGGTGATGCGACAACGAACCCCGCGCCCTGGAGCGGTTTCTTCATCTGATCCGTGCGATACGCGAGCGAGACCGTGATGCTCGGCAGGTAGACGACCTCGCCGAGCGCGCGCCCGCCCGCGACACCCACCGCCTCGAGCAGACGTCCAGCGGAATAGGCCGGAAGCGCCAGAACCACGCCGTCCGCGTCGTGCGCCGAGCCCCCAGTGATCGCCACGTGCCAGCGCGAGCCTGCGTGAACGAGACCGGCCACGCCTTGCGCGAAACGCAGGGCGCCGGCGAGCCGGTCGGCCAGAGCGGCCACGGGCTCGCCCATCCCGTTTGCGAAGCTGCGAAACCCCGCTTTGACCTCCGCACTCGACGCATCGATTCCGAGGAGCTGGGCCGCGCGGCCCTCCTCGATCGGCTCGAGCGCCTTCCCCGTCCAGAGCGCCGTGCCACGCGCCCCTTGGCTCACCAGGTGAGCGCCAATTCCCAGCTCATTTGCGAGCTCAGGCAATTCGGGCTCGCCGGCGAGGAAGCCGTCGGGGCCGCCTTCGACGACGAATCCCTTCACGAGCTCGGTCACGATCACCCCACCGGCGCGACGCTCGCTCTCCAGCAGTGTGACGTCGATGCCGCCGGTTCGCGTCAGCTCCCAGGCTGCGGCGAGCCCGGCGATCCCGGCACCCACAACCACGACCCTCACAGCCACCCTCGCTCTGACGCGGCGGTGCGCACGACGGCGGCGACCGCGGCCACCAGGCCGGCGTCGTCGTTGAGTGACGCCGTTCGCTCGAGCTGAATGCCGAGCCGGCGGGCCAGCGCCTGATACTCCACGTCGATGTCGTACAGGATTTCGACGTGATCGCACACGAAACCGATAGGAACGAGGAGCACCGCTTCGTCGCCGGCCCTTGCGAGCTCCGTCAACACCGCGGCCACGTCGGGGCCGAGCCACGGCTCCGCGGTGGCGCCCGCGCTCTGATACGCGAGGCGCCAGCCACTCAAGCGAGCGCGCGTCGCCACCTCGCCCGCACTGGCCTTGAGCTCATCCGGATAGGGATCAGCGGAGGCGAGGATTTTCTCGGGAAGGCTGTGCGCCGTGAAGACGACCCGTACCTTGGACGGCCGTGGAAAGCGTTGCAGCGCCTGCACCACGCGGTTCGCGACGGCATCGAGGAATTCCGGTTGCTTCCACCAGGTCCGGACAAGCGCGACGTCCAGTCGGCCGTCCGCG
>Ga0193711_1000046_pt1 | contig 23876 bp, 21 predicted proteins | sample H3m2metaG_FD_144922 | JGI IMG/M metagenome (GOLD analysis project Ga0193711, IMG submission 144922) | Soil microbial communities from a riparian zone of the East river system, Colorado, United States - H3m2 | ecosystem: Environmental > Terrestrial > Soil > Riparian zone | place: USA: East River...
ACCTTCTTGTAGCGGAACCCGCTCCGCAGGCTGCCCGTCCAGCGCGGATTCGGATTCGCGATGACGCGCGGATCGGGATCGACCACCGGGAAGCCGCCCGCGTCGATGTACAGCGCGCCGGGGGTCGCACCCGCGCAGGCGGCATCGAAGGCCGCCGAAGCTCCGGCAGCGCTGATGCCGCACCGCAAGAACCCGATGCTGCGGATCACGCCGAGCTCCTGGCCCACCATCGCGACGTTGGGCTCGAAGTCGCCGACCGTGACGAACTGCGCGCCGCCCAGCGACACCACCATGCTGCGATTACGAGCCCATTGCACCCCGAGCTCCCAGCCGTAGTCCGGCCGCTGAATCGGGCGCATGTTGAGCGTGACCTCGAGGCCGCGATTGCGGAAGGTCGCGGAATTGCTGGCCTCCAGCGTGAATCCGGTCCCCGCCGCCGACACCGGCGTCAGCAGAATGACGTCCTGCGTTTTGGCGTTGTAGTACGTGAAGCTCAGGTCCGACTTGTCGCGGAATAGGCCGAGGTCGAACCCGGTCTCGAATTCCTTGGTCCGCTCGGGACGCAGCGCCGTGGCGCCCTTGATCGTCCCTTGCACCAGGCCACCGAGTCCCGCCTGAGTCGGCGTTTCGCCGGTGCCCTGCGAGATGCCGGACACAATCGTGTTCGACAGGAAGTTCGTGGACGTGAGATAGGGCTGCGGTTCCTGCCCCGCCTCCCCGTAGGCGACGCGCAGCTTGCCGAACGTCAGCCACGGCCGCTCACCCGTCACCTTCGTGAACGTCCAGGCCAGGCTCCCCTTGGGGAACCAGCTGCGCCGGTTCTGGACGCCGAACGTGGAGGAACCGTCGTTCCGCAACGCCGCCGTCAGATACAGCTGATCGTACAGATCGAGCGTCGCCTGTCCGAAGTAGCCTTCGTTGTGAATGATCGTCTGCGCATCGGACGGGATGTCGCGCGACACTGTGTTGGACACCTTGAACGGCTTCGCCGTGATCAGCGTCCGGCCCACGTTGCCGAGCTGCCGGAAATTCCGGCTGTTCAGGTTCTGGCCGAGCGTCACCGTCCCGCCGATGTTCGAGTTCAGCTGGTATTTGGCCGTGGCCGACAGATTGTGATCGATCTGGTAGTTCACCAGCTTGCCCTCGATCACCCGTCCCGCGAAGCACACGTCGGAGGATGAAATCGGGCAGCCTTCGAGCCGCTCGTCGTTCGAGTAGTCCGCGCCGAGCGTGTAGTTCACGCGCAGCCAGTCGGCGGCGGTGTACTCGGCGTTGATGTTCCCGAACACGCGTCCCACTTTCGAGCGATTCTGCTGTTCGTTGATGATGAAGAAGGGATTGTCGAAGCCGCGGTCGGCCACGATGTCCCCGGCACTGGGGTGCTGGAACCGATAGGTCCGATGCAGCCCAAACTGCGGATCCAGGTACGGCAGGTTGTTGAAGTTCGGCGGCGAGCGCAGCAAGCTCAGCTGAATACCGTTTACGTTGTTGCCGCGCTGGATGAAGCTGCCCCGCGTGTCGGCGTACGACAGGTTCGCGCCGACTTTGACGTTGTCGGCCAGGCGGTGCGAGCCGCGGAAGCGAACCGTGTTCCGGGTATACTCGTCGTTGCTGCCGACGATGATCCCGTTGTTGTAGTACTGCTCACCCGACAGATAGAACGTCGTGCGGTCGTTGCCGCCGGAGATGGTCAGATCGTTCTCGACGACCCGTCCGGTGGTGTACGCTTCGTTGGCGTGATCGAAGACCGGGGACCCCGGCGCCATCGCCGGACCCCAGGAGCGCGAGCAGATGCTGCCGGAGCCCGGGTCATCGCAGTCACCGCCCAGCGAGGTGTCGGGCGCGATACCGCTGATCCCCTCACCGTACCTCGTCTGCAACGGGTAGTGGTGGTTGATGTCGTCGAAGGAGATCGACGACTTCAGCGAGAACCGCGTCGGACCGGCGTGGCCCGACTTCGTCGTAATGAGAATGACGCCCTGCCCCGCGCGCGCGCCGTAGATCGCGCCGGAGGCCGCGCCCTTGAGGATCTCCACCGACTCGATGTCGTTGGGATTCAGGTCGCTGGCACGGTTCTCATGCACCGTCCCGTCGGTCTGCCCGACCCCGAGATCGTCGTTCAGGTTGAAGTTCGAGGTCGAGAAGCTCGAGTTATCGAGCGGCACGCCGTCGACGACGAACAGCGGCTGGCCGTTGCCAGACAGTGTCCGCGTCCCGCGAATGCGAATGTAGGAGGACGCGCCGGGGTCGCCGGACTGTTGCGTCACTTCGACGTTCGGGGCCTTGCCCGCGAGCGCCTGCACCACGTTCGATTCGTTGCTGCGCTGCACGGCGGCCGCATCGACGGTGTTACGCACGCTGCCGAGCTTCTGGGACTCGGTCGACGTGCCTGCCCCCGTGACTACGATCTCGCCGAGCTGCAGCGGGTTGGGAGCGAGCGTGAAGTCCTGCTCGACGATGCCGGCGCGGAGCGTGACCTGGACCGTGGAGGGCTTGTAGCCCAGCCGACGCGCGACGACGCTGAGCGTCTGGCCCGGGGTGGCGCGCGCACCCGGGATCACAATCGCATAGTGGCCGTCATCCCGGGTGCTCGCCCCGAGACCGAGTGAAGGAACGATGACTTCGGCGGACCCGATCGGCACGCCACCGGCGGTCACCCTACCACTGAGGGTGACGGGCTCCTGGGCGGCCAACGAGGCGACGCCGACGCTGGCACAGAGAAAGGTTAGAACGGAGAGGCGCATCAGTCCTCCAATGAAACGGGTGTCCGTTGCGGATTGGTCAACATGTTTCGATATAGCATGGGGGCTCGGCAACCGCCAGACCAAACGTGCCAGAATGGTGTTAGCGGGGAACGACGATGCCCTCAAAGGTCACGGATCGCGGGCTTACCAGGCCTAGGGTGAGGGCGGTCACCAGGAGATCGCTCCAGCGGGCGCGCGTTTTGATGCGGAGGTTTGCAATCCGGGCGCCCGTGGCGACCTGTCCGGCGAGCACGTCTTCGGCGCTGGGACGGGACGCGGCCGTCAAACCCAAGAGCAAATACACGGGATGTTTCGTAACGCTGAAGGGCGTTCCCTGAGGTGGAGTCTGCGCAGCCTCAGCCATCGAGGTCGGGACGCCCAGATCGGTGGCGTCGAAGGTCATGGCGCAGCCGCTCAGCGTGAGGGCCAGAGCGGCAAGGCCCGCGCGTGTGACAGGATGGATCACGAATCTCCCGGGAAGCAAAGGGGCGCGTCGCATGAACGCGACGCGCCCCAAAGCTACTGCCTCTTACATCCCGATGGGAGCCTTGAGCGCGAAGTGCGCGCCGATGCCGAAGATCCCGCCCTTGACCCCACCGCCGAGATTCTCGGAGTCGTACGCGAGGTGGAGGCCCAGCATGCCGAACCCGACGTTGGCACCAAGCGTCCAACCAATGTTGGACGGCGTGCCGCTGACGCCGGAGAACTTGTACCAGCGATTGTTCACCGCCAGATAGGGCTCGATGCTCAATCCCGGCGTCGGCACGCTGACACTGACCGCACCACCGAGGCCCAGTCGCGTCTGGCTCGAATCACCGTTCGCCGCCCCGGCGTGCGACGCGCCCACCTGCAGACTGATGGAGACGGGAATGAGGCTCCCGCCGATTACGCGAAATGCCGCCTGGCCGCCGACGGACGTAAAGCTGTCGGGCGCGCCCTTCGGCTTCCACCACGCGATGCCGGCGGTGAGAGTAATGTTCGCGAGTCCGACCGAGCCGCGTGCACCGAACGCGGTCCCTTTGCCGAGATCGGAGTTGGGCATGGCGAGATCGCCGCTGATCGTGATGCCGGTCCCACCCTTGGGACTGCTCCAGTTCGGCATCCCTAGCTGCTGGGCCGCGAGCGGTGCAACCGTGAACGCGGCGGCCGCTAAACTTGCGAGCATGCGCTTCATCGATATCCTCCACATCGTGACAGTTGATCTCCCCATGAGACGTCGTGTGCGGGACCTACGGTAGGAAGTCGCTCCCGCCAAGTCAATCTGTGTCAGCCTAATGCACCCACACGGCGCTAATTGACACACCCTCTAAATCGCCCAGTCCCGCGCTGATCCGCGCGTCAAAGCGCGGCGTCAGCCGGAAATCGGCGCCCAACCCGAGCGAAAAGAGGAAGTCCGACGTTCCATTTCCTGCAACGAGAAACCCTGTCGGCTGCACGTAGGGCACGATGCTGATCTTCGAATCTCTGGGATCGACGCGCCGGCCCAGCGACAGACCCACCGGAATGACCGCGAACGAGCTGCGCCTGGAAAACTGGCCGCCGACGCCGACGATCAGCGCACCATCCAAAGGAAAGTCCTCGGTATGAGTCACGACGCGTTCCCGCGCCTCCGCACCGACGAGGAAACGTGAATCGGCGTTACTGCCCGGCGTGAAAATGCCGCCGCGGAATCCCAGATCGAACTTTCCATGCGACACGCGGTACGCGCCTTCGAATGCCGTACCGCCGCCGTTGGGAAAGCTCAGCACCAATCCGATTTCCGAGCGGGTAAATGCGCGGTACGGCGCGTTGTAACTGGGAAGCCCCGTCGCCTGTGCCGCTGCATCAGAGACGAGACTGACGCCCATGATCAGCAGACATGACATCCAGAACGAACGCATTTGCGTGCTCCTCGAGACTTGGTGCGAGGGTTACCCGACGAACAACGCGGCGTTCCGGTGTTCCGGAACGCCGCGCTCACCGAGGGGCGCAGCATGCTGCGCCCCTACCACTACTAGTGCCAGAGTGAAATGCCGATGCGGCCGCCGATTGCAATCGAGCTGGGACCGAGATTGGCGTTCTCCGACGTCCACTGGAACCCAAGCTCGTAGCGCCAGGCGGCACTCCCGTACGGCTTCCGCCAGCCGACTCCGGCGTGGAGCTGGATCGCGGTGCCGCTGCCGCCGCCGAAATCTCCCAGCACGAGTCCCGCGCCGCCGCCAAAGAACATGCCGCGGCGATGACCGCCCGGACTATTCGAGAACAGCACGTCGACGCCCGGTGTGAGGAGGTACTGAGTCGTGCCGCCGACCGTGCTGATGTTGGCCGTGAGCCGACCTTCCCACATCATGTTGCCGCGTGACGGCACGAAACCGAATCGGACGTCGACAGGCGTCTGAATCAGGATTCCGCCGCTGACGTTCTGAGGCTTCACATAGGAAACCCCCAAATCGATACCGAACTCGTGCTTGGCGCCGCCCATGGGTGCCGCCGCCCGGCGTTGCGCATGGGCCGCCGCAGGAAGTGACAGCGCGATCGCCGCCAAGACCATCCCGCTCAAGAGCTTCCGCATACTGAGGCCTCCAGTTGGGGTGGTAAAAACCGTCACATCGTTAAGAACCACAAGCAGTTCTGTCAACTAGGAGGTCCCAGAAAGCCCATGGCCCGTCAGCTAGGAGCCTGACGGGCCATGGTTTACGACCGACCTCGTGATGCGGCTCACGCCGCAAAAGGTCGTTTACTTGCCGAAGGTGAGGCCCAGCGTGATCGGCAGGAACGCGGTCGAGCCACCGCTCGTGCTCACGCTCGTATAGCGCGTCCCGACGACGAGCCTGGTGCTGCCCGTGCCGAGCTTGAACGCGACAGCGGCACCACCGCCGAACCCGATCTTCGACTGGGAGGCCGAGCCGCCGCCGGTCGCGTCGATCTTCACGTTGTAGAAGCCGAGGCCAGCGTTCAGCATGATGCGTGCGGGGGCGCTGGCTGGATTCAACGCGTACACGACCGAGGCCATACCTCCGATGATCTTCGTGTGGCCAGCAACGCTTACAGCCTCATCGTGCGACGACTGCGAATATGACACGTCGCCACGGATACCGATCGGTTGGCCGGCGAGCCAGTAGGTTGCACCCACGCCACCGACGAAGCCCATCTTGTCAAACGTGTTGTAGTCGCCCATCGGCAGGATCACGCCACCAGATATTCCATAACGCAGACTGCCGGCCTGTGCCATGGCGCGCTGCGCCATGACGGGGCGGGCTGCGACGACGCAAAGCGCCACCGCGAGTAGTACGAGTCCGAACCGCTTCATAGCTATCCCTCCGGGGGAAATGGGGCTTTTAGGGGTTTTGGGTCCTTCCGAACAGGCACCACTGTTGGAAATTGCCCCCCAGAAGTCAAGCCTCGGCGGGTCCAGCCCGTCGTGCCACGATGCGCACAACGTTCGATGCCACTTGAAGAAAGCCCCCCATCACACTCAGTCGGGTCACGTTGCCGCCAGCCTGACTGATCGTCACGATTCCCTGCCCTAGAAGGGTCATCAAGGGGGCGTGGCGTGGGAGAATCCCTACGAACCCGTCATATGCCGGCGCCACCACGGCATCCGCTTCGCCGGCGAACACCGAGCGTTCGGCCGAAATCACCGAAACGCGCATCAGGCGGAGGCCATCTTCTTAGCCTGCGCCACGACGTCGTCGATGCCCCCCTGCATGTAAAACGCTTGCTCCGGGAGCTGGTCGAATTCCCCCGAAACGACGCGCTCGAACGACGCGATCGTGTCCTCCAGCTTGACGTATTTGCCCTCCAGACCCGTGAACTGGGAGGCCACAAAGAAGGGCTGCGACAGGAAGCGCTGCACCCGGCGGGCGCGCCCCACGAGCAGCTTGTCCTCTTCCGACAGCTCGTCCATGCCCAGAATCGCGATGATGTCCTGAAGATCCTTGTAGCGTTGCAGAATGCGCTGCACTTCGACCGCCACTTTGTAGTGGCGCTCGCCGAGATACTGCGCGTCCTGAATGCGGCTCGAGGACGATAGCGGGTTCACCGCCGGGTAAATCCCAAGCTCGACGATCGCGCGGTCGAGCACGACGGTCGCATCGAGGTGGGAGAACGCAGTCGCCGGCGCGGGGTCGGTGAGATCGTCGGCGGGCACGTAGATGGCCTGCACCGAGGTGATGGAGCCCTTGTTGGTGGAGGTGATGCGCTCCTGGAGGGCGCCCATCTCGTCGGCCAGCGTGGGCTGGTAGCCCACCGCCGAGGGCATGCGGCCGAGCAGCGTCGACACCTCGGAGCCCGCCTGCACGAAGCGGAAGATGTTGTCGATGAAGACGAGCACGTCCTGTCCTTCGACGTCGCGGAAATATTCGGCGACGGTGAGACCCGTCAGCCCGACGCGCAGTCGCGCCCCCGGCGGCTCGTTCATCTGCCCGTAGATCAGCGCCACGTTTTCGAGGATGCCCGCTTCCTTGAACTCGAGATACAGGTCGTTGCCCTCACGCGTCCGCTCGCCCACGCCGCAGAACACCGATTTGCCGCCGTGTGCCTTGGCGACGTTGTTGATCAGCTCCTGGATCACCACGGTCTTGCCGACGCCGGCGCCGCCGAACAGTCCGATCTTGCCGCCCTTCACGAACGGAGCGATCAGGTCGATGACTTTGATGCCGGTCTCGAACACCTGCGTCTTCGGCTCGAGGTCGACGAATGCCGGACTGCCGCGGTGAATCGGCCAGCGCTCGGCATCTTTCGGAATTGGGGGGCCCTCGTCCACCGGCTCGCCGATGACGTTGAGAATGCGCCCCAGCGCAGGCTTGCCGACCGGAACGGTGATCGGCTGGCCCGTATCCACGACCTCCATGCCGCGCACGATGCCGTCGGTGGAGCTCATGGCGACGGCGCGGACCTGGTTGCGGCCGATGTGCTGCTCGACTTCCGCGACCAGTTGTCCGGAATCGACCTTCACCGTGACCGCGTTGTAGAGCTCGGGGAGCTGCTCGGGCTCGAACTCGACGTCGAGGACAGGTCCGATGACCTGGACCACCTTGCCAATGCTGTGCTTCGCTTGGGTCTTCGTCGCCATGATCCTATCCTTTGAGGGCTTCGGCCCCGCCGACAATTTCTGCGAGCTCCTGCGTGATTTGCGCCTGCCGCGCACGGTTGAACGTGCGCTGCAAGATGGTGAGCATGTCTTCGCCGGCGTCGGTCGCGTTTTTCATCGCGGTGCGCCGGGCACCGTGCTCGGCGGCTGCCGTCTCGACGAGCGCGCGGTACATCTGGTTCTGCACATATAGAGGAAGGAGCTCCTGCAGGATCTCCTCGGCAGACGGCTTGAGGATGTAGTTGACCGTCGACCGCCGCTTCTCAGGGGCAGCGATCGGCAGGATCCGTAACGTCGTCGGCGGCGTCGAGACCGCGCTGTTGAACTTGGCAAATACGACATCCACCGCGTCCAGGTCCCCCTTCGAGAATCGCTCCATCAGCGGTTTTACCAGCTCGGCGGCGTGCTCCAGTGTGGGGCGATCGCCGATGTCGATGCGCTGCGATGCGATGTTGCGCTTGGTGAACTTGAAGTAGCTGATGCCCTTCTTGCCCACGAGGTGCAGCTCGGTGTGGGCGTCCTGTCGTTCGAGCTCCTCGAGCCGCCGCCGCGCCTCGCGAATCAGGTTCGCATTGAACGCGCCGCACAGCCCGCGGTTCGAGGTGATCAACAGCAGCGCCGCCCGTCGCACCCCCGCGCCTCGTCCCGTGTGGCCCGGCTGGCGCAGCAGCGGGAATCGCTCGGCGAGCTCGGGCGAGTAGAGCTCGCCAATCACCTCCGCCAGCGCCTGGGCGTAGGGACGCGCGCCCACCACGCGGTCCTGGGCGCGCTTGAGCTTCGACGTGGACACGAGCTCCATCGTCTTCGTGATCTTGCGCGTGTTTTGCACCGAGCGGATTCGCCGCTTCAGCTCGAGGGGCTTCGCCATTACAGCGCCTTGTACTCCTCGATCGCCTTGCGCAGGCGCGCGCTCAAGTCATCCGACAGCGCGCGCTTGGTCCGAATCTCGTCGACCATCTCGGGGTGCTGCGCGGCCATGAACTCGAGCAATCCCTTCTCCCATTCCTTGATCTCGGGGACGTTCACGTCGTCGATCAAGCCGTTCGTGACCGCGAAGATCACGATCACCTGCTGCTCGACGGGCATCGGCAGATACTGCGGCTGCTTCAGCACTTCCACGACGCGCGCGCCGCGCGCCAGCTGCCGCTGCGTCGCCGGGTCGAGCTCCGAGCCGAACTGGGCGAACGCCTCGAGCTCGCGGTATTGCGCGAGATCGAGCCGCAGCCGCCCGGCGACCTGCTTCATCGCCTTGATCTGCGCGTTACCGCCCACGCGGCTCACCGAGATGCCGGCGTTCACCGCGGGCCGCACGTTCGAGTAGAACAGGTCGGTCTCGAGAAAGATCTGACCGTCGGTGATCGAAATGACGTTCGTCGGGATGTAGGCCGAGACGTCGCCCGCCTGGGTCTCGATGATGGGCAGCGCCGTCAGCGAGCCGCCGCCCATTTCGTCCGACAGTTTCGCGGCGCGTTCCAGGAGCCGGCTGTGGAGATAGAACACGTCCCCGGGGTACGCCTCGCGGCCCGGGGGCCGCCGCAACACCAGCGACAGCTGCCGGTAGGCCGCCGCCTGCTTGGACAAGTCGTCGTAGATGCAGAGTGTCGCCTTCTTCTCGTCGTACATGAAGTACTCGGCCATCGTGCAGCCGCTGTACGGCGCGATGTACAGCATCGGCGCCGGCTCCGAGGCCGATGCGACGACGACGATGGTGTATGACATCGCGTCGTGCTCCTTCAGCCGTTCCACCACTCCCGCGACGGTCGAGTTCTTCTGGCCGATCGCGACGTACACGCAGATGACGCCCTGCCCCTTTTGATTGATGATCGTGTCGACCGCGATCGCGGTCTTCCCCGTTCCTCTGTCTCCGATGATCAGCTCGCGCTGGCCGCGGCCGATCGGAATCATCGAATCGATCGCCTTGATGCCGGTCTGGAGCGGCTCCTTCACCGGCTGGCGCTTGATGATGCCGGGGGCGACGATCTCCACTTTGCGGCTCTTCGTGGTATGAATCGGGCCCAGCCCGTCCACCGGCCGGCCCAGTGCGTCCACCACCCTTCCGACCATCGCCGGGCCGACGGGCACCTCGAGCACGCGGGCGGTGCGGCGCACCTCGTCGCCCTCGCGCAGCTGGAGATAGTTGCCGAAAATCACCGCGCCGATGTTGTCTTCCTCGAGGTTCAGGGCGAGGCCGGTGATCTTCTCTCCGGTCGCCGAGACCGTGAATTCGAGCATCTCGCCCGCCATCGCGGAGGTCAGCCCGTAGATCCGGGCGATGCCGTCCTTCACCTCAAGCACGGTGCCGACTTCGCGGACGTCGATATCCGCCAGGTCAGCGGCCTGGATCTCCTTGAGGAGAAGGTTCTTCAGCTCGCCTGGACGCAGGATGGAATCGGTAGGCATGGGGGTACCGGTTGAGAGATTGTGAAAAATATCACTAACTACAGGGCGGCGAAAGGCGGCGAGGGGCGGCGGATGGCGGCGAAAACCGTTGGGCCGCTATACCCGCGACCTCGTTCTTCCTCTCAGAAATCTCGTGAGTACACCCCGGGGGCCAAGCTCGCGTAACTCCACGGGCGTCGCTCCCGCGACGCGGCGCGCCGCCCCGGCCAGGTGGCTCGGTGATGCGTAGCCGAGGATACGGACGACCCCGCGAACAGTATACCCGGGGTTCCCGAGCAGGTCTGCCGCACAGGCCGCGCGGGCGAGATCGATGACGCGCTTCAGGTTGGGTGCTCCTCCCGCGGCGAATTCCCGCGAGAGATGCTCGCGCGTCACGCGCAGCACCTGAGCGACGTGCCCCGTTTTGGTCGGCGTGCCTGCGCGTCGCAGGACCTCTTCCCACGCCGCCAGCTGCAGGCGATCAGTGAGCCGCAGGAGTCGCGGTGCATCGGCGAGCGCCAAGCGGCGCGCCACCTGAGCGGTCCGGGCGGCGATCCATTCGCCCGCGACGGCGTTGTCCACACCTTCTACTAATACGCCGGTAAAACCGGCATCGCGGCACGAGGCAAGTAGCGCTCCATCGTCCGGACGCACGGCACAGAGCGCGTACATCGGAATCCGCGGGAAGCGCGCTGGGAGGCCCAAGCCTACGCCGTCGCAGTGGCGCACGTCGAGGACGACCGCATCGACGAGCCGCTGCTCAAGAAGGCGCTCCACCGCCTGGATAGTGCGGCACAACCGCACGCTGCCGGCGCCGCGCGGATATCCGCGCTGCACGGCGCGCCGAGCCTCACGGTGGGGATGAAACACCGGAACTACGGGATAGCCTCCGTTCCGCCCGCTCACGTCTGCACCAGCGCCTGCTGCATCCCGGCCGCCTGTCGCAGGACGTCGCGCGCGTTGTCATAGCTCACGGTTTGTTGCGCTTCGTCGAACGGATGCCAAACACACGCAGTGATCCCTTCGGCTTCTTCAGGCACGGGGTCGCCGCGCCGCGACTCGAAGAGAAAGAAATGGCAGTACTTGTGAATCGTCTTGCCGCGGAAGCGGAAGTACCAATCGATCACTTTTATCGGGCCGTGGAGCACGAGCTCGTTGAGTCCGGTTTCCTCGCTCACCTCGCGCCGCGCCCCGTCGGCGGGCGGCTCGGCGGCTTCGAGGTGGCCCTTGGGAAACCCCCAATTCTTGTACGAGTCGCGAATCAACAGGAAGCGCACCCGGCCGTCCGGTCCACGACGGAAGACCACGCCGCCGGCGCTTGTTTCGCGCTGGGCGCGGGGCTGGGGTTTGCGGCCCTTGCGAAGGCGGGTCATCGTCTAGAAGACGCTGAACGTGAAGTACTTGCGTGGATTCGCCTGAATGTCGGAGAGCAGCTGCCGGAGCTGAATCATCGTGAGCGTCGTCTCCCGATACAGCGCCGAATCGGCCACGAGGAGTCCCAGGGTACCGCTGCGGTTCGCGATGCGCGACATCACGCTATCCGCGTTCTGCAGGACGCGCACGAGGCTCTCCGAATTCCGGTTCGCCGCCGCCATGAGTTGCTTGAAATCCTGGGACGCACTGCGTAGGTCGGTGCTGGTGGCGGCGGTGTTATTAAGGATAGTGGCGAGCTGTCCCTGATTCGTCGCCGTATCCACCCGCCCCAGGGTCGTCCGCAAGTCTGTCGCAGCGCGCGACAACGCTTGCGAGCTTTTGCTCAGATTCGCCCCGACGTCCCCGATGACATCGGCCTGCTCGTTGGTGACCCGCGCCAGGCGGTCAGCGATCTGCCCGAAGTCGCGGATCGAGCGGCGCAGGTCCGTGACAGCCGATGAGTCGAATGCGGTCTGGATCCGGGTCGAGACAGTCGCGATGTCGGTCGCGATCCGGCTCGCCTGGGCGGTGAGCTGGCCGATGTCGGGCAGCGTGGCGCCGGGCCACTTCCCGCCGCCCGCCGCCTGCGCCTCCACCAGCGCCTGCCGCACGTTGGGATCATTGGGCAGGGGATCGCTCGAGATCAGCGTCGCGGCCCACTCGCCGAACAGTGACGCCGAGGCCGCGATCACCGCCGGCTTCTCAGGTAAGCTGACGCCCGAGTAGATCTTCAAGTCGGCCTCGACCCAGTTGCCGGGGGCCAGCCGGATCGCCTCGACGCGACCCACCCGGACCCCGCGTAGCACGACCGGATTGCCGACGCCGAGCCCACCGACTGTCCGGAAGCGCGCAGTGACCGTCTCTTCGGTCTTGCCGAAGTGCGCGCCGGACAACCACAGTGCGCCGCCCACCACCACGGCGAGCGCCGCGATGACCACCAGGCCGACGGCGAACTCGTTCTCGCGCTTCACTCAGGACGTCCCTCAATGAACTGCCGCACCACCGAGTCCTCCGTCTCCTGAATCTCGGCCACCGTCCCCACCTGGCGGATGCGCCCCTCGTACAGCATGGCGATCCGGTCGCCGACCGTGTACGCGCTCCGCATGTCGTGCGTTACCACCACGCCCGTGACGCCCAAGTGCTCCCGCGTTCGCACCATCAATCGGTCGATCACCGCCGACGTCACAGGATCGAGGCCGGTCGTCGGCTCGTCGTAGAGGATGTAGCGCGGGCGGAGCGCGATGGCCCGCGCGATCCCCACGCGCTTGCGCATGCCGCCCGACAGCTCGGCGGGCATTCTGTCTTCCGTGCCGGACAGATCAACGAGCGCCAGCGCTTCCCGGACCCGATCCTCGATTTCCTCGGCCGACACGCGGCGGCGGCGCAGACCCAGCGCCAGGTTCTCCGCCACGGTCAGCGAATCGAACAGCGCCGCGAACTGGAACACATAGCCGATCCCTTCACGCAGCGCCGTCAGGCCATCGCGGTCCAACGTCGACACCGCGTGGCCGTCAACGATGACGTCCCCAGCGTCTGGGTGCAACAGGCCGACGATATGCTTGAGCGCCACGCTCTTGCCCGTACCCGAATAGCCGATGATCACCACGGTTTCGGCGTCCCGGATCTTCAGCGACAGGCCCTGCAACACTGGCGTGCCGTCGAACGCCTTGTACACGTCCTGGAACTCGATCACAGCAGCACCACGGCCCAGAACGCATCCAGCAGCAGGATCAGCACGGCGGAGTAGACAACGGCGCGGGTCGTGCTCTTTCCCACGCCCTCGGCCCCACCGCGTGTCGCGAGACCGACGATGCATCCCACGCCGGTGATGGTGAAGCCGAAGGTCGCGCTCTTGAACAGCCCAAACCACACATCCTTGAACTGATAGAACAGCTTGAGGCCTTTCAAGAAGTCCGGCGTCGAGAGATCGAGCAACGCGAGGCTGGTGAGCCACCCTGTCACGATGCCGGTTGCCATGGCGAACGCGATGATCATCGGAAACATCACAGTGCCCGCGATCACGCGAGGAAGGACGAGATAGCTCTGGGGATCGTAGGCCAGCGTCTCGAGCGCGTCCACCTGCTCGGTCACTCTCATCGTGCCGAGCTCGGCGGCCATACTGGCCCCCACCCGCCCGGCCAGCGCGAGCCCGCAGATCACGGGCCCGAGCTCGAGCATCATCGTCTTGCCGACGAGCGTGCCGACGAAGTAGAGGGGGACCGCGCCGGTGAAAGTGTAGGAGGCCTGGAGCGCGAGGACGACGCCCGTAAATGCCGCAATGAACAACGTGACCGGAATCGAGTCCACGCCGATGCGGCGCATCTGGACGATGGCCGCCCGCGCCCACGTCCGGACGTCGGGCAGGGCGCGCACCATGTCCATCGCGAAGTGACCGACCCGCCCGACTGATTCTATCGCGGAAATCGAGCGGCGGCCGATGGCTTGAATCACGGGGAGAGAAACTAGACCAAAAACAGTAGGGGCGCAGCATGCTGCGCCCCTACGTCTTCACTGCCGGTGTGCTTACGCTGCGAAGCTGGCGAGCGCCTTGCCGACGTCTCCGTCGCGAAGCCGCTTCAGCGCGCGATCGCGCAGTTGCCGCACGCGCTCGCGAGTCACGCCGAGCATTCCCCCGATCTCTTCCAGCGTGTGCTCACGTCCGCCGTCCAGACCGAAGTACAGCCGCAGCACTTTGGCATCGCGGCGCTGCAGCGTGTTGAGCGCCTGCTCGATCTCGTCGGACAGGAAGCGATCCATCGCCTGATCTTCCGTGTCCGGCAGGTCCTCGGCGATGAAGCGCTCGATGAGCGAGCGATCACCGTCGGGATCGAGCGGGGCGTCGAGCCGCACGTCGCCGGTGTTGAGCGCGGCGAGCGACTGCACGACCTCGAGCGACAGCTTCGTCGCGTCGGCGATCTCTTCCGGTGTCGGCTCTCGCCGCAGCGTCTGCCGGAGATACTCGGCAGTGCGCACGATGCGGGACAGATCCGCGGTCCGATTCAGCGGCACGCGCACGGTGCGGCCCTGCCGCGCGAGCGCGGCGAGGATCGCCTGGCGGATCCACCACACGGCGTACGAGATGAACTTGACGCCCTGATCGGGATCGAACTTCCGCGCCGCCGTGAGCAGGCCGACGTTGCCCTCGCCGATGAGATCAGTGAGCGGCAGGCCGCGGTTCTGATACTTCTTGGCGACGGAAATCACGAACCGCAGGTTGCGCTTCACGAGCTCCTGCATCGCCTCCTGATCGCCCGCACGGACCTTCCGGGCAAGCGCGATCTCCTCCTTCTGCGTCAGCAGCGGAGTCTTGGAGACCTCGTGCAGGTACTGGTCGAGGATGTCGCGCTCGTGCTCGTGATGGCCCAGACCCGTGAGCAGGCCGCGGCGCCGGCCACGGCGCTTCACGACGCGTCGCTCAGCCGTCGCGACGGTCGCCTTCGCCTTGGCCTTCGGAGCCGGAGGGGCTGCTTTTGTCTTCTTACGAGTACGAGGCATTGGTTCGCCCTATTGGGTGCTCTTTAGTACGCAGTGACAGCGGAAATGTTCATGAAGCAAGCAGAAAATCGCTTGACACCGCCTGAACGCTCCGATAAGATGCCGTGTTCCCGCCGGCCGTTTTGGGCGCGGGAATATAGCGGGGGCGTAGCTCAGTTGGGAGAGCGCGTGAATGGCATTCACGAGGTCAGGGGTTCGATCCCCCTCGCCTCCACTCGGTCGGACGGTAGGACGGTCGGACGGTCTGACCGGTAAGGCGCTGGCGGGGTGGTAGATACCCCCTCATCGAGCGGTTAGATTTGAGCGGCAACGCGGGAATAGCTCAGTTGGTAGAGCACAACCTTGCCAAGGTTGGGGTCGCGGGTTCGAGTCCCGTTTCCCGCTCTCCAAAGCGGCATGCAGATCGAAACACAGCGACGCGGGGTGGAGCAGTCTGGTAGCTCGCCGGGCTCATAACCCGGAGGTCGTGGGTTCAAATCCCACCCCCGCTACTGCAAACGTGGAACGCGGAACGCGGAATGCGGAACAGGCGCCACAAATTCCCTGTTCCACGTTCCCACTTCCGCGTTCCGCGTTTCGAGCGGGCGGTTAGCTCAGTTGGTTAGAGCGCCACGTTGACATCGTGGAGGTCACAAGTTCGAGTCTTGTACCGCCCATCCGCGCGCCCATAGCTCAACTGGATAGAGCGCTTGACTACGGATCAAGAGGTTGGGGGTTCAAGTCCTCCTGGGCGCATACTACTAGACGTCGAGACGTCTAGACTTCTAGAGGTCTAGTTTCACGGGGCGTAGCGCAGTCCGGTTAGCGCGCCTGGTTCGGGACCAGGAGGTCGGAGGTTCAAATCCTCTCGCCCCGATTCGATTACCTGTTGCGTCTGCTGCGTCTGTTGCGTCTAGGTAGTCTGCGCCAGTAGCTCAGCTGGATAGAGCGTCGGCCTCCGGAGCCGAAGGTCCCGCGTTCGAATCGCGGCTGGCGCATTTCCTTCATAACAGATCGAATCAGAACGCGATCGCGAACCCCATACGACCCAGCGACTGCTGGATCGGTGCCGGCAGTGCGCCGCTACCATCGTCGGTTTTGCGCGAGAACCGCTGGAAGCCGTAGTCGCCCGTCACGAGCACGCGGCCGTGCAGCGCGTCCACGGTGAGGCCGAGTCCCAGCTGGAGCGCCCCGAGCGCCGAAGTCGTGCCGCCCCCCGAAAACTTCGATCCGAACAGCAGGCCGCCGTTCAATGACATGTGCACGCCGGGACCCAACACGTACGCCATGCGCGCGCCAAGCGTTACCGCGCCGACGGATTGGGCTTCGAACTCCGGATCCATTTTGCGATTGATGAAGCCCAGCTCGGCACTGACCGGACCGGTGACGTAGTAACGCAGCCGCACGTCCACTTCCGACGCGTCGAAGTTCGCCGTGGCCGCAGACGTCTTGGGCTTGTATTTCACTTTGGAGAGCACGACGTCGGCGGAGAACTTCTTCCACATCAGCGTCGCCTTCGCCCCGAGGCCCGTGCCGCGATAGTGCAGATCGGACGAGACTTCGCGATAGTCGCCGAAGGCGATCTGCGGGCCTAAGGAAACATGCTGCGCGGAAAGATGGAACGATGGAATGATGGAAAGAACCATCGTTCCCACAATCCATCCGGCCGGCCTCATCGCCCGCCCCCGGGCCGAGCAAGCGGGACGACGGTCAGCGCGACCTGCTGCCGCCGCCGCGTGTTTTCCTGCGCGATTTCGGTATTACGCCGCGCGATCTGCTCCCGCAGCAGCGAGTTGTAGAGGATGTTGCCGCGCGCGGGCTGGGGCGCGGGCTTCTTCAACGTCATCACGAAGCCGGCGAGCACGATCCCGCCGCCGATCATCCCGCCCTCGCGCATCGACGCCGAACCCAGATTCCCGTGCGACAGCGCCGACGTCCCGGCGAGCGCGATCCCCGAATACACGAGCGCGAGACCCATGGGCCGCCAGCTCTTCGGCGGCACCTCGGTCTCAGGCAGATAGGTGTAGCCCGGCAGACTCGTGAGGTGAGGCAAGGTGTCGACGGCGCCGTGCGCGATCCGAATCGGCTGCGACGTCGAGAAGCTGTTTTGTCCGACCGTCGCCTCGACCACGACGTTATAGGTCCCAGCCGGCACCGGATCGCCGCTCGGCATCCGGGCGGGCCAGCGAATATTGACCTGCCCGTTCGCCACGGTCGAATCGATTCGTATGCTCCCCAACGTGCCGCCGGTGACACGGGTAACGACGCGCGAAGGCTGGGTCACGGTGTAACGAATCCCGACCGCTCCCTGCCCGCCGATGAAGCTGACGCTATCGACACGCAGCTGCCGGACGACGAGGATTTGGGTCAGCGCAACCTGAAAGGCACTGAGCGCCCTGGGGGACGTGCGGTTGGGGTCGAGGTCGCGCTCCGGCTCGATCAGGACGACCTGCTTGAACGCATCGACCGCCTTGAGGATCGAGTCCATTCCGCTGTACGTGAACCCGAGCACTTCGTACGCGCGCGCGCGCTCAAACCCCGTCAGCCGCTCGCGCAACGACGTTAACGCGATGGTGAGCGCCTGGCGGTAGTCCAGGTTGTCGAACGCCTGCTGCGCGCGGCGCAGTGTGGGGTTCTGGATGGTCTGCGCCTCGGCGGCGGCCGGCAGCACAAGGGCCAGAGCGACAAGCCATGAGGTCGAGCGATGCATGGGTCTCATCCTTCCGGATCGAGCACGTATCGCCGGCGTACAGGATTGTTGGCGGGGACATCGAGCGTTTCGGTCTTCGTCTTATATCCCGGACGCTCGACGCGAATCGTATGGCGCCCCACAGAGACGGCCTCCTCGATCACCGGGACGGAGCCGACGTCGCGACCATCGATGAACACCGTGCCGGGGGGCTCGGAATTGATGGTGATGAATCCCTGGGCAGCCGCGGCCGCCGGCGGCGGCGCCGGTGGGGGCGTTTGGCGGCGGTTGTCGGTCCCGCGGCGCGGCGCCGGCGGCGGCGTTGCGACGCGGACCGTCTCGACCGTCGCCGCGACGGGTGGCGGCGCGGGAGGCAGCGACGCTTGCGGCGGCGGTGGCTCGCTCTTTCTGCCGAGCGCGAGATACCCGCCGACTCCCGCGACCACGACCACCAGCGCGCCGATGACCATCCCGACGCTCGAACGCTTCGTCTTTTCCGACGGGATCTTCATCCCGGCGCGCGGGATCGGCGTCGTCGGCGCATTGGTCACTTCGGTCGGCGCATCGGCGCTGGCCTTGCGCGGGGGCGGCGGCCGGCGCGGAGCCTTTGATGGGCTCCCGGACTTCCGCGGCGCGGCGACCGGCTGTTCCGGCCACACCGCAGTCGCGAACTCCTCCATCGTGGCGAAGCGCTGGTCCGGCTCCTTGGCGAGGGCGCGCGAGATCGCCGCGGTGAGGAACGCCGGCGCATCGCTGCGCTTGACCGCGGCGCTCGGCACTTCCTCGAAAATGTGCTTATAGAGGATCGTGTGGACGGAATCGCCGGTGTACGGCAGCTCGCCGGTGATCATGCGATAGGCGACGACGCCCAGTGAATACTCGTCGGCGCGTCCGTCGACCGCGCTGCCCTTCGCCTGCTCCGGCGCCATGTAGTGCGGCGTGCCGATGATCATGCCCGTGCCGGTGAAGCCGCTCGCGGCCTGCAGCGCCTTCGATATACCGAAGTCGGTCAACATCACCCGGCTGTCGTGGTCGAACATGATGTTGGCCGGCTTCACGTCGCGATGCACGACGCCGCGCTGGTGCGCGTGACCGAGCGCGCATGCGGCTTCCCACAATACGCGCTGGATGTAATCGATGGTCAGCGGCTGCTTCTGATCGAGCACATCCTCGAGTGACGTGCCCGCGATGTACTTCATGACGAAATAGTTGAGACCGCCTTCACTCTCGACGCGGTAGATCGGGATGATGTTCGTGTGGTCCAGCTTCGCCGATGTCTTCGCTTCCTGTTGGAAGCGCTTGACGATCTGCTCGTCCATCGAGATGTCGGGCGGCAGCACCTTGATCGCGACTTCGCGCTCGAGCGTCAGGTCGTGCGCGAGAAAGACCGCGCCCATGCCGCCTTTGCCGAGCAGGCGCTCGACTCGGTATTTCCCCTCCACGAGGCGTTGCAGCCGTTGCATCAGGCCGTCGGTGCCGCTGGTGGCGCCCATCGTGCCGCCGCCCGTGACATCGGCCCCGCACGCAAGGCAGAACTTGCTACCGTCCGGCAGTGGCGTGTGGCACTTGAGGCATTCCATCGTCGATCCGGCAGCTCCGGTCATGGGCGGCGACGCGGCCCGAGGAGCGAGTTGCGAGCACCGCGAGTCACCGGCGACGACCCCTGCGGCCGAGCTTTGCTTGCCCCCGGCACTGTCGGTCCGGGCTGGATGAGTGCGCACGTTCTGATGACCGCGAGCACTGGAATGGCTCGAATGCACATGGAGTACCGCATGGCCACGCCGGCATAGTCGACGACCGCCAGGTAGTAAGACCCTGCGGGCAGATCCAGCACCACGTTTTCTGTCGAGCCGGAATTGACCGACGACCCGACATCAAAGACGCCGGGCCCCGTCGACCCCGGCACCGTCTCCACAAAGATGTCGATGTCGGACGAGTCCTGGCCGGCGATGAACGGCCGGCCCTGGAGCCGGAAGAGCACGGAGTCCCCCGCCCCATGCGCCGGCACCTCGATCCGATACCAGTCGATCTCGAACGGATTGTCGATGTTCATCGTATCGGTGAACTGCACGTTCGAGACGTGGATCCGTGACTTTGGATTTGGCCGCCCGAGAATGCTGTCGGTGTAGTGACAGAGATCGTTCTCTTCATACGCGTCGGCCTTGATACGTGGATCGGCAGTGAAGTACCCCTGCCCCACCGTCAAGGCATAGCGCTGGACGCGCGAAAAGAACGTCACGATATGCAGATCATGACTGGGCAACGTCTTCAAGGCGACGGTCGTGGATTCCCGCGCAAGCTGCGGCGGACTGAATTCGAATCCCTTGCAGCGATAGAAGTCCGAGCTGATCAAATCCGCCGAGTCGCGCCCGAAAAACTTTTCTACCGGGTCACCGGGCCCACCAGCGAAATAGGAGAGTGAGTCGAGAAAGAACGTCCGGGTGGCGGCCGCGCTCGTATCGCCGAATGACGGATACGTGATGAAGAACGTGAGCGCCTGGGTGGTATCGCCGGTGTGGAAGTGGAACCAGTCCTCGCCGAGCCCAAGGTTGCGATCAACCGGTTCGAACGCCAGAGCGGGATTCGTGAAGAGAATCGGCGCGAAAGGCGTCCCAGGCCAGGGACCACCCAAATCGAGATCGATGTTCGTGGGAATCGTGTCGTTGGGCTCGAACACGTCGTCCTTCAGGACATTCGTCGTCGCCGTGTCGAGGCCAAAGACCCCGGCGCCGAGGAAGAACAGTTGGCCGCTATGCGCCGGCGGAGGAACCCAGAACTTGATCTCCCCGAGGCCGAGCGAGTCGCGGACGCGTGAAAACGGGTACTCGATGAGATTGACGTCGCCGAGACTCGCGAGGAACATCGAATCCACGCCCACGCCATAGACCGTCAGTAGCTCCCCAAAGTGCGCGGTCTTTGGCCGCACGCTGTCGATCTCGAGTGGGTTCGCGACGCGCAGCGGCAGGTCGGCCGCCAGCGCGCTTTCGAACGACACGGCGCGGGCGATGATATCGACGTTTCCACTGTTCACGCCGGTTACGGTCGCGTACCCACAGCAATCTTTGTCGACGCGAGCGACGGATCCGCTTCCACTGCTGAACGCGAAATCGACGTTGGTGATCGCCTGGGTGTCGGTCCCGACGACGCGCCACGCCTGCGCATAGACCGAGACCTCCTGGCCACGCAGCACCACATGCGATGGACTCAGGAGTGTGACGAATACCTTGTCGCTCTTGTCGGTCGGGAAGGCACAGGTGACGGCGGCAAGCGCCGCCGCGATCGTCAGGAAGGGTGTCGCCCGGTCGAGACCGCGCATCCAGTCAGTCCGTGTACGTGAGGTCCGAACATACAATACGCCGGTGGCCCGGGCCAGACAGTGACTTAGAGCGTGCCTCGCCGTTTGAGGTCCAAGTACTTCGCCACCACGGCTTGCGCCGCGCGTTGCGGCGTGACGTCAATCACCAGCACACCCGCCCGCCGCATGTGCCCGAGCGCCTCCTCCCGCGCATGCAGCAGCTCCTCGGCCGCGGCTTTGCGGAAGGCGTCGCGCGGCGTCGCGGGACGCCGCATCGCGGCGGCGTCGAGCTCGGGATTCCGCAGGGTCACGGCGAGCGGAAGGTGTCGCGGGCGTAGCGTCGCGACGTTCGCGACGAGCGCATCGGAGGCAAAGCGATCGATCACGTCGGTGAACAACACCGTCAGCGCGCGTTTGCGATTGCGCGCGGCGAGATAGCGGAACGCCCCTGGGTAATCCGGCTCGACGAGCTTGGGCTGCACTTCCGCCAACACATCCATCACGCGCCGCACGCCGGCCCGTCCGCGCTCGGGCGCGACGAAGTGCTGTACGCCGTCGGCGAACGTCATGATGCCCACGTTGTCGTCGTGCTGCGCGGCGGCATAGGCCAGCTCGAGCGCGGCCTGTACCGCGAAGTCGAGCCGCGCCACACCCGCCGCGACGTCGGCGGTCATGAGCCGCCCGGTATCCAGCACCAGCAGGACCTGCTGCCGCCGCTCCGCCTCGTACTGGCGCGTGATCACTTTGCCGCGCTTTGCCGTCGCCTTCCAGTCGATGTGCCGGAGGTCGTCGCCCGGGACCCACTCGCGCAGCGATTCGAACAACCTCCCCTCGCCGAGCTTGCGGATCGGCTTCGTCCCGGCATCGCGGCGCCGCAGCGCCTCGGCGACCGACGCCCGCAGCCGGACCGACACGAGTGGTGGATACACCACGACGTCCCACGGCAACGGCAGCCGCGCGCGGTGCCGGCCAAGGCCCAGCGGTCCCATGCTGTCGACGACGAAACCGCCGGCGCCACTCGTCTCCCGCCCACGCCGCAGCGGCACGACGGGCACCTGCTCGCGCACCGCGGCGCGGGGTGGAATCCCCACCGCCCGTGGCGGCTGTGTGCCACCCAGGATTTCGGGACGCATCTCGCGAACGTGGAGGTGCGCGGCGCGCGCCGAGGGATTGGTCCACCGGTAGGTGACCTCGCCGGTGTGGCCCACCGACAGCGCGGGGAGCGGCTCGCGGTTCACCACGACGGTCTGGGCGAGCGTCGCGTCGATCCAGATCAGCACGATCAGCAGCAGGTCGGCGAGCAGCATCACGTCGAGACCCCAGGGCGTCCAGAATCCCGCCGCGCCAAACGCCGCGAGGATCGCCGCAACCACGAGCGCGCGCGGCGTCCACAGGATGCCGGCCACGGCGCCCAGCACGTACCACAGCCCGATGAAGGCGGCGATGACGGCGCCCGCCAGCAACAGTTGCTGCAGGCTGTTCACGCGGTCGGCGCCTCCGTCCGATCGAGAATCGCCTTGAGGGCCTGATCGGCGGTCACGCCTTCGAGCTCGAGCTCCGGCGCGACACTGACCCGGTGGCGGAGAATCGCGGGGGCGAGATGCTTCACGTCGTCGGGAATCACGAAGTCGCGGCCGTCGAGCAGCGCGGCGGCCCGGGCCGCCTTGAACAGCGCCACGCCGGCCCGCGGGCTCGCGCCCAGGGTGAGCGAGGCGGCTTCGCGCGTGGCGCGGATGATGGCCGTGATGTATGCGGTGATGCGCGGCTCGACGCGCACGCCATCGACAGCCTGACGGAGCCGCTCGAGGCCGGTCGCGTCGATCACGGGGCTCACCCCGTACGTGTCCGTGCGATCAGCCTCGAAGCCCTCCACATACCGCGTCAGGATGCCCTGCTCCACTTGAGCCGATGGGTAGCCGATTTGCACCTTCGCCATGAAGCGGTCGAGCTCCGCTTCGGGGAGAGGATACGTGCCCTCGAACTCGATCGGGTTCTGCGTCGCGAACACCGTGAAGGTCGGAGACAAGGGATGGCTCTCCCCGTCCACCGTCACGGTCCGCTCTTGCATCGCCTCGAGCAGCGCCGCCTGTGTCTTCGCGGGTGCGCGATTGATTTCGTCCGCGAGCACGAGGTCGGCAAAGACGGGGCCGGGCCGGAACGAGAACTGCTGCGCCCCGGTCAGGAGCGTGATGCCCGTGATGTCGGCGGGCATCAAATCCGGTGTGAACTGGATGCGCACGAACCGCACATCGAGCGCGAGCGCGAGCGTGCGCACCATCAAGGTCTTGGCGGTTCCGGGGACGCCCTCGAGCAGAATGTGCCCGCGTGCCAGCAGGCAGACGAGGACCTCGAGGGTCGCCGCCTCCTGTCCCAACACCACTTTCCGTAAAGCGTCTACGATGCGTTGCGCGTCGTGCGCGGGCGCAGTTCCTCCCACACGTCCTCCACGGCTTGGGCGGCGAGAAGCACGCGCTGTTCGTCACGATCGCGTGCGGTGAGCAAATGGTGCAAGCGGCGAACGGCGGCGCGGCCCTGCGGGCCGCGCATCGCGAGCTCGAGACTCTCGAGCCACGGCAGCACGTCGCCATTTCCGATGTGGCCGGCCCGGCTCAGACGCCGGCGCAATCCCAGCGCCAGCCGCTGGATCGCGGTATCGGCATCAGCGGCGCTCTCCAGACCGGCCCCGAGCGCTTCCAGATGTTCGAGCGGCGAGCGACGGCGCCGTTCGATCACCGACAACGCGGGACCGAACCGCACCGACGTCATCGCGAGCCAGGCAAGGGCGACGGCGATCAACTGCAGGATCGCCCA
>Ga0193711_1000047_pt1 | contig 23484 bp, 17 predicted proteins | sample H3m2metaG_FD_144922 | JGI IMG/M metagenome (GOLD analysis project Ga0193711, IMG submission 144922) | Soil microbial communities from a riparian zone of the East river system, Colorado, United States - H3m2 | ecosystem: Environmental > Terrestrial > Soil > Riparian zone | place: USA: East River...
AACGAGGTGCTGGTCGGGAAGGCGATCAAGGGGAGGCGCCAGGGGATCATCCTGGCCACGAAATTCGGCAACGTGCGGGCTCCCGACGGCAAGTTCATCGGCCAAAACGGCCGGCCCGAATACGTAAAGGCCGCGTGCGATGCCTCGCTGGGACGCCTCGGCGTCGATCACATCGACCTGTACTATCAGCACCGCGTCGACCGCGCCGTGCCAATCGAGGAGACTGTCGGGGCGATGGCGGATCTGGTGCGTGCAGGGAAGGTGCGGTTTCTCGGACTGTCCGAGGCGTCCGCCCAAACGGTGCGGCGCGCACACGCGGTGCACCCGATCACGGCCCTCCAGACGGAATACTCGCTGTGGAGCCGCGACGTGGAGGACGAGATCCTGCCCACCGTGCGCGAGCTCGGGATCGGCTTCGTTGCCTACAGCCCGCTCGGCAGGGGATTCCTCACCGGCCAAATACAGGGTCCCGAAGACATCGCCGACGGCGACTGGCGCAAGAACCATCCACGCTTTCAGGGCGAGAACTTCCAGAAGAATCTGGATCTCGTGCGTCGCGTCGAAGCGCTTGCCCGTCAGAAGCGGTGCACGCCCGGCCAGCTCGCACTGGCATGGCTGCTCGCCAAGGGGGAAGACATCGTCCCCATTCCCGGGACCAAACACCGCAAATACGTGGAGGAAAACGTCGGCGCCCTCACCCTGTCGGTGTCGGGCGCCGAGCTTGCGGAGATCGAAGGCCTGGGTCGCGCCGCAGGCGCGCGTTACCCCGAGGGCGGGATGCGGACCGTCAACGGCTGACGGGCACCTTGCCTTCGGCGGCTTCCTCCAGCGTGGCGATATCGAGCTTCTTCATCTGCAGCAGCGCCTGCATGACGCGGTTCGCCTTCTTGGGGTCGCCGCTCATGAGCTTCCCGAGCGCGGCCGGCACGATCTGCCAGGAGAAGCCGAACTTGTCCTTCAGCCAGCCGCACTCGCTCTCCTTCCCCCCGCCGGATGTGAGCTTGTTCCAGTACTCATCGATCTCCTGTTGCGTCTCACAGTTCACGACGAACGAGAAGGCCTCGCTGAACTTGAACAACGGGCCGCCGTTCAGCGCCGTGAATTGCTGGCCCTCGAGCTGAAAGTTGACGACCATCACGGAGCCTTTGGGACCCGGCCCTGCGTCGCCGTAGCGGCTGACGTTGAGGATCTTCGAGTTCTTGAAGATCGACGTGTAGAATAGCGCCGCCTCTTCGGCGTCTTTGTCGAACCAGAGGAATGGCGTGATCTTCTGCATACGAATTCTCCTTGCCCGTCAGGTTACGCGGTTAACAGCTCATCAAGTCGAACGTAGCTCGCCTCCAACCCTTTCGTCGCGCCCATCTTGAGGGCGGCGTCCCGTGCTTCGCGCGTCGCGTAGCGGACCGTCGTGCTGACGGTGGTCTTGCCGCGCGTCTCGACGAACTCCGTGGTGACGAGCGTCTCGCCGCCCGTCCAGTGGTCGTCGTAGGCCTCGGTGGCGACGAGGCGCGAGGGTCGCACCATCTCCTTGAACGTGCCCCCCATCCCCATTTCCCGGCCTTCGGCGTTGCGCCAGACGTAACGGTACTTCCCGCCAACGCGCAGATCGATCTCGCAGACCGGCATCGTCCAGCCGGGCGGCCCGAGCAGCCAGCGCTGCAGCAGGTCGGGCTTGGTAAACGCGTCGAATACCATCCCCCGCGAGGCATCGAATTCCCGCGTCATGACGAGCTCGCGCTCGGATGGAGTAGTAACCTTGAGAGCCGCCGTCGTCATCTTGTTCTCCTCTGTTTGTTCGGCTTGGGCTTACCCTCATCCAAGACCGCGTCGATTGTTTTCTTCTGCTTGTGCTTGAGCTCCTGCAGCACGGCGTCGAGCCGTTTAAAATTCCCTTCCCAGATCTTGCGATACCGCTCGATCCAGTCGGTTGCCTCGGCGAGCGGGCGCGGCTCCAGGCGTCGCGGCCGGCGCTGCGCCTCACGACCTCGCGAAATCAGCCCGGCGCGCTCCAGCACCTTCAGGTGCTTCGAGATGGCGGGCTGGGTCATGTCGAACGGCTCGGCCAGCTCGGCGACCGACGCCTCGCCGGTGGCGAGGCGGGCCAGGATGGCCCGGCGCGTCGGATCGGCGAGGGCCGCGAAGGTGGCGTCCAGAATATCACTAGTTGGTTTCATAACCTGATGGTAATATATGACGGTCCCGTCCGGCCGTCAAGGCCTTATCGTTCGGGGGTGAAAATCGCCACCTGGAACGTCAACGGGATTCGCGCGCGGGCGGCACAGCTGTGCGAATGGCTCGAGCGCGACCGCCCCGACGTGGTCTGCCTGCAGGAGCTGAAGGCCACCACCGCACAGATCCCCGCTGAATGCAAACTCGCGGACTATCACGCGTATTGGCACACGCTCAAAGGCTATTCCGGGGTGTCGTTACACGTCCGCAAAGACCTGTTCGCCGTCGATCCGGTCTTCAGCCGTCCGCCGTTCGACATGGAATCGCGCATCGTCCAGGTGGAGCACGGCAATCTCGTGATCGCGTCGGTCTACGTGCCGAACGGCGGCAAGGACTATCCCGCCAAGCTCGACTTCGTGACCAAGCTCGCCGAGTGGACGAGACGACTGCACGCGGAGGGGCGAGACCTGGTGTTGTGCGGAGACATGAACATCGCCCGCACAGAAATGGACGTGCATCCCAAAGAACGGAAACCCAACGCGGTAGGACAGCGGCCCGAAGAGCGCGCGCTGTTCGAAACACTCCTCGGCGCGCATCTCGTGGATCTGGGACGGCGGTTCGATCCCGACAATCCAAACCTGTTTACGTGGTGGGCGCCGTGGCGGAATCTCCGCGCCCGCAACATCGGCTGGCGACTCGACTACGTGCTCGCCTCCCCGGCGCTCGCCGAACGGGCGACCAGCTGCGTCGTGCAGGCGGACGTGGGAACGAGTGATCACGCGCCGGTGATGATGACGGCCTGAACCAGGCAAGCGCGCCGAACGTCATAATGAGTCGTGCAAATCGGAACGGCGATCACTATCGTATTGCCCATGTCTCCGGTGCACGTTTACGGAAAAGCCGCGCCGCAGCCCGCGGAGGGATCGCCACTCCTGGCCGGCCTGCTCGTCTCCATTGTGATCGTGGTGGTGTGGGTGGGTTTGGCCTACGTGACGCACCACGCCGTCGGCGTCGCCGCGTGGGGTGTCGGAGGACTGCTGGGGATCGTCGTCGCGAAGTCGGCCAAGCCGCCCACGAAAGCGACTGGAGCGTTGGCCGCCGTGCTGACCCTCGTGACGGCCCTTCTGGCAAAAGTGGTGCTCGTCGTGGCTGCCCTGCAGCCGATGATCCGGCAAGAGCTCGCCAACGATCCGGGATCGCTGACCGCGCTGTTCCTGGTCGAAAAGATCCAGCACAAGTCCTTCTCGCCCCAACTGCAGGCGACCATCGATACGCGCCCCGACCTCGTCGCCGATTCGACCTTCTTCGGCCCGGGACATGAATTGCGGGAGCAGATGCTCGAGGAAGCGGGCGCAGCCGCGAAAGCCTCATCGTTCGCGGAGCGCGACCGTCTCGTGCACGTGCACTTTGACAGGTTCATCGACAAGCTGGGATTCTGGGTCTTGCTGTGGAGCACGTTCGGACTGCTGGACGTCTTGTGGATTGGCCTCGGGATGTCGACGGCGTGGACGCTGGGACAGGGACGGATCTGAGCTAGGTCTCGGGCCCCTTCCCCATCTCGCGCTCCTCGCGCTCGCGCTGTTCTCGCGCCAATCGGACCCGCTCCTGGCGCTCCTTCGCCGCGGCTTCAGCGGCGGCCTCCCGCTCCCGCTCCTGCGCATTCCAATCGGTGTTGGCAGCGGTCTCTTCCCTGGCCCGGCTGACCCGCTGCTGGCGCTCGCGCATGGCATCCTTCTGCCGCTGGTCGCGCTCGACTTCGCGTTGGGCCTGATTCTTGAGGTGCGCCCACCACATCACGAGGAACAGGCCAAACTGAGCAGGCAGGATGAAGATGAAGGACGCCGGAAAGAGCTGATTGACGGTGATCGTGACCGCGATACTCGCCACGGCCCACTTCCACCCGGTCAGGTGCTCGTATTCGGCGGCGAAGTAGAAGAGCGCCGCGAACGTGAAGAGGCCACCACCGAGCCCGAGCATGCGTTAATATGTGAAACCAAGTTTTGGGATGCAATATTTTCTGCCCCAGATACTTATTCAGGAAGGTGACAGAATGCCTCGCATCGTCTGGATCATCCTGATAATTGTGATCTTTGGCGCGGCGATGTTTTTCCTCCGGCGGTACATGGAGCGTTGATGTGTTGACGGTGTTCCTGCTGTCCCCCGCCAGTTGCGCCGGCAGGCGCGCGCAGATGTTGCTCAGGAGTCAGACCAGCCCGCTGACCGCGCGGCTCGCGAATGGCGGCGCGCCGCTCGGCGAGGTCTTCAGCTTCATGAGCAGTCTGTATTTCCGCGGCAAGCTTGCGTATGCGAATACGTTCGGGCGTGCATACGTCATCGCCCCTGGGCGCGGGCTCCTGCCGGCCGATCTGCTGATCCGTGTCGAGGATCTGCGGAACATGGCTGCGGTGCCGGTCGATGAAGCCGAGCCCGCGTTTCGCGACCCCCTGGTGCGGGATGCGACCGCGCTGCACCGCGGACTGGCAGCCGACGACCAGGTCGTTCTGCTCGGCAGCGTCGCCACCGACAAGTACGTGAGCCCGCTCCTCGACGTCTTTGGCGACCGTCTGCTCTTCCCTACTACGTTCGCGGGCCGCGGCGACATGAGCAGGGGCGGCCTGCTTCTGCGGTGCGCGAGTGCCGGGACGCCACTCGAGTGCGTGCCTGTCCGCGGCGCCGTCCGGCACGGGCCCAAACCGCCTAAGCTTCCCCGACTCACGTAGACTGCCGGCACGCCCGCTCCGGCGCGGGCGGGCCTCAGGCCGTAAGTTGAAGCCCGGTATGGCGGCCCCTCCCGACCTCCTGATGGAGCGTCTGCGGCTGGCGGTGGCGCCCGACTACCGAGTGGAGAGCAGGCTCGGCGGTGGGGGCATGGGCGTCGTGTACCTCGCGCACGAGCCACTGCTCAACCGAGGCGTCGCCATCAAGGTGCTGCGCCCAGAGCTTTACACCGCTACCGCCGCCGAGTCGTTCCTGCGCGAGGCGCAGATCCTCGCGGGCATCACACACCCCAACGTCATCGTCATCTTTCGCGCCGACTCAAAGCTCGGCCTCCACTTCTATATCATGGAGCTGATCAAGGGACCGACGCTCGCGGAGCGGCTCGCGGCGGGTCCGATGCCGATCGACGATGTCGTTCGACTCGGCATCGATATGCTCCGGGGGTTGGAGGCGGTGCACCGACTCGGGCTGGTGCATCGGGACGTGAAGCCGAGCAACGTGTTCGTCTTGTCGGATGGCGCGAAACTCGGCGACTTCGGGATCGCCAGAACGTCCTCCCCTGGGGAAGGCGAATCGCCGCGTGGGGAGGGGACGCCAGACTACATGGCGCCCGAGCAAGTGCTCGGCCAACCGTTCACGCCACGCGGTGACATCTACGCGGTTGGAGTCGTGCTGTACGAGGCGGTGACGGGACGCGGGTTCGCCGAGCAAAGCAAGAACGTTGACTGGAGCCGCGTGCCGCGCGGCTTGGCGCGCGTGTTGCGCCGGGCGGTTGCGGAGAATCCGGAAGACCGCTGGCCGGATGCCGCAGTATTTCGGAAGGCGCTGGAGCGTACGCAGGCCCCCGGCCTCATGCCGTGGGTCGCCACATTCGTCGGTGGTAGCCTGATGGTGGGCGCGGTGATTCTGGTAATCAAGAAACCGTGGTACCACGCACCACCACCTGCGAATACGCATGCGCCGACTGTTGCGTTCAACCAGATCGAATACACCGGTCCAGCAGACCGTCGCCCCATGGCGGATGCGCTCGTCGGCATGGTGCACTCGGACCTCGGGCCGCACATGAACTTCGACTCCGGGTCTCAGGCGCTCGTCGTCCGGGCGCGGATGACGGTGACGGGCGGCGATGTGGGTCTGCGCCTCACGGGTGGGATTCCGGTCTCGGAGTTCCACGTCCCGATTGAGAGCTGGTCCGCGTTGCGCGACTCGATCGGTTATCAGATCGTGCTCGGCGTCTGGGCCGACCGCAGCCCGCTTGCGGCATCACTGCCTCCGCGCGCACTGCCCCGCACCTGGGACGGACTGATTCGTTTTCTGGAAGCCGAGCAAATCGTCGCGCAGTCACAGTGGGAGCGAGCGGACACTGCCTACCGGCGGGCTGAAGCAACCGATACCACCTGCTGGATCTGCTCGTGGCGCATACTCGAAATCGGACGGTGGTTGAGTCGCCAGCCGGATCCCGCGCGCGTGCGTCGCGTTCGGGTCCACGCCGACTCTCTCCCGCCGCTGTACCGAAGCTTCATTCACGCCGCGCAGCTGCCGCTCCGCGATCGCCTGGACACGCTGCGCGCGGTGGCAGAAGGCTCGCGCGATTCCTTCCTGGGGTGGTTCCAGCTGGGCGAGGAGTTATTCCATCGTGGCCCGCTCGCGGGACATCGGCGCTCGGAAGCCATACCCGCGTTCGAGCGGGCCGCCCGGCTGCGACCAGACTTTCGGCCGTCGTGGGAGCACCTCGCGTGGGCCGCCACCGCCGAAGGCGACTCCGGTACTGCGGCCAACGCGCTCGATTCGCTGGAGAGTCGTGGTGTTACACCCGACGCATTCTCACTCGAGCACCGCGCGCTCCTCTATACCGGCTTCGCCTGGCGGTTTCTGCCCGCATCACCACCGAGATCATCGGCCGGGCTGGCGTGCAGGGCAATGCCGATTTCGGCGCCGGGCCGCGGCTGCTCCCGACATTCGATGTGCCACGAGGAGCGATCGCGTTAGGCGAGATGCTCGAGAAGGGGTCGTCACCCGATCTGCGCCGCTCTGGACTGATTGCCCAAACACTCGGCGCGGTGGCACTCGGCCGGATGGAACGAATACGCGATCTGGCGCGCCGGCTCACAGCAGTCGCGCCGGAGACGGAATTGACGCTCTTCAACGACGAGCTGCCGGCGGCACTCGCCTACGTCGACCGGGGCAGCGTCCGTACCATTGATGCGCTCGACGGTCTGAGCTCCTGGATCGCGAGCAGCGGTGTCGATCCGTTGCGCGACCGTGCGGTCTGGATGAGCACGTTGCTCGGTCACCACACGTCCCCCCGTGCGGGGGCCCCGGGCGCGTTCGAGCTGTTCATCGCCGCCGATTCGTTAGCCGCCGCCGGCCACCCGCGCGCGGCGCTCGTGCTGCTCGATCCGATCGACGTCGACGCAGTCGCCAGACGTGTGGATCCGTTCTTTCGCGCCATCGTCCGTCTCCAGCGCGCCGCCTGGCGCGCCAGGATCGGTGACATCGAAGCCGCGAGAAGCGAGCTGCTGTGGCACGAGCATCTGGATGTGGTGGGTCTACCAACCGGTCTCCCGCAAGCGGCGGAGGTCGACTGGGCATTTGGCACGCTGGCGCGCTGGCGCCTCGCGCGCCTGCTCGACCGTACCGGGCGCGAGGAGCGTGGCGAAGCGTGCGAGGCCTACGCGGCAGTGGTGCGGCATTGGGCGCAGGCACCGGCACCGTTCGGCGCGCGCGCGGATACCGCTCGCGCGCGCGCGCGTGCGCTCAATTGCGCCATGACCCGATGATTCGCTTCCAGACATTAGGGACGCTCGAAGTCACCATGGACGGGGCGGAAGCGCCTGCCGAGCTGCTCTGGAAGAAAAACATCGCATTGCTGCTCTACCTCGCGCGCTCACCAAAGCGGCGCTGCACCCGCGAGCAGCTGATCGGCTTGCTATGGCCGGACAAGGACGATACCGCGGCGCGCCAGTCGGTTCGTGAGGCCATTCGCATGGTCCGTCATTACGTTGGCGACCGGTTCACGGCCAAGGGCGATGTCATCCAGCTGCTGGACGGTGCGGTGGAGCTCGACACGGACCAGCTCGACAAGCTGGTGAAGCAACGCGATTGGGCACATGCGACCCCGCTGATCAACGGCCCGTTCCTGTACGGCTTCAAGATCCCCGACTCCTCGAACTTCGAGGATTGGCTGACGGTAGAGCGGTCGCACTGGGATGGACTGTGCGTCGATGCGCTGCTCCGTCATGCCGAGGAGCGGCTCGATGCGGGCGACGAGCTGGGTGCCGAGGAGCCGATCACCAAGGCCCGCAAGCTTGACCCGCTCTCGCAGCGCGCGGTCCGCGCGGAGATGCGGCGTTTCGCCGGCAGGGACAACCGGTCCGAAGCGCTCCGCGTCTTCGATGATTTTGTGAAGCAGTTGCAACGCGACGGGGGAATGGCGGTCGAGCCCGAGACCAAGGCGCTGGTCGACCGTCTCCGCAGCGGGCGCGCGTGGCACCTGCCGAAGGACGTCACATCGCGCCGCGTACCGCTCCTCGGCAGGGACCGCGAGCTCGCCGCCGCACTCGCGCAGTGGCGCCACGCGCGCGGCGGCCGACTGGCGCTCCTCGTGATCGACGCCGAATCCGGTGGCGGCAAGACGCGCTTCCTCGAGGAGCTCGCGACGCGCACCGCGGTGGACGGTGGAGTCGTGATCGGCATGCGAGCGGTCCCAGCCGATCTCGATCATCCAGCGAGCGCGATTCTGAGTCTCGCGCGGGGCGGGTTGGTCGGCGTCCCTGGCGTTGCCGGCGCCAATCCCGGCGCGCTCGCCGCGCTTGGCGCTCAGGCGAGTGAATGGGCAGAACGTTTTCCGCAACAGCGTGTCGCCGCGAACCCCTGGACCCTGGATGCGGCAGTCGCCGAGGTGCTGCGCGTGACGACTGCCGAGCGACCGCATCTCATCGTCTTCGACGACGCGCAGTGGATCGATCCGACGTCATATGAAATGCTCGAGCAGTTCGCCCGCAACCTGGCGGGGGCACCGATGCTCATGGTGCTCGCGACGACGCCGGAACCTGCTCCGCCCAAGCTTGCCGAGCTACGGGCTCGGATCGGACGCGATATCCCCGGCGCCGCAATTTCGCTGGGCAAGTTAGACCACGACGCGATCCTGCGGCTGATCCAGTGGGCCCTGCCGGCCTACAAAGGCGAGGCCGCTGATCGCCTGACGCGGCGCATCGCGGCCGATTCCGGAGGGCTGCCGCTGCTCGCCGTCGAAATCTGTCACGCGATGGCGCAAGGTCTCGATCTCGAAGCGACGAACGGCGCGTGGCCGCATCCGTTGCGGACGCTTGATTCCACGTTCCCGGGCGATCTGCCCGACACGATCGTCGCCGCGATTCGCGTGAACTTCCGTTGTCTCACGCGACCGGCGCAGCAGGCGCTGGTCGCCACCGCGATCCTGGGCGAGCGGGTGGCGGCTCCGCGGATCGGCTGTGCCACGGAGCTCACGGGCGACGCGTTGGACGCAGCACTCGACGAGCTGGAGTGGCGCCGCTGGCTGGTCGCCGAGTCGCGCGGATACGTGTTCGTCGCGCGCATCGTGCGTGACGTCGTGGCACGCGACATGGTCACACAGGGGGAACGGCAGCGCATTCTCGCAAAGAACTGTTAGGTTCAGTCATGAGACACTTCCGTAAATACTTGTTCCTCGCCGCAACGTTGCTTCTTCTTCCATGCGCCGCGTGGGGACAGGGCGGCTATCGCGGCGGCAGTCAGGGCGGCCGGTACGGACCGCCCGCGCCAAAGCTTCCCGGCATCGAGCTGGTTGGACCGCTCGATACGGCACTCGCGCGCGGGACGCTCACCCTGACCCCCGATCAATCGACGCGCTACCGGCAGGCGTACGACTCATTCATGGTGGCGACCCGTCCACAGCGTGACAGCGCGAATGCGGCGATCGCGAAAATGAACGAGCGGCTCGACGACGGCGATCGCGCGGCCGCGATGCTCTACGTCGAGCAGCTTCAGGATCTCGGCAAGTATCTGAAGGACCGGCAAGACCGGTTCGAGAGCGATCTGCGCCGGTTCCTGAACGGCGATCAGATCAAAGCGTACAAGAAGTGGCGTGAGGACCAGGACCAGGCCGCCGACAGAAAACGCCGCGACAATCAGCGGCGCTGGGACGAAGCGGGCTTCCGCGGGGAGTTCGTCGCCCCCGGAGCAGCCGCTCCCGAGATCAAAACGGCCCTACCCACACCGCCGGGCGTGGCGGCGCCGGCGGTTGGCTCGCCCTCCGTGCGAGTTGGACGAGCCGTCTACGTCACAGGCCAGCTCGGCGTGGACAGCGCGGGCACACTCGTCGGCTCCGATCTGCGCGCGCAGGCCGAGCGTGCGTTCGCGAATCTCCGCGTGGTGCTTCAGAGTGCGGGTGCGTCGCTCCGCGACGTAACGACGCTCACCATCTACGTCGTCAACTATCGGCCCGCGGATCTCGAGACGATCCGCACGGCCGGCGCCGCGTACTTCAGTGCGAACGCGCCCATCGCCACAGTGGTCGGCGTGCAGTCGTTGGGTCACGATGGCGCGCTGATTTCGATCGGCGCGACGGCTTCCGCACACTGATCCGATAACGCGCGCGCGCAGTTATCATACTGCGCATGAATTCGAAACATCTGCCGCTCCTCGCGGCCCTCGTTGCCGTCGTCCTCTGGGCCGCCGCGTTCGTCGGCATCCGTGCCGCGGGTCGTTCGTTCTCCCCGGGCCCGCTGGCGCTCGGGCGTCTGGCGTTGGGCAGTGTGCTGCTGGGTGCGCTCGTGTTCTCGCGCCCCACGATCCGCCCGACGAAACGCGAGCTCGCGCTCCTCGTGCTCGCCGGCCTGCTCTGGTTCGGCGTGTACCAGGTCCTCCTCAACGAGGCCGAGCGACGGGTCGATGCGGGGACGGCCTCGATGCTAGTCCTAATCGCCCCGATTTTCATCGTCGCACTCGCGGCAGTATTCCTGAAGGAGCGCACCATCCCGAATCTGCTGCTCGGCGGCGCGCTGGCGTTCGCGGGTGTCGTGGTGATCGGGCTCGCGACGTCGTCGCGCAGCGCCTCGCTCGTGGGGGTGATTCTCTGCCTGCTCGCGGCGCTCGCGTCGGCGATCGGAATGGTCGCGGAGAAACCGGTGCTGAACAGGATCACCGCGCTGCAAGCAACCTGGATCTGCTGCGTCGTCGGGGCGCTGGTCTGCCTGCCCTACGCGCCCCACCTGGTGCGGGAATGGCGCGTGGCACCAGCCAGCGGCATCGCCTGGCTGCTCTTCCTCGGCGTCTTTCCCACGTCCATCGCGTTCACCACGTGGGCCTACGCGCTGGCGCGTGGATCGGCGGGCCGGCTCGCCGCGACTGCCTACCTCGTGCCGCCGCTCACGATCGTGATGAGCTGGTTGATCTTGGGCGAGGTGCCGGGGATGATCGCACTGCTGGGGGGCGCGCTCTGCCTGGTCGGCGTGGTGATTGCGCGGCGGGTGCGGCAGCCGGCCTCCGAGACGTCGAGTCTCATGTCGTCTCGCTAGGCACCGCGCTCGCCTAACGCAGTGTTCAAGGGTCCGCCATGAGCTCACAAGTGTCCGAGCAACGGGTCTCTTGTCTGCGGCTACCGCAGACCGCAGCTTTTGCGCCATGAAGCCTGTCCTCGTCGCGTGTGCGGGGCTCCTGTGCCTCGCCACCGCTCCTGCCCCCCCGCAGCGGCTCGTGACCGTGGACGACCTGATGCGCCTCCGCTCAATTGCCGACGTCCGTATCTCTCCGGACGGTCGCCGCGTTGCCTACGTCGTCTCGGGCGCTTCGCTCGACCAGAACGCATACGTGCCCGAGCTGTACATCGTCGACGCGACTGGCGGTACGCCGCTGCGCATGACGCACGCGACACGCATCGCCAATCGGCCGCTGCCGAGACCGCTGTTGCGCTGGTCGCCCGACGGGACCGCGCTCTCGTTTCTCGCCCTGATCGATGAAGTCCCGCAGGTGGTGGTGATGGATCCCCGCGGCGGCGAGGCGCGGCGGGTGACGTCCAGCAGAGATGGGGTTGTGAATTACGCCTGGGCACCCGATGCCAAGCGCATCGCCTTTGTTGCTCCTGAGCCCGCGTCGCCTGAAGAAGACCGCCGCAGGAAAGACAAGACCTACGTGATCCACGTCGATCGCGATGAGCGACCGACCCGTCTGTGGATCCAAGACGTTGCCGTCGGTGCCGCCGCCAAGCCGCTGACGCCACTGGATCAGTTTGTGAACGCGATCGATTGGACGCCCGACGGCGGGCAGATCGTCTACTCGGCGTCGTCGCGCACCGGATTTCTGGCCCCCTACTACACGCGAGTCTATCGCGTCGCGGCGACCGGCGGGAAGCCGCAGCCGGTCGTCGATCGTCCCGGGATGAACACCTCGCCCAGAGCCTCCCCCGACGGCAAATGGATCGCGTTCGTCTCTACCGATCGCCAAATGGGCGTGATGGCAACCCGTGGCCTCTATCTCGTCCCCTTCGCGGGAGGCGAGAGTCGCTACCTCACCCGCACGCTCCAGGCGTGGGTGAGCGACTTCGCATGGATGCCCGATAGCAAGTCGATCCTGCTCCAGCCGAACGAGGGCACCTTCAGTCACGCGGACCACATGTTCGAGCAACACCTCGTCCGTGTCCGGCTGGCGGACGAGCGCGCGGAACCGCTCACTGAGGGTCCGACCGCCAATTATTCGTTCAGCATCAGCGCTGATGGCTCGCGTCTCGCGTACCGGTCCGTTACCGCGGAGACGATGGGGGACGTGTTCCTGATGGAGACGGCGAGCCGGCGCGCAACGCGCGTGACGGACGTGAATCCGGAACTGCGCGAACTCGCCGTCGGCTCGCTGCGGCCCATCCACTGGCGATCGTTCGACGGCATGGAAATCTGGGGCCTGCTGCTCACGCCCCCGGGCTACGCAAAGCGCACACGTATCCCCCTGGTCGTCTACTGCCACGGCGGCCCCATCGGCGGGTTCACGTACGGCGTCTTCCCGCAATTCATGCACACGGTTGGACAGGTGGATCCGTACCCGGTGCAAGCGATGGCGAGCGCCGGGATGGCGATTCTCTTCCCAATGCCGCGGGGGGGCTCGGGCTACGGCGTGGAGAACTTCCGCGCAATCGTGAACGCATGGGGGGAGGGAGACTACAAGGACATCATGGCGGGCGTCGACTATGTCGTCAGCGAAGGCATCGCGGATCCCGACCGCCTGGGCGTCATGGGCGCGTCCTACGGCGGCTTCATGACGAGCTGGATTGTGACACAGACCGATCGGTTCAAGGCCGCGTCGACCGGTGCCAGCGTGAACGACCTCACCGATGCCTACTATCTGGGAGAAGGCGGCGATTTCATGGTCGACTACTTCGGGTTACCGTGGGAGGCGGCAGCGTCGTACGTGGCGCACTCTCCGGTCACATTCGCGGCCAACGTGAAGACGCCGCTGCTGATTCAGCATGGAGAAAACGATCGGCGCGTGCCTCTCGCGCAGGCGCAAAAGTTCTACCGGGCGCTCATCGCGCACAACGCGACGGTGGAATTCGACATCTATCCGCGTGGCGGGCACGTGCTCTACGAGCCGACGCTCCAACGCGAGCAGATGCAACGCAACCTGGAGTGGTTCGCGCGCTGGCTGAAGCCGGTGGCGCCACCGACTTCGGATGCGAACCCCCGCTAAGGTACTTCCTCGCGGTCCTCATCCGCGATATCGATCGACATCGGGAAGAACAACGAGCGTTTCACTTGCGGATAGGGAACGCCCCACCCGCGCGCATCATGCCACAGTATCCGGTTCAACCGGTCCGAGGGCGCGGCATCGGGGTCCCGGAAATTCATCTTCGCTGACGCGAGCGCCGCCCGGCGGCGCTCCGCGGCGTGCGGACCCGTGATCGCTCCCACCTGTTGGTTCACTTCGAACAGCGACTGCCGGGGCACCAGCGCGGTGTAGGGCGAGAAGTCGGGTGTTTCATCGGGTCCGATGAAACTCGCGCGCATGTCGGTGGCGACGAGATCGAACAAGGTGAGCGCCGGCAGGCCGAGCATCAGCTCAATCGTCTTGACCATGCTGGGCTGGTGGTAGAACGTCGGATCGATCACGCCGCGTCGCGCAAACGGGCTGGCGACGAGGGCCACGGTGCGGTGTCCGTCGATGTGGTCCACGCCGTTTTGCGCGTCGTCTTCGACCGCCAGAATCGCCATCGATTTCCAGAAGGAGCTGCGCGACAGTCCCTCCACGATCCGCCCCAGTGCCAGATCGTTGTCCGCGACGCACGCCTTGGGCGTACACCACCCAGGGTTCGTACCCTCCGTGTGATCGCTCGGCAGAATGATCAGCACGAGGTTCGGCATGGCGCGTTTCGCTTCCCACTCGCGCAGATGCTCGAGCACGATATCGGCTTTCACCACGTCGGGAACCGTCATCGTCCATCCGGGATACTCGCGGACCAACGTGCGGTCGAGCGAGGGAATGTCAGAGCGCGTGCGATAGTACTTGCCGACCCACGTCCGGAAGTACGCCGGGTTGTGCGGCTGTGAATCGCGGTACTGGGTCAGCATCGACCACCGCAGCGTGTCGCTGTACCACTGGGGCGATGGCGCGTATTCGCCAAAGACACGAACGCTCTTGCCCTTTGCTTGCGCCGCTTCCCACAGAAAACCGCCCGACGAATAGGCCAGCGGGTCCTGGCCTTCCGACGGGTAGCTGCGGCCCGTGTACAACGGCCACATCGGGTACTCGGTCTCGATCGCCTGCGTGAGCCAGTTGTGCCCGTCCGCCGAGTTGCCGCCGGTCGCGAAGAAATGATCGAGCAGCACGAACTGCTCGGCGAGCGCGTGAGTATTCGGCGTCACGTCGCGCCCGTACTGCACCAGCGAGCTGTCGCTGGCGCCTTTCCCGATATCGCCCAAGACCTGGTCGTAGGTACGGTTTTCTCGCACGATGTAGACGACGTGATCGATCAACGACGGCTCGCCGGGGCGCTCGGGTACGGCCCGAGCCGCAACATTGCGACGCGGTGTCAGGACCGGTCCGCTGCTATCCGTTCTCAGGGTGAGCCGGTTGTTCTGCGCGACGGACATGGTGTACGCCGCGAGCTCAGCGGCCGACGGCTGCGGGATGACGTTGACCGACCCGCGATAGGAGTGGACGTACCGGCCTGTCATCCCCGACGTACGCCCAGTCCCTGATCCCACGCCAAACAGCGACCCCACCGCGATCGAGTGACCGTCGTCGCTCACGTCGACCGTCGTCGGGTACCACCCGGTCGGAACGAGCCCGCGCAGCTGGCCGCCGGGCACACTATAGACAGCCACCGCATTCACGCCGCCCAACGTCACGAACAGCGTTGTGCCATCCGGGGTCAGGGCGACACCGGTGGGCGCGAGACCGATCTTGCGCTCGCGGAATGGGGCGATCGCGATCGTCTTGACGACGCTATCGCGCCGCGTGTCGATCACGCTGACAGCGTCGGAATTGCCGTTGGCCACGTACAAACGGTCGGCAATCTCGTCCCACGCGATGCCGGTGGGGTGACGCCCTACCGGAATGACCTTCCGGACCGTGCCCGCCACGAGGTCGACGCGGGTCACATTGCCGGGCTGTGCGATCCCCCGCGCGTCCACGCGCACCAGCTCCGCGAACGGATCGCAACATTGTTTTGCCGAGCGATCGCGCGCACCGGGTTTGCGGCCGCCGAGGCTCGAGACGTACGCGACAGATCCGTCCGTATTGACCACGGCCGCCACCGGAAGGACGCCGAGGGGAATGGTCTTGAGAAGCGCGCCGTCGTCGGCATCGAGCACCGCGAGTGCATCGTTCGCAGGCAGCGGCACCACGACCACGCGATGGCCGGACGCGTTCGCGCGCAGGGCGATCGCGGGAGATCCCGCGATGTAATCGCCGAGCGCGGGTGAGGTCCACCGGATGACGGCGCTGTCGCCGCCGTCATAGGCGGAGACCTGCGCAACCGATTTCGTGCGGGCGAGGCGCTCGGATCCCGGGATCCGGCTCAAGGCGAGATCGGCGGGCAGTCGCCCGACACTCGTGATCAGGGCGCGGCGGGTGACGGGGTCGATGACGATCCCCTGGACACCGGCGCGCCCGTCGAACGCGGCGCTGCTCAGCACCGCGTTCTCGCGCCAGCTGAGATGGTACGCGGCGCCGTGGATCGACACCCACAGCTCTTCGGGCCGCGTCCCGAACCGAACGCCAAACACCCGGTCGGTGAATACGCTCTGCACCCCCGCTGGTACGACGCGCTGCGTCGTGGCGATGATGCCCGGGTCGGGGATCTCCCGTAGCGGCTTTGGGGGGGGTGGATTCGCAGGCGTCTGCAGCAGGATGACAAACGTGAGTGCGAGTTGTGACACGTTCCTAACTCTCCGCTGGTAGTTGTCCCCGCCGTCTTGCACCCATACTATCGGACATGTTTCTCACCCTCTGCCTGCTGCTTGGCTGCGCGTCGCCGGACACTCTGGGAATCTACTCGGGCCGCGCGCGTCTGTTGGACGTGCGAATTCCGCGAATCGACGCCGACGCCGTGATCGACGGCGACCTCAGCGACTCGGCGTGGGCACGCGCCGCGCTGTTGACGGGTTTTTCGCAATATGCCCCGAACGACGGCGTTGCCGCGGTGGACTCGACCCAGGTGCTCGTGTGGTATTCCACGAGTGCAATCTACTTTGGGATCCGCGCGTACGAGCTGCACGGCCAGCCCACGGCGACACTCGCCGACCGCGACCAGATCTTCGGTGACGACAACGTCCAGATCCTGCTCGGTACGTTCCACGACGGCAAGAAAGCGCTGATGTTCGCGGTGAACCCGCTTGGCGTGCAGGGCGACGGCGCGCTGATCGAGGGGGCCAACGTCACCGCGAGTGGCTTCATCGGCAGCGCGGTCGTGGGGCGCGAGCAGCCGGACTTGAGTCCGGATTACGTCTTCCAATCGCACGGCCGCGTGACGCCGTGGGGTTACGAAGTCGAGGTGCGGATCCCGTTCAAGAGTCTGCGCTATCAGCCGAAGCAGCCGCAGGACTGGAGTCTCAACATCGTCCGGCAGGTGAAGCATTCCGGCTTCGAGGACTCGTGGTTCCCGGCGCGCCGCGCCAGCGCCACGTTCATCGGACAGTCGGGAAACCTGGTCGGCCTCTCGGGAATGCACCGTGGCCTGGTCGTGGACATCAATCCCGAGGCGACCGGGAAAGCCACCGGTGCCCCCACCGCAAGCGGCTACACCTACGACACGGGCAACCCGCAGATCGGCGGCAACGTGCGGTGGGGCGTCTCCGACAACCTCACTCTGAACGGCACGGTCAAGCCCGATTACTCGCAAGTCGAATCGGACGCCGGCCAACTCGCGTTCGATCCACGCCAGGCGCTCTTCTTTTCCGAGAAGCGGCCGTTCTTCCTCGAGGGGAGCGAGCTGTTTCAGGTGCCGCAGAACCTCATTTACACGCGCCGCATCGTGCAGCCGGTCGCGGCGGTCAAACTGACGGGCAACGCGGGCGGGACCGACATCGGCTTCCTGTCTGCGGTCGATCAGAAATTCGCATCAGCGAGCGGCACCGATAATCCGATCTTCAACATCCTCCGCGCGCAGCGCAGCCTGGGACAGGGATCGCGCATCGGCATGTTGTACACCGACCGCATCGAGGGCGGCAACTACAATCGTGTCGCCGAGGTAGACAGCCGGCTGGTGTTCAAAGACATCTACGGACTCAACCTGCAGCTCGGCGCCAGCCGGACGCGCACCGGCGGTGTGACGACGACCGCGCCGCTCTGGCTCACGCAGTTCACGATTCGCCATCGCGTCTGGGGCCTGCGCAGCGTGTTTGCCGGCATTTCGGATGACTTCCGTTCCGCGAGCGGATTCATCGGCCGCGCCGGGATCGTGCATGCGTTCGTCGATCCGAGCTACACCACGTATGGGAAACCGGGTGGCCTGCTGCAGCGCTTCACGGGCGACATCGTCGTCGACGGCATCTGGCAGTATCAGAAGTTCATTCACAGCCGGGGCATTCAGGACCAGAAGCTCCATTTCAACGGGAACGCGACGCTGCGCGGTGGGTGGAACATCGGCGCGGGGTATTTCGTGGAATCGTTCGGCTACGACTCCGCGCTGTATGCGAACTATCGCCTCGAGGTCCCCAGGACCGGTGGCGGACTCGACACGATTCCGTTCGTGGGACAGCCCACCATCCCCAACGGAGAGTACATCGTCCAGCTCGGCACGCCGGAATGGAAGCACTTCAGCGGCGGCGGCTTCTTCCTGCAGGGCCATGACGAGAATTTCTTCGAATGGGCATCCGCCGACCTGCTGCTGCTCAGCGTCGAAGTCTCCTACCGCCCCACCGACCGGTTCCGCAACACCCTGAGCTATTTCTGGCAGCAGGTCAATCGGCGCACCGACGGCAGCCTGGTGAATGTCGGGCGCGTGGCGCGAGCCAAGCTCGAGTACCAGCTCTCCCGGCCCCTGTTCATCAGGCTAGTGGGCCAGTACATCCAGGATCAAACCGACTCGCTCCGCGACGACTCGCGTACCGGCGCGCCGATTTTGGTCGCTGGACCGGGCGGGGTGACGCGGACGACGGCGAGCGCCACCAATCTCTTCCACGTCGACGCGCTGCTCAGCTACCAGCCGATGCCGGGAACCGTGGTCTTTGCGGGATACGGCAGCAACATGCTGGACGATGACGCATTCCGCTTCCGCGGGCTCAGGCGGACCGATGATGCCCTGTTCGTGAAGCTGAGCTACCTGTTTAGGCTCTAGAGTCAGCGCAGCCGCCGCAGGAAGTCCGCCAACACTTGATTGAAGTGGTCGGGTTCATCCACGAACAGCGCATGGCCGGCATTCTCGAAGATCTCAATCTGCGCGTCGCGCACGTGCGCCCGAATTGTGTCGGCGGTTTCGCGCATCAGCGCCGAGCCGACGAAGAGGAGCGGACGATCCACCCGGTCCAGCGCCGCTCGCCAGTCGCGGCGGCCGGTCGCGAACGTGCTGGCGAGCAGCGTGTAGGCCGTAGTCGTGGGCGTCGACAGCGATGTGCGGACGATGCGCGCGAGATATGCGGAGTCCTGCGGGGTGCGGTACATGCCGTGCACGAACATCGTCGTGAACACCGGGCGATCACGGAGCAGATGGAACAGCAGCGTATCCATGAATGCCGCCAGCTGCGAGGTCTGCGGGACCTGCACGAAATTGTCCACCAGCACGAGCCCGGCGATGTCTGTCGTGCCGTACTGCTCGACGAGCTGCAGCGCTTCAGGGACTCCCATCGACCAGCCCACGACAACGACCCGGGGCGCCTTGATCTGCGCGATCAGCTCGTGAATATCTTGCGCGCGACGGTCGGTGTAGTTGCCGTCGCTCGTCCGCTGCGATGCACCCTGTGACCGCGGATCGAGCGCGACGACGCGCGAGGAGCGAGCGAAATAGCGCAGCTGCGGCTCCCAGATGTCGGCCGGCATGGTCCAGCCCGGCACGAAGACGATCGCCGGCCCGGACCCCCTGCCCCCGCTCAGGTAATGCAGCCGGACGCTGTCGCTGGTAATGAACCACCGATCCACCCACGGACGACGGGGCCCTTGCTGGGCATGAACACTCGTAGCGAGGGAACACAGCAGGATCGCCGCTACAACGCTGCCGATCGTCGATGGACGCATGGCGCTCTCCCCAAAAGTGAGCCTGAACTTTAACCACCTTGCGAAGGTTCTCGGTGCCTGACATCGTTGATGGCACGGGCGGCCTGATCCGCGCCCAACCTCTTCGGCCCTCCCCCAGCGAGGGTCCCCGTGAGGCAAAGGGGGGCACACTCCCGGATCGGCGAACGCAGGAGCCTTTGGACGCCGCGAGCGTCACCGCTGGGGGGTGTGTGCCCGTGGCTTACCCAAGGGACCCATCCATGCCTGCCAATAAAGACCTCAAGCGACTCGTCCGCGCCCGCATGCAAAAAACAGGCGAAGCCTATACCACGGCTCGCGCGCGTCTGCTCAAGACCAAAGCACCGGAAAAACCGACCTACGCCAAGCTCGCCGGGATGAGCGACGCATCCATCAAGGCAAAGACCGGATGCACCTGGGAGCGCTGGACCAACGCGCTCGATTACGCGGGCGCGCAGGAGTGGCCGCATCGTCAGATCGCCGAATACGTCCGTGAGAAGTTCAAGGTCGGCGACTGGTGGTCGCAGACGGTGACCGTGGGCTACGAGCGCATCAAAGGACTGCGCCAGATCGGCCAACGGCGCGACGGCAGCTTCGAAGCCGCCAAGAGCAAGACGTTCGCCGTGCCGGTCGCGCGTCTGTACCGTTCCTGGAGTGTCGCGAAGCTCAGAGCCAAGTGGTTGCCGGAAGATCTCACGATCCGGTCGGCCACTCCACAGAAGTACATGCGCATCACGTGGGACGACGGCTCCGCCGTGCTGCTCGGCTTCACCAAGAAGGGCGCTGCGAAGAGCGCGGTCGCGGTGCAGCACACCAAGCTCGGCGACCGCGCCGCCGTGACAAAGATGAAAGCGTTCTGGCAGGAACGGCTCGCTGCGCTGGGAGATTTGCTCGGGTGATCGACATCCTGCACGCAATTGGGAACACGTCCCTCGTTCGCCTCTCCAAGGTCGTGCCTCCCAATTGCGCGCAGGTGTTGGTCAAGCTCGAATGGGAGAACCCGACCGGCAGCATGAAGGACCGGATGGCGGAGGCGGTGATTTCCCGGCCGGAGGCGGATGGGCGACTCAAGCGCGGCGATACGGTCGTGGACTACACGGGAGGCAGTACGGGCGCGTCGCTGGCGCTGGTCTGCGCCGTCAAAGGCTATCGCATTCGCATCGTCACATCGGACGCGTTCAGTAAAGAGAAGCTGGACCAGATGGCAGCCTATGGCGCGGATTTGGTCCTCGTTCCCAGTGAAGGCGGCCGCACGACCAAGAAACTGATCCTCGACATGATCGCTGCCGCACGGAAGTTGAGCGAAGAGCCGCATACCTATTGGACCGACCAGCTCAACAATCACGACAGCATCGCCGGTTACCATCCCCTGGGCGAGGAGATTTGGACTCAGACGCAGGGCAACGTCGATGCATTCGTGCATTCGGTGGGGACCGCCGCGTCCTCGCGTGGCGTCGCGACGGTGCTGAAGCGGCACAAGCCGTCGGTCAGGATTGCCGTCGTCGAACCGGGGGAATCAGCGGTGCTCTCGGGAGGTCAGGCGGGGCCGCACAAGATCGAGGGCGTGGGCATCGGCTATACGCCGCCACTCTTTGATCCTGCGTTGGTGGACGAGATCATCCCGGTGAAGACCGACGATGCGAAGACGATGGCCCGGCGGTTGGCACGCGAGGAAGGCGTCTTTGCGGGCACGTCGTCAGGCGCGAACGTCATCGCGGCGATCAGGATCGGCGAGGAGTTGGGACCAGATGCAATTGTCGTCACGCTCATGGCAGATTCCGGGTTGAAGTACGTCGGCACCGACGTCTACAGGAGATAGTCCAATGAAACCGATGCGTCCGACCCACCTCGTTGCGTGCTTGATCTGGCTGGCTTCGCCTCTCGCGGCACAGCAACGCCACACGATCACCCATGAGGATGTCTTCCTCATGAAACGCATCAGCTCGCCCGCGATCAGCCCGGACGGACGCTGGATCGTCTTCAGTGTCACGGAGCCGTCGTACACGGAAGGCGAGCAGGTCAGCGATCTCTGGCTCGTGCCCAGCGACGGCAGTGCCGAGCCGCGGCGGCTCACGAACTCGAAAGGCGGAGAGGGCGGCGTCGATTGGAGTCCCGACAGCCGCCGAATCGCATTCAGCGCGCGTCGCGAAGGTGACGACCAGTCGCAGGTGTACGTGCTCGACCTGGCGAGCGGAGGCGAGGCGCAGCGGATCACGCGCCTGTCGACTGATGCGACAAGTCCACAATGGCGACCTGATGGAAAGGCGATCCTCTTCACGAGCATGATCTATCCCGGGGCGGCGACCGATTCCGCCAATCGCGCCGCGGCAGCGGAGCGGCGCGCCCGCAAGTACAACGCGCGCGTGTACGACGCGTCACCGATTCGACTGTGGGACCATTGGCTCGACGATCGGCGGCCGCATCTGTTTGTGCAGTCGCTCGAGCCGGGCTCGCCGCCGCGCGATCTGCTCGCGGGGTCGCAGCTCATTCAGGGCGCCGGGTTCGGCGGGCAGCTCGGCACCAGCGGGGAGGATCTCGCAGCGGCCTGGACACCGGACGGCAGCGGCATCGTGTTCGCGGCCACCAGCAATCGCACCGATTGGACGCACGGCGATGTCGTCCAGACGCTGTGGCGCGTGAGTGCGAACGGGGGCGAACCCCAACGGCTCACGCAGGGCAAAGACGATTACGACGCGCCGCAGTTCAGCCCGGACGGCAAAACGCTGTACGCCATCATGACACCGACCAACGAACGCACGTTCAACAATCGCCGGCTCGTCGCATCCGCATGGCCCGCGAGCGGCAGCGTGGCGATGCGAGTCGTGACCGGCGGTCCGGACCATTCCGTCGGCACGTACACCGCCACGCCCGACAGCCGCGCGGTGTTCTTTCTCGCCGAAGATGGGGGCCATCAGCGTCTATTCCGGGCGCCGGCCGCGGGTGGGAAGGAGCAGGAAGTCGGCACGATGACGAGTGGGACGTTCGGCAGCCTTCAGGTCGCCTCAGCGACGACGGGCGGTGCCCTCAAGATCGCCGCGGTATGGGAAAGTGCGACCAATCCACCGGAGATCGTCAGAATCGATCCCACCACCGGACGGGGAACGCCGCTCACCAAGTTCAATACCGAGCGCGCCGCGAGGATCGACTGGCAGCCACTGCGTGAGTTCTGGTTCACCTCGAGCCGAGGGAAGCGCATTCACAGCTTCTACGCGCTCCCGCCGGGGTTCGACTCGACGCGCAGCTATCCGCTATTCGTGCTGATCCACGGCGGCGCGGCGAACATGTGGACCGACAACTTTGGCCTGCGCTGGAACCCGCACTTGCTTGGCGCGTCGGGTTACGTCGTCCTCATGACCGACTACACGGGCTCGACGGGATACGGCGAGAAGTTTTCGCAGGACATCCAGTTCGATCCGCTCGAAGGTCCGGCGAACGACCTGAACGAAGCCGCGGACTCGGCGCTCAAGCGGTTCCGGTTCCTCGATGCGTCAAAGCAGATTGCGGGCGGCGCGAGCTACGGCGGGCACCTCACCAACTGGCTCGCGGTGACGACGACGCGGTATCGTGCGCTGGTGAGCCATGCCGGCGAATGGGATCTCGAAACGCAGTGGGCGACGAGCGACTTCAATTACGACCGCGAACGGAGCGTCGGCGGCCCGCCTTGGGAAGACCATCCCATTTGGCGGACGCAAAGCCCGATGCGGAAAGCCGCGAACCTGCACACCCCCGTGCTCGTATCCGTCGGCGAGCGCGATTTCCGCGTGCCGATGAACAACGCGCTCGAGTTCTGGACTGCGCTGCAGCGGCAGCAGATTCCCTCGCGGCTGATCATCTGGCCGGAGGAGAACCACTGGATTCTCAAGGGCGAGGACAGCCGGTTCTTCTATAAGGAAGTGGCGGCGTGGTTCGCGCGCTGGCTGGGCG
>Ga0193711_1000051_pt1 | contig 23379 bp, 22 predicted proteins | sample H3m2metaG_FD_144922 | JGI IMG/M metagenome (GOLD analysis project Ga0193711, IMG submission 144922) | Soil microbial communities from a riparian zone of the East river system, Colorado, United States - H3m2 | ecosystem: Environmental > Terrestrial > Soil > Riparian zone | place: USA: East River...
GCCTTCGTCGAGATAGTGCATGCGGTGGCCACCCGCCACGCGCAGGTAGTGGCTCTCGAACGGGTACAGGGCCCGGATGCTGAGCGGCAGTGTTGCGGTGCCGTTCGCGGTCATGAGGAAGGCTGCGTCCGGGGCGTCAAGAGCAAGACAAGCGCGCCCGCCAGGATGACGGCGGGCACATCGCCGAAGAGGTGGCCGCGCTCCTCGCTCGCGCTTAGGGCGTGGAACGCCATCACGGCACCGTGCGCGAGGCTCGACCAACCCGCGAACAGGATCAAACTCCTGTGCTCGGCCGGCCGGCGCGCCGCTATAAGAAGGAAGAGACCGAGCGTCGCATAGACCGCCACGATCATCTGTTCGTAGGCGGGATTGTACGGCTGCCAGCGCCATCCGGCGGGCCAGAGCTGCATGAGTGGGTAGACGCCGAACAGCGCAATCAGGCCGAATGCGATCAGCACCACCCGCAGCGCTCGATCACGCATCGGTCTGTCCCCGCACTGGAATGCCGGGCCACCAGTTCCATTTGCCGGCCAGACAGAGCAGCGCCGGTCCGATCGCCAGGCGTACGACGGTGGCGTCGAGGGCCACCGCCACCGCCAGTGCCAGGCCTAGCATCTTGACCAGCACGAACTGCCCCAGCGCGAATGCTGCGAACACGGCGACCATGATCGCTGCCGCGCTGGTGATGACGCCGGCGGTGCGCGCGAGTCCCTCGATCAGCGCGTCGCGCTCGGCCAAACCCGCGAGGCGCGCTTCGCGCACTCGCGCCACCAGGAACACTTCGTAATCCATACTGAGGCCGAAGACGATGCAGAACACCAGCAGCGGCACGCTCGAGAACACGCCGCCCACGGGCCGGTCGAGGCCGAGCCAGCCCACGCCATGGCCATCCTGGAAGACGAGCACCAGCACGCCGAGCGCGCCGAGCACCGAGAGCAGGTTGAGTGCCACCGCCTTGAGCGGAACGAGCACCGACCGAAAGCCGACGAACAGCGCGAGCAGCGTGCCCGCGATTGCGAGCGCGACGATCACCTGAAAGCGGCGCTTCACCGCGGCGCCGTAATCGACCTGGAATGCTGGGATGCCACCGATCTGAATGCGCGCGCCGGAAAGACCGGTCAGGGAATCGGGATCGGCCGCGCGCAGGCGCTGCACCAAACGCGCCAGGTCGTGCCGATCGGCATCCTCGCGCGGCAGCACGTCGAGCGTCACGGCCTTGCGGTCGCGGCTGATGAATGTGTGGCGCGCGTCAGACGAGAGGAACAGCGCGGTGCCGGGGCTCCAGTTCGCGCCGGCGACTGAAGCCAGGGAGCGCACGCGCGCGATGCCGGGGTTGGTGGTGATCCATTCACTCAACTGTCGCATCGCGCGCCACGACTTCTCACCGGCGGGGAGCGTGCCGGCCGGGAGCTCGAGAATGACGGGCATCGTCGCGATCACGGCGCTCCGGCCCATGCGTTTCAGGTCCTGCACGCCCTGCCCGGACTCCATGGCGCGCGGCAGCCAATCAATCGCTTCGACGTCGGTACGCAGCCGCAGCGCCTGCAGCGCCAACAAGACGACCGGAGCGCCCGCGATGACGAGCACAGTCCACGGGCGGCGAGTGACATAGGCGCCCCATGCCTGCCAACGCGGACTCGGCGCCGCGGCCTGACGGCGGCGCACGCGTCCCAGCTCGATCGCGCGTCCCAGGCCGCTCAGCACGGCCGGGAGCAGCGTCATCGCGATGAGCATCGATACGAGCGTGACGATGAGGCCACCGATGGCGATGGACCGGAGCTCCGTGAGCTGGATGCCAAGCAGCGCGCCGAAGCCGATGACGACGGTGAGGCCGGAGATCGCGATCGTATGACCGGCACGTGCTCCGGCGATGGCCGCCGACTCGGAGGGCGAGTGCCCCGCGCTGAGCGCTTCGCGAAAACGGCTCACGATCAGCAAGGCGTAGTCTATTCCTAATCCCAGCCCGATCATCGTGACGACGTTCACGAGCAGGATCGACAGGGTAGTGAATCGCGCGAGCAGTACGGTTACGCCGAGCGCCATGCCGATCGCGGTGAGGCCCGCGAGCAGGGGAAGCAGCGCGGCCACGACGGCGCCGAAGGCCCACAACAGCAGGGCGAGCGTGAGGGGGAGCGCGCGGGTTTCGGCGGCGGCGACGTCGGCCGAGCCGGTGCGCCGCAGGTCGTAGTTGACCGGCATGAAACCGGTCCAGCGCATCGTGAGGTCGGGATAGCTTGCGCGCAACGCGCTTTGCAGGGTGTCGCGCGCGGCGTGCAGCGCGACGACGAGCGCGTCGGAGGAGCGGCCGGCGTCGAGGCCAACGACCAGGAGCATCCCGCCCTGGCCCACGAACATCGTGTCGGAGCGGTCGAGCCAGGAGAGTGTGCGAGTGACGCCGGGGACGCGCTGCAGCGAATCGACGATCGTGCGCAGCAACGCTCGACCCGCGCTATCGGTCGGTGCGGGGCAGCCGGTGATCACCAGGGCGGCCCAGCTGGAGTAGGGAGAGGAGAAACGGGTGCGCAGCATGCTGTCCACGGCGGCCGATTCGCTGCCGGGGACGCGCGCCGTGACGTCGAGCGACTGGGCGACGCGTCGAGAGGCGGGGAGCAGGAGCGCCCCGGCCACGAGCCAGGTGCCGAGCACGAGGCCGCGGTAGCGCACGATGTGGTGCGCCCAGCTGGCCCAGTTGGGCATGCGTGGTCCAAACTGTCGCGCGCTGGCCCCCTGCGGAAGGCCGGCGCGAACGCTACAGTAGCAGCGCTTCTACCCTGTACGCGTGCACCATCTTCGCGCGCTGCGACCATCCAAACACCGTAAAGCGTCCATCCTGTGACGCGACGAGCGCGAGCGAGTCTCGCTGCTCATGAATGAACTGCGCCGCCGATAGATGTCGCGTTCCACCCAGCTCCGATGCATGCACCGTGACGGGCGTATGACCCAGGATCGGCTCGCGCACTAGCACCTCTTCCACGAATGGGCCGGACTCGGTCCGGCCAATCTTCGCGCCGAAGGCCAGCACATCCCAGCGATCGCTCAACACGACGGCGCCGTCCACCGCGGTGAGCCCGCCGATGGCGTCTGTGGCGTCCTTGAACGCCCCATCGCGGGCGCCGTTGCGGACCAGCTCGCCGAGCTTCGAGAACGGCGGCGCGACGGTGTAGGGGACCGAGACGATCGACTTGCGCCACGCCGTCGTACCGTGCGGCACCACCAGCAAAGAGCCGCCGTGCCCGTGTGCGCGCATCGACAGCGCGAGCGGCAGCAGCACGTTGTCGGCGTTACCGGACGCGGGATCGAAGCCGAGCAGGGTCGTGACGAAGTCGGGGCACTCGGACGCCAGGGTGCCTTCGGCGTCTACGATCTTGATCACTTCGCCCTCGAGCACCGCGACGTTGGCGAACTTGCCGTCGGGATCGGCGCGCCGGTGCTTGACCACGAGCAAGCCCGGCTCGATCACTTCCACCACAAAACAGAGCGGCGGGATGGTCCGCGTCGCGCCCCAGACTACCAGGTCGCCGCCGCCATTTTTCCAAACGCCGAGGTGAATGCCGGGCCGTTCGACCGCGGGCGCGAGCTTGGTGAGGTTCGCGGGGTCGAGCGCTAGCGGCCGTTCGACGAGCAGCGCGGTCCCGGCGGCTTCGGGGGGGAGATAGGCGAGCGAGATAGTCGGTTCGCGACCCTCTTCGCGCCGCAGGCTCGCCCAGAATGCCGCGTTGATGATGCGTTCTACTGTTGCTGCATCGGGAATATTGGCTTCGATCCCGGCGAGCTGGACGTGACGCCGGAAATGCTCGACGATGGTGTGCGAGATGGCTTCGGCCGGTGGATATGCAAGTTGAGGCATGGTCTGAAAGTAACTGCGTCGAGAGAAAGAGGCCGTGCGCTGGGACCGGAGATTCAGCGTCTGAGGGCTCGCGGCATCTGTAGACTAGTGCCTGCGGCCGCCCCCGCCCCCGCGGCTGCCACCGGATGATGGCCGCGACGCCGGACGCGAGACCCCGCCAGAGCCGCGCGACACGCTCGGCCGGCCGCCGCTCGAGACGCGGGGCTGCGCGCGTGATGGACCAACATTATTCGGCCGTGGACCGACATTGGGCTTCGCCAAGTCACGCGTCCCGCCGCGGCGCGCGTTCGTGAAGCCGGATCCCACATCGGCGCGCGGCCGAGGCTGGATCGGGATGTAGCGGCTCGGTCGATTCGCCGGGATCACCAGGCGTGGCTCGGCGAAGACGTAGGACCGATACGGACGATAGGGTCGAAAGATCGGAAAGCCGAAACCGAACCCAAAACCGCCGCGGTACCCGAACCCGAAGCCGGCGCCGTACCCGAACCCATATCCGAATCCATTGCACCTGGCACTAAAGAAGAACGGATCGTAACAGAACGGGTCGTAGTAGCCGAAGTGATATGGATAGAACCCATACCCCGAGCCGTATCCGTAGCGCGACGCGATGTCCCGCGAATTCACGACATACGTCGCGTAGTCGTACTCAAAGCGGCCGGTTGAATCGCCCGAGAACTGGCGGACGATGTCCAGGAGGCGCGCGACCGGATCATCCTTCACCGTCGCGGATGGCCCACCGAGGGCGCGGAAGTCCCAGTGGTCGCTACGAGTGAACGCGCTGAAGTCATACGCGTCGGGCGCGACCGCGACGAGCACCGTGCCCGATCCTTCATTGCCCTCGATCTGGAACGCGTCGCGATCGGCGCGGTCCCGGACCTCGAGCTTCTTACCGCCGCGCACAAAGTCGTCATCGCTCGGATCGAGCGGGAATAGCACGCGGACCCGGCCTGCGGCATCGGCATGCAGCACGACGACGTAGCCGTCCTGCTCGGTCTGAACGTAGACGCGGGCGTGGTCGCCGGCGGTGAATTGATCGTGATTGAGACGAACAGTGACGGGATTCTGAGGGTTCTGTGCAAGCAATGGTACTAAGAGAAGCGCAAGCATATGTCGAATGTACCTCATCCCGCTTGAGGCTGCGCGGGGCAGTTCAGTTTGAAGGATTCTGCTCTACACCCTGTTCGGGCGTGGATTGGACGTCATTCCAGTGCGATCTGTTAAGATAGCCGACCCGTTACCCTGTGACACCAATCACGCGGAACATCAAAACATCTGGACCCGAGCGGGGTCAAAGGGAGCGCATAACCTTCAACAGGAGGTGCGCTCTATGAAACGTCAGCTGCTTACCCTCGCGGCCACGCTGAGTCTCGCGGGCTGCGCAACGGGAGCGGGATACGCCGGCCCGGAGTACGTCTACGCCGAGCCGGTCGAGTACGAGTATGTGGTGCCGGTGGATCGCGTCGTGGTCGTGACGCGAGACGTGCTCGTCACGCGGGGCTGGACGGTGTACCGCGTGCAGCGCTCGGGTCCCAACCGCATCATCTGGGCGCGGCGCGGCGACAATGACGTCGTCCGCATCTTCGCGACCCCGCGCGGCCAGCGCGTCGCGGTGCGCGGTCTGTGGGAAGAGCGCGAGCGCGGCGACCGCGGCAAGCACAAGGGCTGGGCCAAGCGTGGCCAACCGCGTGACATCATCACGGAGATCGATGTCCGGCTGAAGTCGCGGGGCTAATTACCGCGTCCGAAATCGGCGCGCAGTAGCATGACTCCTTCGGTATGGTGAAGAAATCCCATACCGGAGGAGTTTATGCATCGTGTCTCGTGTGCACTACTCGCCGTCTCCGCGATCTCGGGTTGCCGCCACGATCGCAGCGTCTCGTTCGATCCTCGAGTGTCGCGCGGAACGCTGACCGAACTATCCGAAGTCCGCTACACGGTCGCCTACCTGCCGACGCTCGGCGGCTCGCGCAACCGTGCAGCCGGCATCAGCAATAGCGGCTTGATCGCAGGCTTCGTGAACCGGCCCGGCAACGCGACGCGCGTCGCCGCGTTCTGGCGCGGCACAGTGCTCGACACACTGGGGACACTCGGCGGGCCGAACAGCATCGTGCAGTGGCCCGGCGTCAGCAACAACGGCATCGTCGCCGGCATCACCGAGACCGCCGCGCTCGACACGCTGCACGAAGAGTGGAGCTGCACCGCTTTCCTGCCGAGCGTGACAGGCCACATCTGCGTCGGCTTCGTCTGGCAGAACGGCGTGATGAAACCGCTGCCCACGCTGGGCGGCAATCAGGGATTCGCCACGAGCGTCAACAGCTCGGGACAAGTCGTCGGCTGGGCCGAGACGCCGGTGCTCGATCCGACGTGCAGCGCGCCGCAAAAGCTCCAGTTCCGCGGGGTCTTATGGGACACGAAGAAAGGCACGATGCGCGAGCTGCCGCCGCTGCCCGGTGATTCCACGTCCGCCGCGACGGGGATCAACAGTCGCGGCCAGGTCGTCGGCATTTCCGGCGACTGCGATATCGCGGTCGGCCAGCTCAGCGCGCGGCACTCGGTGCTGTGGGAGAATGGCGTCCCGACGAACATCGGTGACCTGGGTGGCGACGCCTGGCACACACCGATGGACATCGATGACGCGGGCGACGTCGTGGGATTCTCGAACCCGCGCGGCGTCGTCGGCATCGATTTCAACCCGCACGCGTTTCTGTGGACGAAAGCCACCGGCATCCAGGATCTCCGCACGCTTCCCGGCGACGCCAACAGCCAGGGCCTCGGCGTCAATTCCAGCCACCAGGTGGTCGGTGTCTCGAGCGGTGCAGTGAACCGCGCGTTCCTGTGGGAGAATGGCGTCATGCAGGATCTCAATCAGCTCGTGGGCGCGGGATTCCCCGATCTCTTGATCGTCGCGCAGCATATCAACGAGGACGGGGTGATCGTGGGGCGGGCGGTGCTCCACGGCACGACTATCCAGGTGCCCTTCGTGGCCACGCCGGTCAGCCGGCAATAGGTTTCGCACATGGTTTCTGCTGTCGGGGATCAACGTGAGGCATATCAGCTCGCGGTCGATGCGCGGGATCAGCGGTTCGACGGCGTGTTCTACGTCGGAATCACGACGACGCACGTCTATTGCCGGCCCTGCTGTCCTTCGCGACTGGCGTACGATCGGCACCGCCGCTTCTTCGATTCGGCGGCGGCCGCCGAGCGGGCGGGGTTCCGGCCCTGCATGCGGTGCCGGCCGGAGCTCGCGCCCGGGTGCGCGACGGCACTCGCTGCCGTCTCCCGGCTCGCGCAGGTCGCGTCGCAGCGGATCGCTGCGGGGGCGCTGAACGGCCACAGCGTCGCGGACCTGGCGAGCGAGCTCGGCGTAAGCGAGCGGCACCTGCGGCGCGCGCTCGAGCGCGAAGTGCGTGTGTCGCCGCTCGAGCTGGCGCAGACGCATCGGCTGCTGCTCGCCAAGCGGCTGATCGTCGACACCGATCTGCCCATGACGCGGGTGGCGTACGCCAGCGGCTTCCAGAGTCTCCGACGGTTCAACACCGTGTTTCGCGCACAGTACCGCATGGCGCCGAGCGCGTTACGGCGCGGTCGCAAGACCGTTGGGCGCGAAGACGGGTCGCTGCGGCTCACCCTCGCGTATCGCCCGCCGCTCGCGTGGGACGCGCTGGCGAGTGTCTTACCTCGCGAGGCGAAGGTGGCGATCGATGGGCAGAGAGGGATCGTCTCCGTCGAGAATTCCGCAGCCGACCATCAGCTCCTGGTCACGATCTCAGAGTCATTGCTGCCGGCGTTGATGCCGTTGATCGCCGGTTTGCGGCGCGTATGCGATCTCGACGCCGAGCCCGCGGTCATCGACGCGCACCTCAGCGCGGGAGGGCTGGGGCATCTCGTGGCGCGGTGGCCGGGAGTGCGAGTGCCGGGCTCGTTCAAGGGCTTCAAGGGCGCGCAGCCGGACGACTTCCCGACGACCGATAAGGACCTGCTCGCGCGCGCGGAGCGGTGGCGGCCGTGGCGCGCCTATGCGGCGCGCCTACTCGAGCTGGCGGGCGAACTCGAGCACGGTTGATCTTCGAAAGACTACAACCTTCCGTCTGGTCGACCCATCTCACGGGTATGCGAATCGCCGTCGCGCTCATCGCCCTGCTGGTACCCGTGCACGCCGCCGGGCAGCTGGCCCGGTTCGAAACCTACCTGCGCCCCTTCGTCGAGACGAACAATCTTTCCGGTGTGATTCTGGTGTCGCGCGGCCATCGCGTGCTCTTCCATAAGGCATATGGTATCGCCAATCCCGAGTTCCGCGTGCCGAACACGACCGAGACGCGCTTCCACATCGCCTCGATCTCCAAGGCGTTTACGGCGGTCGCGATTCTGCTGCTCGAGGAGCAGGGGAAGCTGAAGACGTCGGATTCTGTCGCGCGGTTCCTTCCCGATTACCCGAACGGGTCGAGGATTCGGATCGACCATCTACTCACGCACACCTCGGGCATCCCGAATACGACAGACTTTCCCGAGCTCTCCTCGAGCAAGTACGTCCCGTATACCGCGAGCACGATCGTCGCGACGTTCAAGGACAAGCCGCTCGACTTCGAACCCGGCGCGCGCGCCCGCTACACCAACTCCGATTACAATCTCCTCGCCCTCATCATCGAGCGGTTATCGGGACAGACATACGGCGAATTCCTACGCGCCAATGTCTTCGACCCCTTCGGCCTCAAGGCAACGTCGCACGACGCGGATCCCGCGGCGATCATTCCGTACTCCGCATCGGGGACAGAGCCCGGCGGCCTGCGTGACGTGAAGCGCATTCCCTACCTCGCGTGGGGCACCAAGACCGGCTCCGGGTCGATCGTGTCCACAACCACCGATCTCTGCGCGTTCGCGGGCGCGCTGTTCGGCGGACGACTGCTCAAGCCGGCCTCGCTCGCGAAGCTCGTGGGCGCCGAGGGCGTGTTTCCGTATGGGTGGGAGAATCGCGAGCGGGCAGGGCATAAGGGGAAAGGCGTCGGGGGCCGGAGTCCCGGGTTCATCTCGAGTCTCGCGTACTTCCCCGATGACGGGGGGGGCACGTGCGTCGCGATTCTCACGAACAGCTACTCGTCGGTGGGGCAGGTGATCGAGCCGGACGTTGCCGCGCTCGCGTTCGGACAGACTGCATCTCCTCCGCGCATCGCCTATCTACGCCCTCGTCCCGGCGCATTGGCGCCGTTCGCGGGGCGGTTTCAAATGCCGCCGGATTTCTACACGCCCAACCTCGTGCTCGATTTTCAGGACCGCGGCGACTATCTCGAGGCGACGTCACCCAACGGCTCGACGAACATCATCTATCCCGCGGGCGGTGACCATTTCGTGGATCGGACGTTCTGGGCCGAGCTGGACTTTGTGCGAGACGCCGGCGGCACCGTGACCGGGTTTACCTACAAACTCCTCCGGGATTTCACCGCGAAGAAGCTCGCATTTTGACACCCCGCCGCACCCACCTGGAAGGTCGTCGGCTAGCGTAACTCGCTGGGAAACAAGGCACTATGTGATCTGGCCCTCAAATTGCCTGTGTCGTAAGGTATCTCGGCGAGAGACCTATGACCGGCTGGCAGGACTCTTGGACGTTCCGGATCGTTGATCAGGACACGGGGGCGGCAGTCCCCGGGGTCCCGGTCAGCGTGCTCGAGAGTGGCGGTCGCGCCGGCGGTTACTGGGTGAGCGACAGCGATGGGCTCGTCCGGATCCCCAAGCATGATCAGCCGCGCCTGCGGCTCCGCGTCGGGCTGCGCAACGAAGAAGCGATCGAGCTCGACGCGCGCTCGCTCCCCGACGATCCCATTCCCCTCACTGCCCCCCGTGACATTGTGGTCGCCGCGACTTTGGCATCTGCCGGGCCGGCCGATAGCCTGCTCCACGCCGTTACGGCGGCGCAGTCGCAGTCTGGGCACGTGATGCGGTTCGCACGCATCGGTGTGCTCCCGAAAGACCGCGACATCACCGCTGCAAAGAGTCCGGACGACATGTCCGTGCGCTACGGCCTTTTGATCGAGATCGAGCTCGTCTGGCAGTCACTCGGCGCCGAGGCAGGCGCGACGCTGTACAGCATCTCGCTCGGTCCTGGCGAAGAAGTGAAGGTTGCGGTGTCGGACGGCCGGTGGCGCAAGTCGCTGGACGCGCGCGAGCGCCCGCTTCAAATCGTCGCGAAGATGGTCGGCGCGCGCCAAATCGGCGACGGGATGGATGCAATGCCGCTCGACGTCTGCGTCGCTGCCGACCTGCCCAGCGCCGCCGCCGACACCATCAAGCTCCTCGCCGAGCGCACGACGCGGACGTGCGAGGCGCTGCGCCGCCGCGCGCTGGGTGTCACCGAGCTCGACGGCGAGAAGCCCGCGGGCACTCCCGTCCGCACCCTGCGCAACATGCGATCCGAGGGCGTCCTCACCTATCATTTCGTCGAGCCGATCGAACGCCACCGCGTGATCGTGCGGACGCCGCGCTTCCGGCCGGCGCTGCTCGTGCCCTTCCGGCTGCCGAACATCGCCACGCGCGAGGTGGTGCGCCGCTTTGGGCACGCGATCCGTCGCAACCTGCTGGACCGCAGACTCGGCGCCGACGTCGACCAGGTGCTCGGCCCGGACCCGGTGCCGGCCGCCGCGGAGCAGCGGGTGTACGCGCACATCGCCGCCCACCTTCCTTATTACTCGGCCACGATCATCGCCGCCGCTGATCCGGCGGAACGGTTCTTTGCCCTCGCCAAGCTGCGCGATCCGCGCGGTCACCCCTTGACCGATGTGATCGAGAACATCGTGGTGGACCGCGTGGGCAACTACGTCGCCTTTCCGCTCCGCTCCGTCGCCGACACGACGCCGGAATGGCGCAGCGCGCTCACCGCGAGCCCGGCGCAACCGCCTCGCGGGTCGCAGGAGTTCACCGTCACCGTGCCGGTCCCCGGTGTGTGGCTGCGCTCGGAGCTGTTGCCGGCCCGCCTCGCGACCGAGAGTGACGCCGGTGCCGAAGCAGTGAAGCCGGAAGCCGATCGCACGGAGCGGCGGAAACGACGCTAGGGTCCTCACCCCCTGTCCCCCTCTCCCTTCGGGAGAGGGGGGACTAACGGAAGGTTCGCTCGCTCGCAGGTTTCTGATCTCGCTTGCGGCGTTGCGATGATCGCCCGCGAGAGTGGTTTCTCCATCCTGTCGTCGTGGATCCCCTACGACGGGTCAGACCAGCTCAGAAATTCGCGCTAGCGCGCGAGCTCCGCGCTCGCGCCACGCCCGCGGAGCGCTTCGCATGGTCGCTGCTTCGCAATCGCGGTGTGCTCGGCCTCAGGTTTCGGCGCCAGCATGTGCTGTACGGTTTCATCGTGGACTTCTGTTGCTTGGAGGCGAGGATCGTACTGGAGGTGGATGGGAACGTGCACAACGCGGAGCCGCGGCGGGGCTACGATATGGCTCGTGCGGCGATCCTTAACGCCGCGGGCTTTCAGGTGGTTCGGATCGCGAATCGAGACGTTACACGCCACAACCTCGAGAAACTACTCCGTGCGGCGCTCAAGAACTCTCACGTCGTTCCCCCTCTCCCGAAGGGAGAGGGGGCCAGGGGGTGAGGACACCAAGGGAGCGGCGGCCAGGGGGTGAGGACACGGGAATCAGGGCGTGAGGACTCGCTCCCACGCCTCGAGCGCCACCTGAAAGTACTTGGGACTGAACATCGTCCACTCACCCAGCGCCGGTGGCAACGCGAGCCCCGCCGCAGCCTCGGCCGGCGGGCGACCGGCCGCATGCGCCCGGCGCGCGGTGTCTTCCATGAAATCCAGGAGCTCGAGGTAGCGCCCGAACTCTGCGCGCGACGGGATCGCGCCGTGGCCCGGCACGATGACCGCCTTGGTGTTCGCGCTCAGCGCGCGCACTGCCGGCGAGAGCTGCGTGGGGATCGCGTCGACGTAATTGGGAAACATGCCGTTCCAGACCAGGTCTCCGCCGAACACGACCGCCGGATCGTCGACCGCGACCGTGAGATCGCTGGACGTGTGTCCGGAGCGCGGCGTGATGGTGACCCGCCGCCCGCCCAGATCGATCACGCGCGGTACAGTCGACTCGACCAACTCAGCACCTGACAGAACCTCGGCCACCGCCGGGCGCGCCGTGGCGAGCCGCCGCCGCGTGGCGTCGGTCGTCACGTAGATCGGCCGCGTGTAGCCCGCGAGACCGGACGAATGGTCACCGTGGTAATGCGTGAGCACGACGTGCGTGGGCGCGCGTCCCGTCAGCCCGCGCGCCTGCTCGGCGATCCACTGTGCCCCCGCGTCGGACGCGAATCCCTCGATCACCACCACGCCACTGCGCCCCGCGACGATGCCGCCGTTCGAGAACGTACGGCGAGCCTCGGGATCGCTGGAAAGGGGCGTCGAGATGCACGCCCAGACCGATTCGCCGATGCGCTCGATCCGTGCCCACGGCTCCATCAGGACTAAGTCGATGCTGCGTTGACGCAGGGCCGAGCGGAGCAGTGGCGGGGCCATGCTGAACAGGGCGACCTGCGCAGCACACGATCCACTCGCAAGCAGGAACTGGCGTCGATCGATCATGGAATCCTCAGTGTGCGCTGGGCAGTTGGCTATCGACCTTTGCCAGCAATCGTCCTCGCAACGTTGGATAAAACTGCACGAACGCGTTGTCGAACGCAGCCTCCGTCTTGTGACAAGAATAGCAAGCAAGCGCGCCCGGGAGCTTGGCGGCGCTGGACGTCGTGTCGCTGTTGAAGCCGTAGAATCCCCAGCCCGTCGAATCGACGCCGGCGCGCTTCAGGTGAACCTCGAGCCCTTCGATTCGGTCGCCTTCATAGAAACCGCTGCGCGCGGGGTTCGATTTCCGCGACGGCGCGTAGAACGTCATCACGAACATCGCGCCTTCGGGGAATGCGCCGGTCCTCATCGCGTGGCGATAGGCCCACCGCTGCAGATAGATGTTGTGAAACATGCCGGGAGATGCGCCCGCCGCGGGCGGCGTCTGCGGCTGCGCATAGGACAGACCCGTCGATGCGCCGACCATCACCCATTCTTCAAATCCTTTCGGCCGAATGAGGCGGCCGTCACGAGTGAACCGGGCAACCTCGTCCGCAGGGGGCCTGTCTTGGTTGCCTTGAAGCGCTAACGCCGATGCGGCCGCCGCGGCGACGACGAGCATCGTGATGGAGATGTGTTTCATGGCTACTCCTTGGGGCTTGGTGAGCGACGGCCTGGCACATTATTCCTGGGTGGGCGACGGTGCGAAACCGGTCATGCAGCCAACTGCTGTCTGGATGCAGCGAGCTGCGGAAAACGGGGCTCCGAGAAGCGTTAGTTTCCGGCGCATGCCGACGGTCACACTGACGCGGAATCAGCGCGCGCTCGCCTGGGCGCTCGGGATCATGGCCCTGCTCGCGGCCGTGGCCGTCACGCGCCATCACCTCGAGATGATGGACCATTCGCCGGGCGGCCATTATCTCACGTGGGGGCACGCGATCTCGCAGCAAGCGCCCGACTACATCCTGTGGGCGCTTGCGATTCCGCTCATCTATCTCTTTGTCGACCGGGTGGCGCGGCGCCGGTGGGGCTGGCCGCGGACGGTGCTTGCCCACGCAGCGTTCGCGCTCGTCGTGGTGCTCGCGGTGATCCTGCTGCGCAACGGCTGGTACGGGGCGAAGGACTTCGGCACGATCATGATGTCGATCCTGCCGTCACAGCTCTTCACCTATGCCGCGATACTCGGCGGAGTGCTGGCGTATCACTACTCGCGCGTGTTCGTCGAGCACGAGGTGGAGCTGGCTGACGCCCGGCTCCGCGCACTGCGCGCGCAGCTGCGGCCGCATTTCATGTTCAACGCGCTGAACAGCGTCGCGATGCTGGTGCGGAGCGGCCGGGGCACGGAGGCGGTGGACACGCTCGCGCGTGTCTCGGACCTGCTGCGGGACGGTTTGGTCGACGACGATCGTGCTGAGGTGACGCTCGAGGAGGAGGTGGCGCTGGCGCGGCGCTATCTCGCGGTCGAGGAAGTACGCTTTGCCGACCGGCTCGAGGTGCACGTGGATCTGACGGAGCAGGCGAAGGCGGCGCGCGTGCCGCGGTTGATTCTGCAGCCGCTGGTCGAGAATGCCGTGAGGCATGGCATCGGTGCCCGGGCAGCCGCAGGCCGAATAGGGATCAGGGCGAGGGTCTCGGGGCGCGAGTTAATCGTGGAAGTCTCCGACGATGGTCCCGGTCCCGCCGTCCTCACCCCCCGGCCCCCTCTCCTTTCAGGAGAGGGGGGGACGCAGGGCACCCACGGTGTCGGTCTAAGGAACACGCGAGCGCGTCTCAAGGCTGCGTACGGCTCGGCTGCGCGCTTCACGCTTGAGCAGGCTCCGGAAGGCGGTGCAATCGCCACGCTGGTCATTCCCTTCGTTCCCCCTCGCCCGAAGGGAGAGGGGGTGGTCAGGGGGTGAGGATACTGCGAGTCCTCATCGTCGACGACGAGCCGCTGGCCCGCACTGGGCTGAGCGAGCTGATCCGCAAGGATCCGGAGCTCGAATGCATCGGCGACTGCGCCGACGGCCAGGCAGCGGTCGAGGCGATCGAGACGCTCAAGCCCGATCTCGTGCTGCTCGACGTGCAGATGCCCGAGATCGACGGGTTCGGTGTGATCCGCGCAATCGGCGCCGAGCGGATGCCGCCCGTGATCTTTGTGACCGCGTATGAAGAATTCGCGCTCGAGGCGTTTCGCGTGCACGCGCTCGACTATTTGCTGAAGCCGTTCAGCGACGCCGAGCTGGCGGCCGCGCTGGGGCGCGCCAAGCGGCTGGTTCGCGAGGAGGGACTTCAGCAGCTGACCGAGCGTCTCACCGAGCTCGTGGGCTCAGTGCGGCCGGAATCGAAGTACCTGTCTCGGCTCACGGTGCGCGTGGCGCAGCGAGTGCAGATCGTGCGCGTCGCGGAGATCGACTGGATCGAGGCCGCGGACTACTGCGCCAAACTGCACGTCGCCGGCACCGCCCACGTCGTGCGCGTCTCCCTCGGCGCGCTCGAGCGGCTGCTCGATCCGGCGGCGTTCGTGCGCGTGCATCGCTCGGCGATCATCAACCTGGACCGGATCAGGGAGATGGTGCCGGATCCCACGGGCGACGGCGTGGTCGTGCTGGCCGATGGCACCAAGGTCCGGATGGCCAGGAGCCGCCGGGCGGCTGTAGAGCGCGTGTTGGGCAAGGCGTTGTAGACGCCGAGGTCCTTGTAGGACTGCTTGTCAGTACGTGATGCAATCCAGGATGCACATGTTGTGCAGGGCAGCACCCACCGCGACTGCGGCGGCGACCAGCCCGAGGCCGACGACCAGCCCCACCGTCCTACCATTACTGACCTTTCGGATCGCAAGCTGCATGACGTCCGAGGCCGCGACGCTGGAATCCTTGCCGTTGACGAACCCGGCCAAGCTGTCGCCGGCGACGCGGGGCTCCTTGAGGACAACCTGCGAGTTGTCTGCCAAGGACAGCCGCACCTTAGCGGGGTGCTTGTCGGCGATCAGTTGCTGCGGTGTGATCCCTCGCGCGACCTGCCACGTTGTGCACGCGGGGATGTACCAGAGGAGGAGGGCAAGGGCAATCGCACGACGACGCATGGCTGACTCCGGTGGAGTTGGGTTACCTCCAACGTGCGCCGGGCCTGTCAAGACGTCGTCAAGTGCTTAGCTTCCTCCCGGTGAATCCGATCAAACAACTCCTGCTCTTGTGCGTGGTCGCCACGGCCTGCGGCAAAGACTCGGCGGCTCCCGAGCCGCCGGCGGATCCCGGCAAGATGCGCGTGCAAATCAGCGGCGCCGCGCACCTCACGAGCGAGTGGATCGCGTTTGGCGAATTCCGCGACATCCTCGCGACCACCGTGAACGACCTCTCCCTGATGAGCGGCCAGAACCAGCAGCCTGCGCTGACGGATTCGAGCTTCACGCTGGTGTTTCCAGGCCGGTTCGACGTCGGACAATTCGCGATCGGCCGCTACACGCCTGGCGTCATCCCCACCGGGCCGGCGGCCTACGTCGTTCTCGACACGTTGTTCTTCGTGAGTCTGCCGGGCGGGACGGTCACCGTCGACACCGCCGATTATCCGGCGCGACCGGGTCTCAACTTCGGAGTGATCCGCGGCAGGCTGACGTTCCAGGCGGTGCGCATCGTGGCCGGTCCCGGCGGACCGGTCGAGACGACCGACGTCATCACCGTCCATGCCACGTTCGCGGCGCATTGGGGCCACTACCTGTACCCTAACGTCGTCGTCACGCTGAGCGGCGCCAGCCCCGTAGTCGGGACATCGCAGTTTGCGACCGCGCAGTCGGTCTTCGACGATCATGGGGGACGCTTCGTGGAATGGTCGTCCGATTTCACGCCCACTCACACGTTCCCGCACGACATCTCAACGGAGCTGCGCATCCTGGCGCCGAGTGTCGGGACGTTCACGCTGCCGTCCACGACGCCGACGCAGTTCGCCGACACCGCTTTGTGGCCGGCGATCTTTGCGGCGCTCTTCTATCGCGACGACCCGCGGCTCGGCCTGTCGACCGGTGGGACGCTGACGATCACACAGCTGGTGGAGCCGACGGACGACTTCGAGGGTGAGATCCACGGCACGCTGACCGCGCCGATGGCGCTGTGGACGAATTCGACGACGCTGAGCGGCGACACGGCGAACATGAGCGTGACGTTTGCGGTGCAGCTGTGGCCGTTTGGGGGGATCCCGGCGACCAGACCAATGTCCAATGATCATTGGTCAATGACCAATGACCAATGATCGCGGTAGATAACTCCCTCAGCCGTCACGATTTCGTCCGCTTCCGCAGTCTGAGCAACCTTTCCGAGGCTTCACGCGTCCTATAAGCACGAACGCCGTCGTCACCTACGCTCCGGGAGGGGCTATGAAGACGGCTACGTACTTTCTTGCAATTGCCGCGTTTCTCGTCGCACCGAGTCTTTCCGCAACACCATCAAGCGCCCAGTCAGACGGTCCGGCCATTGTCTCCGGCATTCAGGCGTCCGCCGCGGAACTCAGTCCCGAGGTGCAGTGGTATGTCGGCCGCGGCGATGAGCTGGCCGGCCGGCTGCGCTACGACGCCGCGGCGCGCGAGTACGCCCGAGCCGCCGACATTGCGCGCCGCGAGGGGAACGTTGCCAGCGGGACGACGTGGAAGCTGGCGACGGCACTCTACTATGATGGCAACCTGGTTGGCGCCGCCGCAGCGCTCGATCAACTCACAGATGAAGCGGCATTGGTGGGTGATCTCGAGGTGGAAGCGCTTTCGATCTACTACTCGGCCTGGCTAAGCGGCAAGGCGGGCCGCGGGTCTGAGATGGCAGCACGTGTCGCGCGGCTCGAGGGCCTGCTGCGCTCACAGTATATCCCGGTCGCGCTCCGCGATCGGCTGAGCGGCTGGCTGAAGACCTCGGCGGAAGTCGCGGCGATCGGCTTACAATGACCTGCCGCGCCTTGCTATCTATCCCGGAGGGTGATGTTACCTTGCGCTAATGCCTGAGCTCCGACTTCCTGTCCGGCGCGGCCGGCTCGGCCGGCGCCGCCTGGTGCTGTGGCTGGTCGTGGGCCTCGGCGTGCTGATCATCTTTATCTCACCCCTCGTCGGGCTGCTGGCGGAGTGGCCGTGGTTCAGCGCGCTAGGGTACGAGCGGGTGTTCGCGACCCGGCTGGTGGCATCGTTCACGCTGGGGGTGTTGGTCGGGGGCGTGGCGTTTGCGTTTCTGTACGCCAATCTGCGCTTCGCCCAGCGGGGCGTCGTCCCCAACCCCGTGGTCATGCAAGCCACCGCCCAGACGCCGGCGCTCGACGTGACCCGCCTGGTGCGCCGGCTGACGCTGCCCACGGCGCTCGCGTTCGGGGTGTTCTTCGCCCTCGCCGTTTCGACCGGTTGGATGCCGGTGCTGCAGTTCCTGCATCAGACACCGTTCGGCGTCGCGGATCCGGTGTTCGGCCGAGACCTCGCGTACTACGTCTTTACGCTGCCCATCGTGACCGGCGTGCTCGCGATCTTGACCACGCTCGTCACACTGTCGCTGCTCGCGTGCGGCGCGCTGTACGCGCTGCGCGGCGACGTCGTGGTCTATCGGCGGACCGTGACGATCGAGCCGTCCGCCCGGTTGCACCTGGGGCTGCTGATCGCCGCGATGTTCGTGCTCACCGCGCTGCGGATCTACTTCGTGCGGTTGCCGGGCACGCTGTACTCGACGACCGGTCCGCTGTTCGGCGCGAGCTTCGCCGATCTGCACGGCAAGCTCATGGGCCTGCGCATCGCGGGGGTGGCCGCGATCCTGGGCGCGGTCCTGGTGCTCGCCGGGTTGCGCACCAAGCGCCCGGCACGCGCCGTGCTGCTCGCGGTCGCGAGCTATTTCGGGGTCTCGTTGCTGGGTGTCTTCGTCTATCCCGCCATCGTGCAGAAGTTCGTGGTCGCGCCCAACGAGCTCTCGAAAGAGACGCCGCAGCTGCGCCGTCACATCGACGCCACGCGCCGTGCCTGGGGCCTCGATCGCGTACTGGTGCGCGATCTCTCCGGTGAGGCGCGGCTCACCGAGCGCGACATCCAGGTGAATCGCCCCACCATCGACAACGTGCGGTTGTGGGACCGCGACCCCCTGCTGCAGACGTTCGGGCAGCTCCAGGAGATCCGCACCTACTACGACTTCGTGTCGGTGGACGACGACCGTTACATCGTCGACGGCCGCTACCGCCAGGTGATGCTGTCGCCGCGCGAGCTCAATTCGGCGTCGCTGCCGACGCGCACCTTCATCAACGAGCGGCTCACCTTCACCCACGGGATGGGGCTGACGCTCGGACCCGTCAACGAGGTAACCGAGGAGGGGCTGCCGGTCCTGTTCATCAAGGATCTGCCGCCGGCCTCGGCTGTGTCGCTCGCGGTCAAGCGGCCGGAGATCTACTTCGGCGAGCTGACGGACAACTGGGTGTTCGCCAACACTGGACAGCAGGAGTTCGACTATCCCTCGGGCGATGAGAACATCTTCGGGACCTACAAGGGCGACGGCGGGGTGGTGGTGGGCGGGCTGCTGCGCCGCCTGGTGTTCGCCGCCTATTTCCGCTCGCTCAAGGTGCTGCTGTCGAGCGACATCACGCGCGCGAGCCGCGCGATGTACATCCGCAACATCCGCGAGCGCGCGCATACGGCGCTGCCGTTTTTGATCTTCGACGCCGACCCGTACATGGTGATCGACGGTGGCGGGCGGCTGCGCTGGATCCTCGATGCCTACACCGCGACGACGCGCTATCCGTACGCGCAGCCGCTGCGCAACGGTGTGAACTACATGCGCAACAGCGTGAAGGTCGTGATCGACGCCTACGACGGCTCCGTCACCGCCTATCAGGCCGACTCGGCCGATCCGCTGGTCCGCACCTTTGCCAAGATCTTCCCGGGGATCTTCCACCCGCTCGATTCCATGCCGGCCGATCTGCGCGCGCATCTGCGCTATCCCGAGGATCTGTTTCACATCCAGACCGAGCTGTACGGCACCTATCACATGGCGGAGCCGGACATTTTCTATCATCGCGAGGACCAGTGGCAGAAGCCGGTGCTCTCGATCGCGCCGGAGCGGCCCGATCCGTTCCTGCGCCACATGGTGATGCGGCTGCCGGAGGAAAAGCAGGCGGAGTTCATTCTCATGGTGCCGTTCACGCCGCGCGGCAAGGACAACCTGGCGTCGTGGATGGTGGCGCGGAACGACGGCGCGCATTACGGCGAGCTGGTGGTGTATCGCTTCCCCAAGCAGAGCCTCGTGTTCGGGCCCACGCAGATCGTCAACCGCATCAATCAGGACACGGAGATCGCGCGCCAGGTGGCGTTGTGGGATCAGGGCGGCTCGCAGGTGATCCGCGGCAATCTCCTGGTGATTCCGATCGAGGAGTCGCTGATCTACGTGATGCCGCTGTATCTGCGGGCGCAGGGGGGCCGTATCCCTGAGCTGAAGCGCGTGGTGGTGGCCTATCAGAATCGGGTCGTGATGGAGGAGACGCTGGACGCGGGCTTGGCGCAGCTCTTCGGCGGATCCGGTGCGGCGACGCGCGAGACCACGCGGGTGTCCGAGACGCCGGGTGCCGGCTCGGCGGTATCGGCCCGCGCCGCCGATCTCGCGCGCCGCGCGAACGAGTCGTTCCGCCGGGCGATGGAAGCGCAGCGCGCGGGGGATTGGGCGCGTTACGGGGAGGAGCTGCGGCGGCTCGAGGACGTGTTGCGGCAGCTGCAGGCCGCGGTGGAGGAGAGAAAACCGTGAGGTGAAGCGGCGGCGATAAAGACGGCGGCGAAGGGCGGCGAGATGACCGGCTGTTGATGGCTTTCGAGTACGATGCCGTTGTGAAGACGGTACAGGAACGCGTAGAAGATGCGATGCGAGAAGTGGGCACGTTACTCATCACATTCGCGCCATTGGATGCCGCCCTTGCCGAGGGTAGCGGTGTGGCTCGCGCGTTCCTATTCTTCCTAGTCATCGGCGTGGCACTGTTCGCTGGATCGCTGTGGCTGGAGAGGAGAAGGAAGCATGATCGATAATGTTATTCTCGCCCTTGGCGGCGTACTGCTCCTGGGCGTAATCGGCTTTCTGATTGCGTTGCGCGAGATTCGGCGCGATGAGGCGCGGCGCCGCTCGAATCCGTCCAAAGAATAGCTCAAAGCAGGTCCTTCGCTGATCGCCTCCACCTACAGCGTCAGGTAGACAATCTTCACGAAGTCGTCGCCCTTGTAGCGCCCCGAGCCCCAGTCGCCATCGAGATCGGTGAACGGTTTGGCGGCGATCGATTCCTCCAATGATTTGCCGGACGCCTTGAGCTTCCGCACCCGATCCGCGGCCGTGGACAGCATGTCGCGATACTTCACCAGGTCGGGCTTGGTGGCGAGCGGGCCGTGGCCCGGCACGATCTTGGTGTCCGCAGCGGCGAGCTCCAGCAGGCGGTTCGCGGCCGCGATCATGCCGTCGACTCGGCCGCCCGTGGACCAATCGATCAGCGGATACCTACCGTTGAAGAACACGTCGCCCGCGTGCAGCACATTGCTGCGCTCGAAGCGCACGATGACATCGGTGTCGGTGTGGGCCGGCGCCACGTGCGACAGCGCGAGCCGCTCGCCGTTCGCGTCGAGCGTGTACCAGTCCGTGAACACGCGCTGTGGCAGGGCGCTCGCAGGCGAGGGCGGGAAGTCGAGCTCGAGCATCGGCAGATGATGCGGCTCGCTCATCCGGCGCTTGGTGTTGGCGTGCGCCACCACGGTGGCGCCGGCGGCATGGAGCGGCGCGTTGTTGTCGGTGTGGTCGAAGTGCCAGTGGGTATTGATCACGAACTTCACGGGCGCCCCCCCCAGACTCGCGAGCGACTCCTGGAGTTTGGGCCACGCGGGCGCGACGAACGTGTCCACCACGACCAGTCCGTCCGAGCCGTGCAGCACGACCACGTTGCCGCCCGGCCCTGAGAGCAGGGTGAGGTTGTCGCCGAGCTGCTGCGTCTTGATCGGGACGGCGCCGATCTGTGCCCGAAACGCGGCCGTCGGGTCCTGCGCGGGTTGCTGCGCCGCGCGGGCCAGCGCGCGGGGGATCAACGCCTCCGCGAGGGAGCCCGCGCCCAGCGCCGCCATTGTTCTGAGCCACTCGCGTCGCGTCCCGATCGTCATGGTCCACCGTGTCTTGAGTTCTTGGCCAATATGTCGCAACCCTGTGGCCTCGCAACTTGTCTAAATCAGGCATGCCGCCCCACAGCCGTTTGCTCATCTTGACCGCCCTGCTACTCGGTCTCGCGTCGCCGGCCGCGCCGCAGTCGGGCAGACGCGTAGAGATCGTCGACCTCACCGGACGTTTTCTCACCTTTTACGACAGCGCGACCGCCGACGCTGCCGATCCTGGCACGCGGTGGCAGCTGTGGCGACGGCTCTACAATTTCGCCGCCGTTCCTCCGACGCCGTTTGGCGACTCGTTGGCCCGCAGATTGTTGGATAGCGCCTGGACCAGGTATCACGCGGCACTCGCGATAATAAAGAAAGGCCCGGCTGGACTCGGCATTTCCCCCGACTCGGCGCTCGCGCGTGTGCTTGGCCTCTTGCAGTGCGGTGACAGCGTGAAGGTGCGGCTGACGGTGTTCGTGGGTGGATTCGAGGGCAACGCATTCGCGTTCGGGCAGAGGGAGGGCCGGAGCAACATCGCGGTGCCGGTGGAAGCGGGGAATCCGGCGCGATCGCTGCTGCACGAATTCACTCACGCCGTACAGCGCGCGGGGTGCGCGCCGTTTCGGAGCGGCTACGGCGGGACGCTCGCCGAGCTGGTGGTGACGGAGGGGCTGGCGATGCGCGTGGTCGAGGCCGCAATGCCGGGGCACGATGACGACTTCTATACGGCGGCGGCGCCGGGCTGGCTCGCCACGGCGCGGGCGCGGCGCGCGGCGATCCTGGCGGGCGTCCGGGCATCGGTGGAAGACAGTGGCGCCGCGGTGTGGGGACGATTCACGTTCGGAGCCGGAGCAACGGGCCTGTCGCGTGAAGCCTACTATGCCGGGTGGGAGGCGGTCGGGGAGATGCTGCGGGAGGGAATGTCGTTCCACGAGATCGCGACGATGAATCCTGCCGAATACGCGGGCGTGCTGCGGCGTGTGATTGATAAGTAAAGCGGCGGGGAGGTGAGGCGGCGGCGTGATGGCAACACCAGCCTCGTTGTTTGACCGGCGGTTGACACCAGCATATGACACATACATACATATGCATATGCGTACTACCCTCATCCTCGACGACGTGCTGCTCGCGCGTGCGCGGCGGATCACCGGGATCGCCGAGAAGACGGCGCTCGTGCATGCCGGCCTCGAAGCCCTGATCGCCCGGGAGGCAGCGCGGCGGCTGGCGGCGCTGGGCGGTACGATGCCGCGGGCGCGTGCAGCCCCGCGACGGCGTTCCCAAGGGCGCGCGCGGCGGTGACGGTGCTGGCGGACACCTCCGTCTGGATCGACCACTGGCGGCGTGGGAATCCCCGGCTAGCCCAGCTCCTCGACGGCAGCGCGGTCGTGATACACCCGTTCGTGCTGGGCGAGATCGCCTTGGGGCACGTGACGTCTCGGACCGAGGTGCTGGCCGACCTCGCCACCCTGGAATCGCCGCGGGTCGCCGAGCATCACGAAGTGCTCGCGCTGATCGAGCGCAGCCGGTTGTGGGGTCGCGGCATCGGTTGGGTCGACGCGCACCTCCTCGCGTCGGTGCTGCTCGATCGCATCCGGCTGTGGACGCTCGATGCCCGGCTGGCGCGCGTGGCGCGCGAGCTGGGGGTGGCCGCCTAGCGCGCTGCGGCGCGGCCAACCCAATAGGGCCTTTAGATTCCGCGTAAATGAGTCACGGGGGCGAAATGGATTCGTTCAGGGTTACCCTCCACCTCGCGGGCGCCAGTGGAGAACGTTTCCAATCGATGGAGGCGCTGGTAGACACCGGCGCTTCATACACGTGGATCCCGCGTGACGTGCTGGAGGGACTCGGCGTGCGGCCCGATGAGGAGCGGGGCTTCGTGTTGGCGGACGGTCGGGAAGTGCGCTA
>Ga0193711_1000055_pt1 | contig 22395 bp, 22 predicted proteins | sample H3m2metaG_FD_144922 | JGI IMG/M metagenome (GOLD analysis project Ga0193711, IMG submission 144922) | Soil microbial communities from a riparian zone of the East river system, Colorado, United States - H3m2 | ecosystem: Environmental > Terrestrial > Soil > Riparian zone | place: USA: East River...
CGAACCTTGGCTGACACGGCGGCTGGTCGACAGGTGTTTGCGACCACCTGCGTCGCTTGTCATGGGCCCGACGGCCAAGGTTCGGTCGGAGCGCCGCCGCTGTGGGGTCCGCAGTCGTACAACGTCGGTGCCGGCATGGCGCGGGTGCGGACCGCCGCCGAGTTCATCCGCCACAACATGCCGTTCGATCAACCCGGCACGCTGACCGATCAGCAGGCGATCGACGTCGCGGCATTCGTGAACGCGCGTCCGCGTCCCGACTACCGCGGTAAGGAAAATGATTGGCCCAACGGTGATCCCCCGCCCGACGTGGCGTATCTCACGCGCGCGGCTCAGCAGAAGAAGCCCCGTTAGTTCACTTACAGGAGGTTACCCGATGTTCCGTATCGAAGAGGTGAAGACTCACCGCCGCGGATTCCTCGGCACGATGGCAGCTGCCGCGGCCGCCGGCCTCGCCAGCCTCACGCCACTGCGCGCCGAAGCCGAGGCCGCGCCGCGTCGCGACTCGCTGGGGAGCGCCGCCGCGGATCCAGCGTTCGAGGCGTGGCTGAACCGTATCACAGGCAGGCACAAGATGGTGTTCGACGCGCCCGAGGTGAACGGCGGCATGCCCGTCGTCTGGCCGCGCGTCTGGCTCAACACCACCAACGACAACTACGGCACGACCGACGCGCAGAATACCGGCGTCGTGATCCTGCGCCACGCGTCGATCCCGCTCGCGATGGTGGATGCGCTGTGGGCCAAGTACAAGCTCGGCGAGGTGTTCAGTCTCAAGGACGGCGATCTGCCGGCGACGCACAACACCTTCGCGAAGCCGCTGCCGCTCCCGTTGCCCGGCACCGGCGTCGAGCAGCTGCTGGCTAAGGGCGTGTTGTTCGGCGTGTGTAACGTCGCACTCACGATCTACAGCGGCGCGGTCGCCCAGAAAATGGGGATGGATGCCGCCGCGGTGAAAGCCGATTGGGTCGCCGGCCTAATCCCCGGTTGCCAGGTCGTCCCCTCGGGCGTGCTGGCCGTGAGTCGCACGCAGGAGAAGGGCTGCAGCTACTGCTTCGCGGGGTGATGCGTCGGCGCATCGCGTGACCTGAATCACGGGCACGCGGGTCGTAGCGCGGGATGGAGCGAACTCCGGTTCGGTGCGGGGTACACACGGACGCACCGTAACCGGAGGATCGCACCATGATTCGACGTATCCTGACGGCGGTCGTGCTACTGATGAGCGCGGCCGGCGTCTCCCGCGCCGTGGCGCAGCGGTCTCATTACGGTATCCACGGCGGCTACAACTTCGATCTAGAGGATGGGCTGATCGGCCTGCAGTTGCACATGCCGGTCGGGCGCTCCCTCGAGTTCTACCCGTCGTTCGACTACTACTTGGTGGACGCGGGGTCGTTGGTGGGTTTCAACGCAGACCTCAAGCTCCGGACGCCGGGCACGCCGCTGTATTTCGGCGGCGGCCTCAACATCCTGAGCGGGGGCGGCAACTCCGACACGGGGTTCGACCTGTTCGGGGGATTCGAGACGCGGTACGGCCGGACGCACCCGTACATCGAGGGGCGCGGTCTCTTCCACGACGGCTCGACATTCCAGTTGCTGTTCGGGATCAACATCACGCTGTACTGAGCTTCAAGACCGAGGGGGGTCGGCGCGTCTAGCGCCACCCCCTGAGGCTCCGCACATAGTCCCCCAGCAGTAGGAACTTCTCGAAGACCGGAACACCCTTCCGTTTTCTCCCAAACTCTGAGAACAGCTCGCGCAGACGCCCGCGGCGCGTGACGTAGTACCGGAACGTCTCCGCGAAGTCCTCCTGAGGATGCGTAGCGGCGTAGGCCGTGACGTAGTCGGGAAGGGTCGTCGTGACGCCGCGGCGCTCGAAGTCCACCCACTTGGAGTCCGCCACCCGGTACGCTTTCCGCACTTCACCGAACGCGCGCCGGAAGCGCCCGGTCCGGGTGATGGACCAATGATGGAAGAGGAAGGAATGGCCCAGCTCGTGCAGGATCAGGCCGGTGAGCATGTTCCAGGAGATCTCATCGCGAAATTTCTTCCCGGTCACGTAGCGACGCTCCACCTCGATGACCTTGGGCGAGCGGTGCGTCACGCCGGAGACACCGGGCCGCAGCAGGACCCGGTAATCCCAGTCCTTGATGCGCGATACAACGAGCAACCGGCGCACCCGCCGCAACGCCCGCGCGATGAGCTCGCGGCCAGTCGCGTCCTCCCCGCACCAGGGACAGGCGTTCATCCAGTCGTCCACGCCCTTGCTGCAGTGCGGGCAAATGTTCTGATAGGACTCGTAGCGCCATTTTTCCAGGCGCCCGCACCACGGGCAGTAGCGCATCGGATACATCACGCCGCCGCCGCATCCCCAGCGGCAGCGCCGGTCGTACTTGAAGCCTTTCGGAGCCTTGAGAGGCTCCGGGCTCGAGTGCAGGTCTTCGATGCCTCGGCCGCACCAGGGACACGAGGAGAACGCGTCCGACACGATCCAGCCGCAGTAGTAGCACTCCGCGCCCGTCAGCTTCTGCGTGTCGCGCCATTCGAGGTGCCGCCCGCAGTCGGAGCAGTAGGACCAGAAGCGCTCGACCTCCGCCTTGCACGCCGGGCAGCGCAGCTCGGGCGTCGGCACCTCGCGACGGCGTCTAGTGACGGCCACGCGCCACCGCCTCATCCACGATGCGCTGGATGAACTCGTTGTACTTCATGCCGGCTTTCTCGGCGGCGTCTGCCATCTCGTTCTCCACCGCGAGGAAGGGGTTGGGGTTCACCTCGAGCACGTACACCTCGTCGTCATGCGCCAGCCGGAGATCCACGCGCCCGTAGTCCTGCAGCCAGAGGGCGTGGAACGCCGTGGTACAAATGTCGCTGATCTTGGCGGTGAGAGGCTCGGGCAAGCCCTTGGCGAAGACATTCCGGATCTTCTTCCGCTTACGATACTCCTCGTCCCACTTGGCTTTGTAGGTCGCGATGCGGTGCTCTCCGGTCTCGGGCTCGCCGAAGGTCATCTCGACGAGGGGGAGCACCTCGACCTTGTCGTTCCCGATCAGGCCCGCGTACAGCTCGCGCCCTTCGACCAGCTCCTCCACGATGGCGGCCTGGGTGAACTTCTCGTGAATGAAGTGCACACGCTCGGCGAGGGACTCGTCGTTCTCCACTACCGACGCCTGGGCGATGCCCACGGACGCATCCTCGAGCAGCGGCTTCACGATGAGCGGGAAGCGCAGCTCGGAGGGCCGCACCAGCTCGTCACCCGGATGGAACTCCGCGAAGGCCGGTACGCGAATGCCGTGATAGGCCAGGACCTTCTTGGTGAGCGACTTGTTGCGCGCGACGAGTAGCGCCGTGGGTGGCGAGCCGGTATGCACGTATCCGTGCATCTCGAGCACCGCCGCCACGGCGTACTCATGACGCGCGCTGCCGCGGAACGCCTCGCAGCCGTTGAAGACGACCTTGGGCCCGAACGCGGTGAGCCGTTCGAGCATGGGGGCGAGCTCGCTCCCGATCCCCACCATCATCACGTCGTGCCCGTTGGCGAGCAGCGCGCGCGCGACGTCGTACTCCGCCTCCTCGACCTTCGTCTCGAGCTCGCGCTTGTAGTCCGCGTCGGTCCACTCGGGGTGGAGGGCGTCGAACACGACGGCGATCTTCACTCGTGGACCCGGCGCATGTCCCGCCCCACGGTCCGCAAGGCGATCAAGATCACCGCGCCTCCCAGCACTCCCACGGCAGGGAGCAGCAGCATCGCGGTGCGCAGGCTCCCGGTCTTGTCGGAGAGATACCCGATGAGCGGCGGCGCCAGGGCATCACCCGCGAGGTGGGAGAACAACACGAACGCGCCGAGCACCGACGCCTGCACGGCCGGCGGCACCACGTCCAGAATCACGGCCGCGAGCGGGCCGTTGTACCACGTATAGAGGAAGTAGGTCGCCATCACGAGCGGCGCGAACCAGCGCAGGTCGTCGACCATGATCAACGCGACGCACACCGGGCCGCCGAGCACGAACCCCGCACCGGCCGCGAATACCCGCCCGCCAGGCCAGCGCTGCTGCAGCCAGTCGGCCACGCGCCCTCCGAACAGCGCGCCCAGCACGCCGCCGGCGAGTGCCCATATACCGAAGTTCGACCCGATGTCCCCGACCGAGGACCCGTGGACCCGGCGCATGAAGCTGACGCCCCAGGCGATGAGGCCGTTGACCGCGAAGGTGACCATCGCCCCGCCGAGGAAGATCCAGATCAGCGTCGGCGTACGCAGCACGAGCGCCGCGGCGTGTTGGAAATCGTCGAGCGCGCCCGCCGCCACCTCGCCTGCCTCGGTCGTGCGGCGGACAGCGGCGGGAACAAGGCGCCAGACCGTCCAAGCCACTCCGACACTCACGCTCACACTGAACACAGCGGCGTCCACCTCGGAGGGGATGCCGTCGATCAACGCGAGCACGCCGGCGAGCGATGCTCCCACGCCGGTGCACACTGCCAGCGGGAGCACGTACCGGATCACGCCGCGGACCCCGTGCTTCCACCACAGCCCCAGCGTCTCGACGATCGGCGGGGGCGGGCGGCGGTCGAGCTCCCGGATCCGCGAAGCGAGCACGGCGAGGAGGATCCCCGGGGCCCCCATCGCGAGGAACGCCCAACGCCAGCCGTAGCGCTCGGCCACCATGCCCCCGAGCACGATGCCGAGCAGGCCGCCCAGCGCCATCCCGACGGAGTAGATGCCGATGGCGAATGCGCGGCGGCGTCCTTTGTAATACTGGGCGATGATCGCCTGCGACGCGGGGCCGTACCCCGCTTCACCAACGCCGACCAGGGCGCGGCAGGCGAACAGCTCCCAGAAGCGGTGCACCAGGCCGCCGAGCGCGGTCGCGATGCTCCAGATGGCGACGCCCCAGGTGATGACGAGGCGGCGCGAGCGCAGGTCGGCGAGCGCGCCGAGCGGCAGCGCGAAGAGCGAGAGCACGATGATGTACGCCGACCCGAGCCAGCCGAGCTGGACGTCGGTGAGATGCAGGTCCCGCTTGATCGGCTCGAAGACCGCGAACACGACGTTGCGGTCCAGGTAGTTGAGGAGGTTGATCAGCGTGAGCAGTCCCAGGACGTACGCCGCGTACGTCCGGGTCCCGCTCGGAGAGGCTTCGGTGTTATGGGGTGCGCCCGCCAGTGGCTGCCTCCGCACGGGCATCGCGATCTGCCTTGGCCTCGAGATACGACTCGGTCAGCGCGCGCATCAGCTCGTCGCGCCGCCCGTACAGCCGCCGCAGTTTGCGCGGTTTGCGGCGGGCGAGGGCATAGGACGCGAGAATCGGGAAACCAACGGTGTTGTCGAGGTAACACACGACCGTGTCCGGCAGCTTGTCGGGATCCACTTTCCCCCAGCTCACGGCCTCGGAGGGCGTCGCCCCGGAGAGACCGCCCGTATCGGGGCGTGCATCGGTGAGCTGCAGGTAATAGTCGTGGCCCTTCTCGCTGATGCCCAGCACTTCCTGAATCTGGGGCTCCGTTTGCAGCACGAAGTTCTTCGGGCTGCCGCCGCCGATGATGAGAATGCCGCTCTTGCCACCGTGGGTCTTGGCGGCGAACACGATCGCCGACGTCTCGTTCACGTCGGCGCTGACGTCGAAGCGCAGCTTGCTCCCGCTGAGCGCCTGTTCGGCGACGTTCATGCCGATGGACGAGTCACCCGGCGAGGACGTGTAGATGGGCACGCCGCACGTGTGCGCGACACCGAGCAGCGATTTGCGCGAGATCCCGAGCGCTTTCTCGCGCTCGACGATGTAGCCGCCGAGCAGGTGGTGGTACTCTGCCGTGCTCATGGGACGCTGGAACTCCGGGCGCCCCGACACTTCGCGAATGAAGCGGTCCGTCGAGAGCAGCACGTCGTAATGGAAGAAAATGTCGTAGATGCGGACGACGCCTTCCTCACGCAGCACCACGTCGTCGGCGAAGGGCGTCCCCTTGTGCATCGCCATTCCGAGACCGAAGTGCGCGTCGTGATAGAGATTCGCGCCCGTGGAGACGATCCAGTCGAGGAACCCGGCCTCGATCAGCGGGATGATCGTGGACATACCGAGACCCGCCGGCGTCATCGCGCCCGTCAGGCTCATTCCGACCGTGACGTCGTCCTCGAGCATCCGCTCGGCAAAGAGGCGGCACCCTTCCGCCAGCCGGCCGGCGTTGTAGGCGAGAAACGCGTTCTCCACCAGCTCGGCGACCGTTTCCTTGCCGCTGATGGGCTTCGGGTTGATGCGCGGTCCGCGCAGGAACTCGTTCGTCATTGGCTCGGCGGTTAGGGGTCGATGACTTGATGAGCGCGGCTGCGGCGCTCGCGGGCGTCGACGATCCACCGCACCGCCTCGTCGGGCTGGTCGGTGACGCGGATCAGCTGGAGGTCCTCCGTCGCGATCTTCCCCTCGGCCGCCACTCGGTCGCGCAGCCAGTCGACCAGCCCCTGCCAGTAGGCACTGCCGAAGAGCACCACCGGGAACTGCTTGACCTTTCCCGTCTGTACGAGGGTGAGGGCCTCGAACAGCTCGTCCATCGTACCGTAGCCGCCGGGGAAGACCACGAACGCGGTGGAGTACTTCACGAACATCGTCTTACGGACAAAGAAATACCGGAAATTGATCGACCGTTGCACGTAGGGATTCGTGCCCTGCTCGAACGGCAGCTCGATGTTGCACCCGATGGAGAGGCCGTTGCCTTCCTGTGCGCCGCGGTTCGCGGCCTCCATGATCCCGGGGCCGCCCCCGGTGATGATCGGAAAGCCTTCTTTCGCCAAGAGGCGCGCGGTCTCGACGCTCCGCTGGTAGTACGTGTCGGTCGCCGGCGTGCGTGCTGAGCCGAAGATGCACACGGCGTTGCGCACGTCCGCGAGCGTGTCGAACCCCTCGACGAACTCCCCCATGATGCGGAGCACCCGCCAGGGATCCGTGCTCGTGAAGCTGGCGCGCCGCTCCGCCGGGTGCGGCGGGAGGGGCGTGAGGAGCCGTTCGTCCTCAGTGACCGCGGTGCGTGGCGAGCCGCTCGAGCGCTGTGACATGGTCGTCCTGGACGTTATAGAAGAAGGGCGAGAGGCGCACGTGGCCTGGACGCGCATCCGCGACCACGCCCCCCTCGGCAAGGTGCCGCACGGCGGCCGGCGGGTCGGCCATGGGGAGCATGACGATCGCCGAGCGCTTGGCGGCTTCCGCCGCGACCTTGGGCGCGAATCCCGCCGCCCGGGCGCGCGCGATCAGATCCTCGGTCAGCGCCGCCGTCACTTCGCGGATCTTGGGGACGCCGATCTCCTCGATGTACTCGAGGCCGCCGAGCTGCGCGTAGATCGCGGCGAGGGCCGGCGTCCCCAGCTCGAAGCGGCGGGCGTCGTCGTGGAACTCGAGCGCGTGCGGATCGAACGCGAATTGCTGCCGGTGACTGAACCACCCGGCAGTCGTGGGCTCGAGCCGGCGCGCCAGCTCCGCGCGCACGTACAGAAACACGATCCCGGTGCCGCCCAGGAGCCACTTGAGGCCGCCGGCGGTGAGGAAGTCGACCCCCGCGGCGTGCGCGTCCACGGGGACCTGGCCGACCGACTGGTACGCGTCCACGAGGCACAGGGCGCCACGGGCATGGGCCAGGTCGGCGGCGGCGCGGATGTCCTGGATGGCGCCGCTGGTGAAGTAGACATGCGACGTCGCGACGAGTGCTGTCCGATCGTCCACCGCGCGCGCGATGGCCTCGACCGGCACCGTCACGCCGTCGGGGCTCTCGACCACGACCACCTCGATCCCGCGCCGTTCCTTGGCGAGCCACTGGTACGCGACGGTGGGGAAATCGAGGGACGTGACGACGACCTTGGGCCGCTTGCTGTAGTCGAGCGCTTCGGCCACGGTGCTCACGGCCACCGAGATGCTTGGCGCCAGCGCGATTTCCGCGGGCGCGGCGCCGATGACGGCCGCGTACCGGGCGCGCAATTCGCCCAGCGCCGCCCACCACACGTCGTACCAGGCGGAGGCGCCGCGGCTCTGCCAGAGGTCCAGGAATTCGGCTACTTTGCGGCGGGTGCGCTCGCCCAGCGCGCCGAGCGAACAGGTGTTCAGGTAAATGCGCTCCCGGAAGATCGGGAACTCGCTGCGGTAACGGGCGAGCGGGTGCTGGGCCTGGCCGTGCACGGCGAGGCTGCCGGCGAGCGTCATAGGCGCTGAATATACAGAAGGAATCCAGACTATCGCGAGTTGGTCTGCGCTGTATCTGCGCTTGTCGCTGCAGGCGCTGGTGCGCCCGCGTCTCGCTGTCGATCTCGTGAGACTGGCGTGGAGTTTTCGCGCGCGCGACTGGTGGCGACGCCCGCCCTTCCTGCCCTTGCCGCCGCGCGCATACATGCGCTGGCGCATGTTCACCGCGTACGGTGATGAAGACGCTGTCCCGCCAGTCGCTGACGTCGTCAACTTCGCGCGCTGGCGGCGAGAGACGATGGGACTATGAGAAGCGACGAAGTGAAGCGTCGAGGGATGGCGTTGGGGTTCGATGCCGTCGGCGTCACGACCTTGGAGCCGAACGCGCACGCCGTGGAGCTCGACCGATGGCTCGCCGCGGGCCACGCGGGCACCATGACGTACTTGCATCGACAGGCAGCCACGAGGAAGGAACCCGCGCGCATCATGCCCGGGGCGCGGGCCGCGGTGGTGACGCTCACGAACTACTTCCACCAGCCATCCCGGCATGGAGTCGCCCAGTACGCGTGGTCCTCCGACTACCACGACGTCCTCGGCGCTCGGCTCGAGAAGCTGGCGACGGCCATCCGCGAGATCGCGCCCGGCGCGATGACCCGCTGCTACGTCGACGCCGGCCCCGTTCCCGAGCGCGAGTTGGCCCAACGCGCCGGGCTCGGCTGGATCGGCAAGAACATGATGCTCATCCATCCCGAGATCGGTTCGTTCACGTTCATCGGCGTGGTCCTGACGGACGCCGACCTCGCGCCCGACCTCCCGTTCGACGCCGACCGCTGCGGTACATGCCGCCGCTGCCTCGATGCCTGCCCGACCGGCGCGTTTCTCGAGCCCCACGTTCTCGACTCCACGCGCTGCATTTCCTATCTCACGATCGAGCACCGTGGGGCGTTCAACGAGCAGCAGCGCGGAGACGTAGGGGAGTGGGTGTTCGGCTGCGACGTGTGCCAGGACGTCTGTCCCTGGAATGTCAGCTTTGCGCAGGCGACCACCGACTCGGGGCTGGCACCGCGTCCCGATGTCCAGGCGCCCGATCTGGCGGCACTGCTCGCGATGAGCGAAGATGGGTTCGCACGCCGCTACGGCGACACGCCGTTCGCGCGCCCCGGGCTCGCGGGGATGCGCCGCAACGCCGCGGCCGTCCTGGCCGGAGCGGGTCGCGGTGAGTGAGACGATCAACGACCTCCAGCGGCGACTCGCCGATGGGCTCGCGCGGATCGACCCGCACCACCGGCTCCACGGACGGCCCGTCAGCTATCGCGTCATCGACGGCCAAACGCTCGAGGTCACCTATCGCGACGTCGCCGGGATCGCGGATGCGGAGCTGCAAGGCGTGAAGCGGCTCATTGGCCGTGACTGCTCGTGCACAGTCAGTCCCCAGACCGCCGAATGCGTGACCGTGCGGTTCGTCGTGCCCCTCAAGTAAGCGGAGGATTTCGTGGACGATCGCGTCACAGGCATCGGCGGCATCTTCTTCAAGGCCCGGAACAAGGACCGGCTGCTCGAGTGGTATCGCGAGCACTTGGGTGTCGATGTGCAGAATTGGGGTGGCGCGATGTTCTCCGGCGAGGGACACACGGTCTGGACCGTCTTCAAGCAGGACTCGGACTATTTCGGACCCGGCGAGCAGCGCTACATGATCAACTACAAGGTCCCGAACCTGGCCCGCATCCTCACGCGGCTCCGCGCCGCAGGCGTGACGGTGGACGCCCACGTCGAGGAGTCGGACTTCGGGAAGTTCGGTTGGGTCCTGGACCCGGAGGGGAACCGCGTTGAATTGTGGGAGCCCCCTGCCGCCAAGTGAACGATTGGAGGATGACCATGCGCCGTGTGTTCACCGTTTCTCTCGCCTGCGTGCTGTGCGCCAGCCTCTCTGCGCAAGAGCCGTACAAACTGCCGCCGCGCGTGATCGTCGACATCCTCGACACGCCGCCACTCCCGGGCGCGACCGTGTCTCCCGATCACCAATGGCTGCTGCTGCTCGAGCAGCGCAGCATGCCCACCATCGCCGAGCTGGCGCAGCCGATGCTGCGACTCGCCGGCAACCGCATCAACCCGCGGACAACTGGACCACAGCTCCCCGGGGCGATCACAGGGTTGGTGCTCAAACGGGTGTCGGATGGGATGGAGCGGCGCATCGCGGTACAGGCACCCGCAGCGCTGGCCTTCGTGAGTTGGTCGCCCGATAGCCGCACGATCGCCTTCGTGCAAACACGCGACTCGGGGCTCGCGCTGTGGGCAGCCGATGTCGCGACGGGACAGACGCGCGCGCTCACCGGCTCGATCTTGAATGCCACGAGTGGCCCGCCGTGCCAGTGGATGCCCAGCGGCGCCGAACTGCTGTGCGAGCTCATCCCCGGCGACCGCGGGCCTGCCCCCGTGGCTCCGCAAACGCCAACCGGGCCCACCACACAGGAGACGAGAGGCCGCGCGGCGCCGGCGCCGACCTACGAGGACCTGCTCAAGAACGCGAACGACGAACGGCTCTTCGACTACTACTTCACCGCGCAGCTCGCGCTCGTGGATGCTGCGACGGGCGCACGGACGCCTGTGGGGGCTCCCGCCATCTTCGACCGCGTCGACGTCGCGCCCGGCGGCGAGTTCGTGCTCGTTGCGCGCAGCGTCCGCCCCTACTCGTACCTCGTTCCCGACGGTCTCTTCCCCAAGGAGGTCGATGTCTGGGATCTCCGCGGCCAAGTCGCGCGCCACCTCGCCTCCCTGCCGACGGGTGAGGGCATCCCCATCCGGGGCGTACGCCCGGGACCACGCGGCATCAATTGGCGCCCAGGTGTGCCGGCGACGCTCGTCTGGGCCGAAGCTCTCGACGGCGGCGACCCGCGCAAGCAAGTCGACCATCAGGACCGCGTTGTCACGCTAACCGCGCCGTTCGCGGGAGAGCCGATCGAGCTGGCCCGCCTCAACAAGCGCTACAGCGGCCTCTTGTGGGACACACAGGGCGTCGGGTTCCTGGGGGAGTACGACCGAGACCGTCGCTGGTCGAAGATGTGGATCGTCGATGCCGCGAAACCCGGCAACGCGCCCGCGTTGCTCTTCGACCGCAGCGCCGAGGATCGCTACACGGATCCGGGGTTCCCGATCACGCGCATGACGCCCACCGGTGACTTCGCCATGCAGCGCAGTGGCGACTGGATCTACCTCACCAGCACGGGCGCGTCGCCGCAGGGCGACCGGCCCTTCCTCGACCGCCTGAACCTCGTAACGAAGAAGATCGAACGGATCTGGCGCGCCGACACCGTCCATTACGAAGCAGTGGTCGCGCTGCTCGATGACGCGGCCAAGAGTTTCGTCACGCGCCGCGAATCGCGGACGGAACCGCCGAACTACTTCGTGCGCCAGGGCACGACGCTGCGCGCCCTCACAGCGTTCAAGGATCCTGCCCCGCAGTTGACGGGCATCCAGAAGCGCCTCGTGACGTACACGCGTGAGGACGGCGTCCCATTGTCCGGGACGCTCTATCTGCCGCCCGGGTATACGGCCGGCACCAAACTGCCCGTCGTGATGTGGGCGTACCCGACGGAGTTCGCGTCGGCCACGGCGGCGGGCCAGGTGTCCGCCGCGCCCAACCGCTTCAACATCATCCGCGGACCCTCGCACCTCTTCTTCCTGACGCAGGGGTACGCGGTGTTCGATGACCCGAAAATGCCCATCATCGGGGGCGATACCGCGAACAACCATTACGTCGACCAGCTCGTGATGAACGCCCGCGCCGCCGTGAAGGCGGTGGTCGACGCCGGCGTGGCCGACCCCGACCGTATCGGCATCGGCGGCCACAGTTACGGCGCCTTCATGACGGCGAACCTGCTCGCCCACTCCGACCTGTTCCGCGCCGGCATCGCGCGCAGCGGCGCCTACAACCGCACGCTCACGCCGTTCGGCTTCCAGAATGAGGAGCGCACGTTCTGGCAGGCCCGCGAGATCTATCTGCGGATGTCGCCCTTCGTGTACGCCGACAGCATCAACGAGCCGATCCTGATGACGCACGGCGAGGCGGACAACAACTCCGGTACTTTCCCGATCAATTCCGAACGGCTCTTCGCGGCCATCAAGGGTTTGGGAGGCACGGCGCGCCTAGTCATGCTGCCCAACGAAGCGCATGGCTACGCGGCGCGGGAATCGGTGCTCCACACGCTCGCCGAGATGCTCGAGTGGTTCGACCGGTACGTGAAGACGCCAAGGACGAGGGGTGTATCAACGATTCAGCAGTCCCGAGAGTAATTCACCACACCGCTGGGCATGTCGGCGGCACGGGGAGCCTTGGTCCGGTGGCCCGGATCATGCGACACCATGCCATTCCACCGGGAGGATGTAGCCAGTTGGAGTAGGATGTTTCGTCCAGGGGATGGATAGACGCGTCTCCGATCCCGGCGCACGTTGAAGCAAGAGAGCTTGTTCCCGCCAACCCCAGCATAGGCGGTAGTACGATGAAACTCCTGGTGTCTCTCCTCGCCGTAACGCTCAGCGCGTGCATGATGACCACCAAGTACGCTCACTGGCCCTTACGTGGCCCCATGCTCATGGTCCAGAACCCCACGCAGGCTCGGCTCGTGGTCAGTGCCCGTGACGGCGCCGGACGACAGCTCGTCACCGCCACGATCAGGCCTAACGGCAAGTCGTGCTTCCGGTGGCCCTTCGTACACAGCGTCGGATACCTGATCGCTTCCGGGTCGGATACGCTGACGACGCAGGCGTTCGAGCCGTGGTCAGCCGACGGGTGGGAGTGGTCTGGAAAGTTCGAGCCGGTCGCAAACCCCAAGGTTTGCCGCTAACGCTTCACTTCGCTGCGACGCGCTGCACCACCTCGTAGACGAAGCGAACCCCGAAGCGTAACGCCTCGAGGCTGACCCGCTCATCGTTGCCGTGGACGCCGCGCGACTCGGTTACGGTGAGCGGGAAGGGCCCGAGCCCGTAGCTCGCGATCCCCAGGCGCCGGAAGTAATGACTGTCGGTGAACCCAGCCAACATCGGCGTGGTCACGACCGCGTCCGGATGGCGCGCGCGCACCGCGGCTTCGATGGCGCGGAACAGCTCCGTGTCCGTTGGGCTCTCGGTCGCGGGCCAGCTCGGCCCCTGCGGACGGAACGTCACGGCGCTGTCGGCCACCACCCGTTGTAGATCGGCGAGAAACGCCGCGGGGTCCTGGCCCGGAAGGAGCCGCACGTCGAGCACCGCTGTCGCGAGGGGCGGAATCACGTTGGTCTTGTCGCTCCCTTTGAGGCCCGTGATCGACACGGTGTTGCGGAGCAAAGCGTTGTACGTCAGGTCCCCCGTGATCGCGCGCGCCGCGGCGGAATCGCGCAGGGCGGTCCGCACGTCCGAAAACCAGCGGCGGCGCGTCGAATCGGTCTCGAGCGTCGCGAGGTCCCGGAAGTAGCGGTCCACCCCCGGCGTCACCACCAGCGGCGTGCGCCAGTCGGCGATGCGGTCCAGCGCGCGGATCAGGCGATGCACGGGATTGTCGGGGGTCGGCCGGGAGCCGTGGCCCGGTGTGCCGCGGGCCGTCATGTCGAGCCAGAACGGCGATTTCTCCGTGGTACCGACGCCGAAATAGTCCACCCCGCCCCGATCGTTGGCGCGCGTCGTGCCGCCCTCCGTGATCAGGAACTCCGCGTTGCCGAGCAGGTCGGCGTGGTGCTCGGTAAACCACACCGCCCCGACGCCGGCGCCGATCTCTTCATCGGCCGTCGCGAGGAAGATGACGTCGCGCTTGAGCGGTACCCCCGCCCGCTTGAGGATGAGCATCGTCATCAACTGCGCGATGGCTTCGCCCTTCATGTCGAGCGCGCCGCGGCCCCAGACATACCCGCCCTGCGTCACCCCGCCGAACGGATCGACCTGCCAGTACTCGGGCGAGGCCAGTACCACGTCCATGTGGTTGAGGAGGATCAGCGGGCGCGCGCTGCCGTTGCCGCGCAGGCGCGCGTACAGATTGGCCTTGCCGGGAGCCGGCTCGAAGATCTGGGACTCGATGCCGTCCCGCCGCAGCACCGCCGCGAGCCAGCGCGCCGCGACAATCTCGTTGCCTGGCGGGTTGGTCGTATTGATGCGCAGGTACCGAGACAGCAACGCCCCCGCTTCGTCTCCGAGGGCGTTCCACTCGGCGTCTCCCCGTGGCACCGACACGAGCGCGACGCGCGCCGGTGTCTCCATGACAGGCGCCGACGACGGTCCGTTGAGCGGTGTGATTGGGCGGGCGGCACATCCGGCCGCGAGAACGCAGAGCAGTACCGATGCGGCACGAAGCACGCGCGAAGCTACAATCACCGCCGACCCCCCGCTAGGCGCGCCGCTTCGGGTAGACGACGGAGCGCGAGCATCGCCCACACACCGAGCGCCGGTCCGATGGCCAGGACGCTCATGCTCCAGCGCCACCCGATGGCCGACGCCACCGCGGGCAGTAGATAGATCGTCGCGCAGGTGAGCAGGAACCCCATGCTCGTTTGCAGCGTCAACGCCGTCCCGACGTAGTCTGGAGGGGCGAGCTCGCTGACCGCCGTCGAGAACTGCGCCGAGTCGGCGACGACCGTGACGCCCCAGACGAGGAGGAGAGGCACCAGCGCCGCCAGCGGTCCCCCGAAGAACAACCCGACGATGACTGCGCAGCACCCCGAGACGACCATGGCGACGCTCGTCACGAGCGTTCGACCCCAACGATCGGCGTACTTCCCGCCGAGCCAGCACCCGATCGCGCCGCTGCCTACTACCGCGAACGTGATGAGCGCGGCGAGCGCCGTGGTGTCGGCGTCGGCCCCGCGACGCAGGCGCTCACTCGCGGCGACGTAGACGGCCATCCAGGTCCACATCGCGTACAGCTCCCACATGTGACCCAGATAGCCGAGGTTGGCGAGCAACACGGCGCGGTCGCGCAGAATCCGGGGCGCAGCGGACCAGGAGAAGGGCGGCGACGGCGCGGCGAAGGGACCGTCGTTCGGGACGGCGAGAACGAGGAGCCCGCCCACCAATGCGCATGCAGCCGCGACTCCGAGTACCAGTCGCCACGCGTCGGGCGGCGCAGCCCAGCGCACGAGGTGGGGCACCGCCGAGCCGAGCGTCAGTGCACCGACGAGAATCCCGATCGCCCAACCGCGCCCATCGCGGAACCACCCGGCGGCGATCTTCATCCCCGGCGGATACACACCGGCTAGGGCGGCACCCGTAAGCATCCGCGCGGCGATCCCCAGGCGCGGATCAGGGGCTAGCGCGACTCCGACGGTCGCCGCGGCTGCGAGAGCCGCCGATCCCACGATGAGTCGTCGCGCCGACCAGCGGTCGGCGAGGGTCAACACGGCGCTCACCAACGCACCGGCGACAAAGCCCAGCTGCACGGAGATCGTGAGCCACGCGGTGCCGGTGGGAGTGAGGTGCCACACGCGGGTGAGCGTCGGCGCGACGGCCGAGGCGCTGAACCAGGGGGCCATCGCGAGGAGCTCCGCGGCGGCGATGATCGACAGGACCCGCCGCGGCGTCACAATCCGGTCGGGTGGTCGAGAAACACCCAGGGGATCGAGTACTTCCGGCTCACGTGCTCGGCGAGCGCCTTCACGCCCACGGTTTCGGTGGCGTAGTGCCCGGCAAAGTACACGTTGATCTTCAGCTCTTCGGCGTCGAAGAAGCTCCAGTGCGGGCCCTCGCCGGTGATAAACGTGTCGAGCCCGGCAGCAACTGCTTGAGGGATGAGAGAGCCCCCGGCGCCAGTGACGATCCCGACTCGGCGGACCTGTTTCGGACCGAAGGGGAGGAGGCGCGCGCTCGCGCCAAGTGTCGTCGCCAATGAGCCGGCGAGGGTGTCGCGCGATACGTCGAGCTCGCCCCACACGCCGATCGGCGCGCCGCGATACGATCCAAACTCGCCGCGCAGTGAAACGCCCAGCAGACGTGCCAAACACGCATTGTTGCCGACGTCGGGGTGACGATCGAGGGGGAGGTGGGCAGCGTATACCGCGATGTTCCGCGAAACCAACGCGGCGACGCGGCGGTACGACGGTCCTACGAGCGGGCGAAGGCCACCCCAGAAAATGCCATGATGAACGAGCAGCAGGTCCGCCTTCGCGTCGGCCGCCATCTCGATCGTCGCCTCGCAAAGATCGACGGCGGCGGCCAGCCGAGTGACCTCACCGGCGTTGGTTACCTGCAACCCGTTCAGCGCTTCGGGCGGATCGGCGACCTCCTCGCGGAGACGGAGGTAACTATCGAGATAGCCAGCGAGATCGTCTAACCGCATCACGACACCGCGATGACAGTATCAAGCCACCGTTCGATCTTCCACACGGCTGCCTTCGTAACATACTGTTATTAAATGAGATAGAGAATCCACACGCGTGGAACGGTGTCGTGTGGATAACCCCGGAAGCTAGAACGTAGTCGATGCCGGTTGCCGGGAAGGGCGTTGGCCGCGCTGGGGAGGCTGGCCCGCGTCCTCGCCCATCCGCAACACGCCATTGATCTCGCCGCCCTCTTGGACGAAGAGACGTTTGGTCGACACATCGCCATGGATGACACTCGTTGCTTGCAGCTCGACGCGCTCTTCGGCGTAGATCCCGCCGCGCACTTCCCCGCCGATGATCGCTTCGCGGCTGACGACGTCGCCCTCCACTTCCCCGCCCTTCGCGACCAAGACCTGCTTCGCCGCCTGCACCGTACCGACGACCGTGCCTTCGATCTTCACGACGCCTTCTGCGGAGATATCGCCCACGACCCGCATGCCGGCGCCGATGATCGACAATCCGGTGACCACGTCACCGCCCGCCCCGCCCTTTTCGGTGAACATCGCCATCTCAGGAGCCCTCCTTCACGAGCGTGAGCGGATCGAGCGACTTCTTGTCGCGCCGGATCTCGAAATGCAGATGTGGTGCCGTCGACCGCCCCGAGTTGCCCGAGAGGGCGATCACCTGCCCCGACTGGACGTCGTCACCTTCTACCACGAGGAGGCGAGACGCGTGCCCATACATCGTCTCATATCCTGACGGATGGCGCAAGAGGACGAACAAACCGTAGTCGGCATCATACCCCGCCGCGGCCACCGTTCCTCCCCCTGAAGCCCGCACCGGTGTCCCGACAGGCACGGCGATGTCGATGCCCGGGTGCGATTCGGCTGCGTCCCCGGCACGCACCTGCCCTCGCGTGACGAACCCGGACACGTCGAGGGGCCAGTGCGAGGGCACCGACGAGCCCGTCTCGTAACGCGGCGGGGCCGCCGGGGCGGTCGCGCGGATCGTCACCGCGCGCATCCCCGAGGTCGCGGTCGTGGTCGTGGTGCTGCCGCCGCTACGCGGCGCCGGAGGCGCCTTCGCGCCGAGAATCTGACGCAGCTCCTGGTAATTGGCTTCGGCGCGATTCAGTGCCGCGGCGAGTTGCTGCACCCGGCTGTTCTCGGCGCGCAGCCGCGCGACTTCGCGCTGCAGTCCCGGCACGCGCGCGGCGTTCCGCATGATCGGCCCGGCGAACGCCAGGAACCCGACTGCGATAATCGCGACGGCGATCGCCGCGCCCTTCCCCACTTGGAGGAGGCGGAGAGAGATCCGGTATTGCCGCGAATTGAGATCGCCATCCGTGTGGATGACGACCGTGACGTGCCTCCCGCTCATCCGTCGAAGGGCGCTCCGAGCATCAGCTCGAGCACGCGGGCGAGATCTTCGTTGGAGTAGAACGCCACATGGATCTGGCCCTTCCCTTTCGCCCGGAGAGAGACACGCACGTCGGTCCCGAGGCGACGGCGCAAAGCATCTTCGACGCGGCGAACCTCGGGCGCGGGACCGACTCCGCGCTTCATCCGTGGCCGGCGCTCGGGAGCCCGTCCACCGCGCACGCGGTCTTCGATCTCACGCACCGAGAGACCCTGCGCCACGGCCTCGCGCGCCAGGTTCGTCGCGAGCTTCGGATCCTCGATCGCGAGCAAGGCGCGCGCGTGGCCCACTGAGAGTTGGCCTTGGTGCAGCATCTGCAGGACGGCCGCGGGAAGCTTCAGGAGGCGCAGGGCGTTCGCGACTGTCGAGCGATCGCGACCCACCGCATCGGCGACGTCCTGTTGCGCGAGGCTGAATTCAGCGATGAGTCGATCGTAGCCGCGCGCTTCGTCGACGGGCGAGAGGTCGTCGCGCTGCAGGTTTTCGATCAGCGCCAGCGTCAGCAGGGTGCGATCGTCGGCGTCCCGCTGCACGGCGGGAATGCGTTCCCAGCCGAGCTGCTGGCATGCGCGCAGGCGGCGCTCACCGGCGATCAGCTCGTACCCTCCGTTGGAACGCCGAACGACGACGGGCTGCAGCAGTCCCGCTTGCTTGATCGAGGAGACCAGCTCCTCGAGAGCGGTGGGGTCGACGTCCTGGCGCGGTTGAAATGGGTTGGGGCGGATGTCCTTGATGGGCAGCTCGACGAGGCTCCCCTCGCGCTCGGCCTCTTCGCGAGTGGGACCGAGGAGCGCCTCGAGCCCCCGGCCGAGGCGGCGACGACCTGCAGCGGTCTCCGTCATGCTGATACCTCCGGCTGCGGTTCGGCGGCAGGTAGGGCGGGGGACGACGAGCGTTCGACCCGGCGGATCAGTTCCTGCGCTACCGCCAGGTAGCTCTTGGCCCCCACCGACTGCACGTCGTACAGCACGATCGGCTTCCCGAAACTCGGCGCTTCGGCGAGGCGGACGTTGCGGGGAATCGTGACCGCAAACATCCGCGCCCCGAAGTATTCCTTCGCTTCTTCGGCAACTTGCTTACAGAGGTTCAGGCGGGCGTCGTACATCGTGAGCAGTCCGCCTTCGATGGCGAGTGCCGGGTTGAAATTGCGCTGCACGAGCTTGACTGTATTGAGCAGCTGCGAGAGACCTTCCAGCGCGTAATACTCGCACTGGATGGGAATGATCAGGCTGTCGGCCGCCGTCAGCATGTTGAGCGTGATGAGACCGAGGGACGGCGGGCAGTCGATGATGATGTACTGGTATTCGTCCCGGATGTCGCGCAGCGCGCGCCGCATCATCGTCTCACGAGACGATTGATTGACGAGCTCCAGTTCCGCGCCCACGAGATCCTGCGTCGCCGGCACGACGTCGAGATACGGGAAGTGCACATGCGGGAACCGGGCATCGCTCAAGGCGCGCCCATCGAGCAGTGCGTCGTAGAGCGAGTGCCGAATGCGATCGCGCTCGATGCCGACGCCGCTCGTGGAGTTGCCCTGAGGGTCGGCGTCGATGAGTAGGGTTTTCCGCTCCGCGGTCGCGAGCGAGGCGGCGAGGTTTACGGCGGTCGTCGTTTTTCCGACGCCGCCCTTTTGATTGGCGATAGCGATGACGCGTGACATCTTGTAAGTCGTTTAATTACAATGAGTTATATAGTAGGCCTGCTGCAAGCATCCAATATACGTTGGTTTCACGTGAAACGAAAGAGCAAGGTTTCACGTGAAACACCGTCTTCAGGGAGCCTACGCGACGCGGCGCCGCCAGCGCGTAGCCTCGAGGACGAGATTGTGGAGGTCACTGGGGGAGACCCCGGGCACCCGGGCGGCCTGAGCCAACGAGGTTGGCCGGACCTGATCGAGCTTCTGTCGAGCTTCGGTGGCGAGAGTGCGAAGCTCGCGATAGGGCAGGTCAGTCGGCAGAGAGAACGACGCCAACTCGGCGAGCCGCGCTGCGGCCTCGCGTTCTCGCGCCAAGTACCCGTCGTACTTGATCTCGATCTCGGCCGCGAGCACCGCCTCGGGCGCGAACTCCGCGCCCACGCCCGCGGCCTCGAGCAGCGCGCCGAGCGAGACTCCGGGGCGCTTTGCTACTGCCGCGATCCGCTCGCCAGCCGCGAGCGTCGTGCCGCTCACCTCGAGCGGGCGTGTTGCCTGGGCGGGCGTGATTGTCGTCTCTCGCGCGACATCCAAAACCGCCACTTCCTCCTCCAGCCGTCGCTCGGCCCCACGCAGCTCCGCGTCGGTAAGTAGTCCCAGCCGCTCGGCGAGCGGAAGGAGGCGACGTAGCGCGTTGTCCTGACGAAGGAGGAGCCGGAATTCCGAACGGGATGTGAAGAGACGATAGGGCTCGTCCACTCCGCGGGTCACCAGGTCGTCGACCAACACGCCGATGTACGCGTCGTCCCGCCCGAAGACCACTGGCTCCTGTCCCCGGATCCGGCGCACGGCGTTGATCCCCGCCACCACACCCTGACCAGCCGCCTCCTCATAACCTGTGGTCCCGTTGATCTGGCCCGCGAAGAAGAGGTGCTCGACGGTCTTCAGCTCGAGCCAGGGGGTCAGCTGCGTGGGTGGGTAGTAGTCGTACTCGATCGCGTACCCGGGACGCGTCATGCGCGCGCGCTCGAGCCCCGGGACTGCGTGCAGGAATTCCAGCTGAACGGCGACGGGCAGGGAAGTGGATAGGCCGTTCACGTACAGCTCGTGCGTGTCGAGTCCCTCGGGCTCGAGGAAGATCTGGTGCCGCTTGGCGTCGGGGAACTTGACGATCTTGTCTTCGACCGACGGGCAGTACCGCGGGCCCCGCCCACTGATCGCCCCGCCGTAGAGCGCCGACTCCTTCAGATGTCGCTGGATGATCTCCTTCACTTCTTCCCCGGCCCAGGTAATCCAGCACGGCACCTGACGCGGCCGCTCGGCGCGCGTGTGGAACGAGAAGCGATAGTCGCCTTCGTCACCGTCCTGGCGTGTGACTTTGGACCAGTCGACTGACCGGCCGTCGACTCGCGGCGGCGTCCCCGTCTTGAAGCGTGATACTGTAACTCCAAGTGCGGTAATGACTTGCGCAAGCTCGACGGATGGCTGGTCGCCGGCGCGGCCTGCCGGGATCTGCGTGTCGGTCCCGAGGTGAATGCGTCCCCGGAGGAAGGTGCCGGCTGTGATGATCACGGCGCGGGCGCGGAACTGGCGCCCATCCGCGGTCTCCACGCCGCCAACTCTCGTCCCCGTCGTTTGATCGAGGATCAGATTTGTGACCATGCCCTGGGCGAGCTCGAGCGACGGGAAGCCCTCGAGCAGCTGGCGTGCGGCCCGTCGATAGAGTGTGCGATCGCACTGCGCGCGGGGGGCCCAGACCGCCGGACCCTTGGACCGATTGAGCATCCGGAACTGGATGGTGGAGAGGTCGGCGATGCGGCCCATGAGACCACCGAGGGCATCGACTTCCCGAACGACGGTGCCCTTCGCAATGCCGCCGATGGCGGGATTGCAGGACAACTGACCGATGGTTTCGAGGTTGGAGGTGAGCAGAAGAGTCCGGGCGGAGAGCCGCGCGGCCATTGTGGCGGCTTCGGTACCGGCGTGACCACCGCCAACGACGATTACGTCGAAGTCAGACATGGGGAGAAACTACCAAGCGAGGACATGCAAAGGCTAGGCGCACAGGCGCGCCGCGGAAAACAGTCACCGGGTTGCCGGACGACCCGCCAACCCGCTGATCTTTCGCAGGAGTCCGAAAAGCGTCTTACTGGTCTCGGTGGCGAGGGCCTCCAGTCGGCCGAACTCAGCCGGTTGGACGTACCCGATGTCCCGCGCGATAGCGAGGGCTGTCTGGACTTCGGCGAGCGATCCCCAAGCGATGTCGAGAAACCTCCGGTAATCTCGCGTGCCCTTCCGGGCCGTCCCCTCCGCGATGTTGAGGGGGATGCTGTACGATGCCCGGCGCAGTTGGTCCGCGAGCGCATGTTGCTCGAAATCGGGGAACCGCTGTGCTGCCCTCGCGCACTCGACAGCCAAGCGTTGCGCGTGTTGCCACGCCTTGAGGGTGTGATGGATGGGCATCCGTCAGGATAGCCGGAATGCCGACGGGGTACGGAATCATTTCATCTCATCCCGTACCCCGTTTACGCGTTTACCGCGGTGCGCCGGTGCGTCTAGCTTTGCAGGTCCTTGTTTGGTCTAGGCCGGCTCGTACCCACCTTATCAGCTCCTTGATGTTGGGCCGCTTCCCTGTCATCAGGATTCCCACTCGGTATATCCTCGACGCAAGCCACGTCACGACGATCACTGTGACGAGCAGGATGACCAGCGACGCCACCAGCTCCACCACCGGGATCGGTGACGCGCCCCACCGCACTGGCGTCGCGATCGGCGACCAGAACGGGATCAGCGTCATCCACACCGCGAGTGAGCTGTTCGGATCGTTGAGGATGCCGAAGAAGGACACGTACGGAATCATCAGGAGCAACTGCACCGGGACCTGCGCCTGGCGTGCTTCGGCCTCGGTGCTCGACATGGCGCC
>Ga0193711_1000056_pt1 | contig 21271 bp, 16 predicted proteins | sample H3m2metaG_FD_144922 | JGI IMG/M metagenome (GOLD analysis project Ga0193711, IMG submission 144922) | Soil microbial communities from a riparian zone of the East river system, Colorado, United States - H3m2 | ecosystem: Environmental > Terrestrial > Soil > Riparian zone | place: USA: East River...
CACGGAGGGACTCTACGTCACGGAGGAGCTCGTCGTTCGCGACCGGCTCTCAATTACGGGTGCGTTGCGCCACGACTACTTCGACGAGTACCGGTTGAGTGTGACCCATCCCAGTATCGCCGTCGCGTGGCTTGCCCGGGCCGGGACGGTGGGCCCCGTGAGTCGTCTCCAACTGCGTGCCGCGTATGGGTCGGCGGGAAGCCCGCCGCCCGACGTCGTCGCCTTTGTCGTCGTCCCGCCTCCGGCGCCGTCGCGGCCTCCGTTCCGGCCCGATCGGACGAGATCATTCGAGCTCGGCGCGGACGCCGGACTCCTGAGCGGAAAGTGGGCGGCTGGACTCACGTATTACGACATGCGTTCGGACGTGGGGACGCTGCAGACGATCGCATCATCCAGCGGCGTCTTCACCATCTATTTGGGTGGCAACAAGATCCGCAACCAGGGTGTCGCCGCGACGCTCTCCGGCCGCGTGCTCGATCGTTCCACGCTCGCGTGGGACGTCCGCCTGTCCGTCTGGGGAAACCGCAACCGAGTGATCGCGTTGTCGGGGGCGCCCTCCTTCAACGGATTCCAGACCTTTGCCCCCGGGCTTCCCCCGGGATCGTATCTCGCGCCCCGCATCCGGAGTTACGCCGACGCCAACGGCGATGGCATCATCGTTCCATCCGAAGTCGTGATCGATACGCTGTCCGGATGGGCGGGCACACCAAACCCGACCCAAGGCGCGGCGGTGAGCTCCGCGTTGCGGTTTGGGCGGTGGCGCGTAGCGACGACGCTCGAGTACCGCGCCGGCCAGACGCTGATCAACGGGTTGGAGTGGCTTCGTTGCGGAAACCTCGGCACCTGTCGTGGGCGCAACGATCCCACGGCGTCGCTCGAGGCGCAGGCGGTCGCGTCGGCGGCCACAAGAGCGGTCACGGTCGATTACTTCGAGGACGCGGATTACCTGAAAGTCCGCGACCTGTCTGTGAGCTTCGATGTCCCCGCCGGCGCTGCGTCGCTGCTGCGCGCCCGCGGCGCGACAATCACCCTGGTCGGCCGCAACCTCCTCACCCTGACGGGATACTCCGGCGTCGATCCCGAAGCAGGCAGCTATCCGCTATCGATCGCCGGCCTGCCTCCCAGCGTCGCGGACCTCGGCACCCTGCCGCCGTTGCGCTCGTGGACGCTTCGCGTCCAACTCGCCTACTGACCTCTAACGCCCGGCTCTATTGACAGATCGCCGGTCGCGGCGAACCTTGGGGCGGGTTCCACCGTCGATTCGTCACCCTTCCCAAGGGAGTCCCGCATGAGCCTGTGGGCTACCAAATCCATCACCGCGCTGCGCGCCGAGGCTGACGCAACCGGAGAGCAATCGCTCAAACGGGCGCTCGGCCCCCTCAACCTGATTACGCTGGGTATCGGCGCCATCATCGGCGCGGGGATCTTCGTGCTCACCGGCCAGGCCGCGGCGCTCCATGCCGGCCCCGCCGTCCCGCTCTCCATGGCCCTCGTTGGCGTCGCCTGTGCCTTCGCCGGCCTCTGCTACGCCGAAATGGCGAGCGCCGTGCCCGTTGCCGGCAGCGCCTACACCTACTCCTACGCCACGATGGGCGAGCTGATCGCCTGGATCATCGGCTGGGACCTGGTGCTCGAGTACGCCGCCGGAGCCGCGACAGTGGGCGTGGGTTGGTCCGGCCACCTCGTCTCGCTCCTCAGCCAGGTCGGCATCGTGATCCCCACGCACCTCGCCGCGTCGCCGACGCAGTGGTGCACGGCGGCACAGGTCACTTCTCAGGTAGCGGGGTGCGGGCACTCGGGGCTGAATTTCACCGGCGCCTGGGTCAACCTGCCGGCCGTCTTCATCGTGATCCTGATGTCTACGATCCTGGTCATCGGGATCAAGGAGTCGGCGCGGGTCAATAACTTCATAGTCCTGCTCAAGGTCGCGATCATCCTGTTGATCGTCGCCATCGGGCTGGGACACATCACTCCCGCCAACTGGAAGCCGTTCATCCCACAGAACACGGGCGAGTGGGGCACCTACGGGTGGTCGGGTGTGCTGCGCGGTGCCGGCCTCGTGTTCTTCGCCTACATCGGGTTCGACGCGGTGTCGACCGCGGCCCAGGAGGCGAAGAATCCACAGAAGGACATGCCGATCGGCATCCTCGGCTCGCTCGCGATCTGCACGATTCTCTACATCGTCGTGTCCGCGGTGCTCACCGGGATGGTGCCCTACACGGAGCTGAACAACGCGGCACCGGTCGCCTACGCATTCGAGAAGGTCGGCGCGCCGCACTGGGTGCGTCTGTCGATCGACGTCGGCGCCGTGCTGGGGCTCGCCTCGGTGATCCTCGTGATGCTGCTCGGGCAGTCACGCGTGTTCTATTCGATGTCGCGCGACGGCCTGCTCGGCAAATGGGCGGGGGCCGTGCATCCCAAGTACCGCACACCCTACCTGTCGACGATCTTCACCGGTGTCGCAGTGACGATCGCGACGGGGCTCCTGCCGCTGCAGCTGCTCGGTCAGCTGGTGAACATCGGCACGCTGCTCGCGTTCGTGCTGGTGTGCGCCGGGGTGTGGATCCTCCGCAGCAAACGCCCCGAGCTCGATCGTCCTTTCCGGACGCCGTGGGTGCCGTTCGTCCCGATCATGGGCGTGATCTGCTGTCTGGGTCTGATGGCCACGCTCCCGGCGGATACCTGGATCCGGCTGATCGTCTGGTTGCTGATCGGGTTTGTCATTTACTTCGGCTATAGTCGCAAGCATAGCCGGTTACAACAGGAACTCAGAGCTAAAGGCGGGCAATAAAGGCGTAGAAGAAGAGCGTAAGAAAAGGGTAGAAGAAAGGCGTAGAACACGGTTCTGTTCTACGCCTTTCTTTTACGCCTCCCTTGTACGTATTTATCTCCCCATGTCGACGTCGACGAATGGCGTGGCCGTTCCGCCCGAGCGCGCTCGCGCTTCCCAGGAGATCGGCGCTGTCTTAACACCCGACCGACGCGTCGTGCTGACCACGCACGTCAACGCCGACGGCGACGGCGTCGGCAGCGAGATCGGTCTCTGGCACTTGCTCAAGGCGCGCGGCGTCACGGCGACGATCGCGAACCCGACGGGAATCCCCGACCGCTTCGCCTTCCTGTTGCCCGACGGCGTCGATGCGTCCGACCGCGCCGTGAAGGAAATCGAGCGCGCCGACGTGATCGTCGTGCTCGACATCGGGGACCTCGACCGCCTCGGTGACTTGGGGCACGCGGTGCGGCAACGCGCGGTCCCGACCGTGTGTATCGATCACCACGTCAGTCCCGGCTCACTGCCCCCCGGCCCGCGCCTCATCGCGCCGGAGGCGACCGCCACGGCCGAACTGGTCTTCGATCTTGCCAGCGCTCTTGGATGGCCGCTGAATCCGGAAAGTGCCCGGGCGCTGTACGTGGGCATCCTCACCGACACGGGGGGCTTCCGGTTCTCGAATACCTCGGCGCGCGCGCTGCGGGTCGCCGCGGCGCTGCTCGAGCGGGGCGTCGATCCCGAGGGGATCTACGAGTCGGTGTACGCGAGTGCGCCGGAGGGCCGGGTTCGGTTGACCGCCGAGGTGTTGCAAACGCTGGTGGTGGAAGCCGGGGTCGGGTTGGCGTGGGTCACCGTGCCTCTCGACGCCCTCGACCGCCACGACGCCACCGCCGATGATCTGGACGGCATCGTGGAGTTCCCCCGTTCGATCGCCGGCGTGCGGCTCGCCTTGCTCTTTCGACAGATCGCGAACGGGCGCATCAAAGTCTCGTTCCGCTCGATGGGCGCGGTGGACGTGGCCGACTTGGCGCACCAGTTCGGCGGGGGCGGGCACAAGAAGGCCGCCGGCGCGTCGTTCGAGGGCTCGATGGCCGAGGTGGAAGCGAAGGTGCTCGCCGCGTCGCGCGTGTATCTCAAGGAGCACGGCGAGCGGCGAGCGGTGAAGCGTTAGAGCGGGAAGGCTGAATTCCGCAGCAGCGTGACGTAGAAGGCGATGTTGCGGGCGTAGTCGGTAATCGCCACCCGCTCGTTCGTGCCGTGGATGCGCGCCAGGTCGGCCCGCGTGAGCGACAACGCGCCCGTGCGATAGACGTTGGACGTCAGCTTGTCGAAGTGCCGCGCGTCAGTCCCTCCCACCACCAGCCACGGCGTCACGATCACACCGGGGGCGATCCGCCGCAGGGTGTTCTCCATCAGCCGAAAACTCATCGAGGTGTCCGGCGACACCGGCGACGGTTCGTTGGCGCTTTCCGGGATCACGCGGATCGTCACGCGCGGATCGTCGATCGCCTCCTTCGCGTGCGCCACCACGCCGGCGACCGAGTCGCCCGGGAGGATCCGGAAGTTGACGACCGCGCGCGCCATGGACGGCAGCACATTGTCCTTCACGCCCGCCGCGATGATCGTCGGGGCGGTGGTCGTGCGCAGCATGGCGTTGCCGCTCGGCGTCGCCCCGAACTCGCGCTCGATCACGCCGGAGAGCAACCAGCGGTTACCGAGCGCCAGGCGCCGAGAGAACGACATCTCGGGGCCGATGTAGTCGAGCATCGCGGCGGTGGCTCCGCTGATGCGGCGCGGCATCTGCTGCTCCTCGAGCTCCGCCACCGCCTCGCCGAGGATCCCGATCGCCGTCTGGGGCGGCGGCATTGACGAGTGGCCTCCCTCCGCCTGGACCGTCAACTCGAGGCTCACGTACCCCTTCTCGGCGATGCCGACCAGGGCGACGGGATCCGAGATGCCCGGCACGAGCCCAGTCGTAATCGCGCCGCCCTCGTCGACCACGTATTGCAGCCGCACGCCGCGTGACGCGAGCAGCGCGGCAGTGCGCGCCGCGCCGTTTCGGCCGCCGACCTCCTCGTCATGCCCGAACGCGAGATAGATGGTGGTGTGGGGAGTGGCGCCCTCGGCGACGAGCCGCTCGACGGCCTCGAGGATCGCCATGAGGTTGCCCTTGTCGTCGAGCGCGCCACGGCCCCAGACGTAGCCGTCCGCGATGCGTCCCGCGAAGGGCGGGTACGTCCAGCTGCTCTCGGCCTCGACCGGGACGACATCCTGGTGCGCCATCAAGAGGATCGGCGCGATGCTCGTGTCGCTGCCCCGCCACGTGTACAGCAGGCTGTATCCGTTCGTGACTTCGCGCTTCAGACGGGCGTGCAGCTTGGGGAAACGAGTGCGCAAATACTCCTGGAAACGCGCGAACTCGATCAGAGCTTGGCCGTCTGGCGACGCCGACGCGTCGCGCGAGATGGTGCGGAACTGGAGGGCGCCGGCGAGGCGGGCAGCGGCGCCCGCCGTATCGATCGCCAGCGGGACGCCGGGTGGAACCGAGACCTGACGCGATGTGAACCGCGATGCGCGATAGAAGAGCGTCGCGATGAGCAGCAGCAGGCCCAGCGCGACGCCAAGGGCGGCCTTCTTCATGCCCTAAAGACTACTGCGGATCGATCGGGGGCGCCTGCGACAGGGGTCCCATGCCGATACCGCCGATCGTGCCGTCCGGGTTGAGCACCCAGCGCACGAGCAGCGGCTCGCCGAAATCGCTGAACTTCGCGGTGCGCCAGTACTGCGTGCGGCCGTTGCGCTTCACGAACTTCTCTTCGATGACAGCCGTCTCGGTGCCCGCGCGCAGGGCGAGCTGGTCCACCGAGCCCCGGATCCTCTGCCGCAGTGTCGTGTCGCGCTGCGCCTCGGCGGGATGGTGGGCGAACAGGCTATCGACCTGGCCCGAGTACAGCCAGCCAGTGGATTGGCGCGCCAAGGCGAGTGAATCGGGGCGCTGTGGGGGGGGGGCCTGAAGCAGTAGAGCCAGAAAGACCAAATGCACAGGAAGCCTCTCGTCGGGGATGCTGTTCTGACGAGCCCGATGCACGCAGGGTTTCAGTGACTTCCGCGCCTGGCTACATTCCCGGCGTGTCAGCTTCTGATCTCACGCAACGCGTCCGCGACGCTCTCGCCACCGTCCAGAACCCACGGCTGGGGCGGGACTTGGTCGCCGCCGAGATGGTCAAGGACCTCGCCGTCGACGAGGCCGGCGCGGTCACGTTCACGTTTGTGCTCACCCGCGAAGATCCCGCGTCGCTGGCTCGCGATGCGCGCAAAGCAGTTCAGGGTGTCGAGGGGGTGAAGGGCGTCAAGGTCAATGTGGTCGATTCGGCCGGCGGAGGATCGCCCCGCGCGCGTCCACCGGCCGGCGGACCCGCGGTCCCTCCTCCCCCAACGCCCGACGAAATGCCCGCGCTGGGCAAGGTCCTCGCGATCTCGAGCGGCAAGGGCGGGGTGGGGAAGTCGACGGTGTCGGCGAATCTCGCCGCGGCCCTCGCCAAACACGGCCATCGCGTGGGACTAATGGACGCCGACATCTACGGCCCCAACATCCCGCGGATGTTCGGCCTCGCCGAGAGCGACAAGCCCGAGGTGCGCGGCGGCAAGATCCAGCCCCTCGAGGCGCACGGCGTGAAGTTGATGTCACTCGGCTTCATCGTCGAGCGCGATGCGCCGGCGATTTGGCGCGGCCCCATCATCATGAAAATCATCCAGCAGTTCCTGCGCGACGTCGCGTGGGGCGAGCTGGACTACTTTATCGTCGACCTCCCGCCCGGGACCGGCGACGCGCAGCTCTCGCTTACGCAGGCGATCCGACTCCACGGCGCGGTGATCGTGACGACGCCGCAGGAGATGGCGGTGGGGGACTCGTTGCGCGGCGCAAAGATGTTTGAAAGGGTGGGCGTGCCCGTCGTCGGTATCGTCGAGAACATGAGCTACTACATCTGCCCGCACTGCGGCGACCGCTCCGAAGTCTTCCTGGGTGGCGGCGGCGCGCGTCTTGCTGCGGAAGTGGGCGTGCCGCTCCTGGGGCAGATCCCCCTGCAGGCGGGCATGCCGGCACTCGCCGACAAGGGTGAGCCGATTGTCGTGGCGCAGCCCGAGTCGCCGGCGGGCATCGCGCTGTCGGACCTCGCGAAGACCGTTGCTGCTCGTGCCGCCGGCCTCGTGCCGGCGCTGCCGATCACGTCTCGCTGACGTGCGGCTGCTCGCCGCAGCCGTTCTCTTCCTTCAGTCTCCTGACCGTGTCGAGCTCCGGTCGGGACTCGACACGTTGTACGCGGGAGAGTTCGCCCTCGCCGCCGCGCATTTCGAGCGCCTCGCCGCGCGCGACACGACCGATCCCGCGCCCCTGATCTTCCAGGCCGGCGCCTACATCTGGTGGGCGTCGGCCAAGGACTCGGCGGACTTCGAGCGCGCACGCATCGACTCGTTGTTGGCCCGGGCGATCGATCGCGCGAAAGTAATCGGGGCCCCTGCCGACTTCTGGCGCGCGACGGCGCTCGGCTACCGCGCGCGTGAGCGCGACCTGCACGGCCAGTCGTGGGGGGCCGCGAAGGACGGCAAAGCGATGCGCGACATCTATCGCCGCCTGCTCGCGGCTGACTCGTCGTGCGTCGACTGCTACCTGGGGCTCGGCGTGTACCACTACGGCCTCGCGCGCGCGAGCACGCTGGCCAGGTTTTTCGCGAAGATCATTGGCCTCGGGAGCGGCAACGCCGAGACGGGGATCCGCTACATGCGCCGAGTGGCGCACGAGGGGGATCTGGCGCAGGTCGAGGCGACGTGGGTGTTGGCGGCGGCGCTGGTGCGCGAAGCGGCGCGCGACGAAAAGGGCCGGGTGGTGCTGGAGCAGGAAGCGCGGGGCTACGTGCAGCGCCTTGCCGATCGCTATCCCGCGAACCCCGTCTTCCAGCGGTTTCTGCGTGAGGTGCCCGCGTCGCCCACGTCTCAATGACCAGCGGGACCGCGGGCGCTCTGACCGTCGGGCCGCTGCGGCCCGTGGTGCTCAAGCTCGCGGCCCCCGCCGTCGCGATGATGGCGTGCAACTTCTCCTTCAATCTGATCGACACGATCTGGGTGGGGCGGCTGATCGGGCCCGCCGCGCTCGCGGCGGTCTCGACCGCCGGGTTCTACGTGTGGGTGGCGCTCAACCTCGGCGAGATGGTCGAGATCGGACTGACGGCGGTGGCGTCGCGGCGCCACGGCGAAGGAGACCCCGAGCGGGCGGCGCGCGCGGCGGCGGCGGCCGTGTTCTTCGCGCTCCTCGCGGGGACCGTCGTGAGCGTCGTGGGCGTCGCGGTGATGGATGGACTGCTGCGGCTGATGGGAGTGCCGGCCGAGGTCGCGCACTTCGGACACACCTACCTCGGCACGTGGCTCCTGGGCGGGCCGCTCGTGTTCGGCTTCTTTGCCGTCGAGGCGACCTTCCGCGCTGCGGGCGACACCCGCACGCCGTTCTTGATGCTCGCCGGATCAGTGATCGTGTCGATCATCCTCGATCCGTTGCTGATCGCGGGCGTGGGACCCTTCCCGAAGCTCGGCGTGGAGGGTGCGGCGGTGGCGTCGGTGATGGTGCGCGGCGGCGGGTTTCTCTTGGGGCTCGTGATCGCCCTGCGCCGCGGGCTGATCCGCATCGCGGCGCCCGACTGGCGCGCGCTGCCCACGATCGTCCGCATCGGCGCGCCGCTGTCCCTCGCCGGCGTGCTGCTGTCGGTCATCTATATGATCCTCACGCGGTTCACGTCGCAGTTCGGCACGCCGGCGCTCGCGGCGCTCGGGATCGGCCATAAGATGGAAGGGCTGGGGTTCATCGCGATCAGCGGCTTCTCGCTCGCGGCGAGCGCGCTGGTGGGCCAGAACCTCGGCGCGGGGCAGGAGGACCGCGCGCGCGAAGCGGTGCGGCTCACCGTGAAGTATTGCCTGATGGTCACGGTGCCCACGGCGGTCGCGTTTCTGCTGGTCCCGACGTTTTTCGTCCACCTGTTCACGTCGGATCCCGCCGTGATCAGCGACGGCGTGCTCTACTTGCGTGTGGTCGCCTTCGCGCAGATCGGGCAGAGTTTCGAGCTGATTCTCGAGGGGGCGCTCGCCGGGGCGGGGTACACGTTCTGGCCGCAGATCGTCAGCATTTCGCTCACGACGATGCGCATTCCGCTCGCGGCCTGGTGGTCGGCCCTCGGGGGCCTCTTGGGGATCTGGTTGGCGTTGAGCGTGACGGCGATCGCGCGGGGCGTGGCGATGATCGTGTTCTGGAGGCAAGGCGCGTGGCGGACCGCACGAGTCTGATCACACTGCTAACGGACTTCGGCCTCTCCGACTCCTACGTCGCCGAGGTCAAGGGCGTGCTTCTGACGCGCGCGCCGGGAGCGACGCTCGTCGACATCTCGCATCAGATCCCACCCGGCGACGTGCGCGCGGGGCAGTACTTGCTGTCGCGCGCGTGGCGCCAGTTCCCCAAGGGCACCGTGCACCTGGCGATTGTGGACCCGGGCGTCGGCACGTCGCGGCGAGCCCTCGCAGCCTCCGCGGGTGAGCATCTGTTCGTCGCGCCCGACAACGGACTGCTGTCATTCCTCCAGAACCCGAAGTTCGTGTCGTTACCGACCCCGAAGGACGCGGCGCCAACCTTTCACGGCCGCGATGTGTTTGCACCTGCCGCCGCTGCTTTGGCGAGCGGAGCTCGGCTGGAAGGCCTGGGCTCGCACGTCACCGACACGACCCACGCCCCACTCCCCGCGCCCCATCATGACGGGACGGCGGTAATGGGGGAGGTGGTTTACGTCGACCGCTTTGGCACGCTGATCTCCAACATTCCGGGTCCCGATGTCGAGCCAGGGGTGCGGATCCGCGTCACGGGGACAGATGTCGGGGCCTTGCGTCGCACATTCGGGGATGTGGAGCGGGGGACTTTGGTGGCGTTTGTCGGATCGGGTGGAACGGTGGAAGTGGCGGTGCGGGACGGGAGTGCGGCGCGGTTGTTGGGCGTGGGAGTGGGAGCGGAGGTGAGAGCATGACGCGTACACTCGGTCATTGGGTCCTGCCAGCCTTGGCGCTCGTTCTCCTCGCAGCGTTCGGGGCATTCGTTTGGTGGTTTGGCCCGTGGGACTCGCAGCTCGGGTTTGGCCTCTGGGCGATCGCGAGCGCGCCGCTCCTCGTTCGTGCGTACGGGATGACGCGTGTGCGTTGGCTCCTGTATCTCGGCACTGGCCTGGTCCCTGGTGGGTTAGTCGTTGCTCTCACCTCAGACTCGGTCTGGTATTGGGGCAGCTGGCCTGGAACGCTCGCGGTGTCGGTGTGCGCGGGCCTGCCGGTGGCGCTCACGGTTGCCTGGCTGCACCGCTTCCTCGGGCGGTCCACGCTCGAGACTCAGACCCCCTGGACGATCATGAACCTGGGTCCCGTTCTCGCGGCGGTCGTCACGATCGTCCCGGCATTCGCCTGGGCCCGCGTTGAGACGGAGCCACCGGCCTCGCACGCGGAGTACACATCGGAGTTTGCCGGGTGCTATCAGCTCGAGGTTGGCCGCTGGATCCCGTCCACGATGCTCGGCCACAGCGTGCACGGGATCCTGCCCGCGCGCATTCAACTCGATACGACGCGCGGAACCTCGGCGCGCGACCATGCCATTTTTGAGCGGTCGCAGCTTCTGATCCGGCCCGGCTGGGACGGCGCCGCGTACTGGATACCGATACGTCACGACCGCGTCCACCTGACTTGGAATACCGGGTTCAATGGCGTGGGGGTGGACCTGCGGCGTCACGGCAATGAGCTGCGCGGCAAAGCGAGGGGTCATACGGACGTCGGGGGGCCGTGGCCGAATCCGCGAGCGCGCGTGCGCGCCCGTCCGATTGATTGTGCGTTAGTCCCCGCAGACACGAGCCGCAGTGGGCGGCCTTTAAACAGAAGTGCCCCACTCTCCACACACTAGGACTGGTGGTTTGCGCCCGGGTCAAGGCGGAAATCCCTCACACTCTTACACTTCGCGACTCACTCACTCCTGGCGCTAGGCGGCGCGTGACTTGCGTCACAAGGTCCGATTGGCCCGTGCGTTGTCGGACACTTTCCAGCGTCGGAGGAACCCCTCTTGGTTTCGCGCCCACTCCACGCCCGGATGCTGCCGGCGCTCCTGCTGTCCGGCATCGCCTTCTTCATAGCCACATGCACTGAGCAGCCGACAAACCCGTCATCGGGGTCCCAGCCGCCGTCCCAACCGCTGCCCCCCTCCACGCTGGCCAGCGTCACGGCGAATGCCGTGGTCTTGGTCGGCGCCGGCGACATCGCGCGCTGTGACCGAACGGGCGACGAACAAACGGCTCTGTTGCTCGACGGAATTCCGGGCACCGTGTTCACGGCGGGCGACAATATCTGGGCGAGTGGGACGCTCGCGGACTATCAGAACTGCTACAACCCCAATTGGGGTCGCCACAAATCACGGACTCGGCCGGCAGCGGGCGATCTCGATTATCAGGCCCTCGGAGCCGCGGGCTACTACCAATACTTCGGCGCGGCGGCCGGGGATTCCGGGAAGGGCTACTACAGCTACGACCTCGGCGAGTGGCACATCGTCGTGTTGAACAGCAACATCAGCATGACGGCCACCTCTCCGCAGGTAACCTGGCTCACCGCCGACCTCGCCGCGAACCCGCGTCAATGCACGCTCGCGTACTGGGACCTGCCGCGCTTCAGCTCTCGCGGCACGGCGGTCCGCGCGGCGGTGAAGCCGCTCTGGGACGCGCTGTACGCCGGTGGGGCGGAGATCATCGTCAACACCCACTATCGCGTGTACGAGCGATTTGCGCCGCAGAATCCCGCGGGCGCACGGGACACGGGTCTCGGCATCCGCCAGTTCATCGTGGGCACGGGCGGCCACGTTACGCAGTCCTTCGGAAGTGTCGTACCGAACAGTGAAGCCCGAATCAGTGGCGTCTTCGGTGTCCTGAAGCTTTCCCTCGATGCCGGCGCGTACGCGTGGGAATTCGTCCCGGTCGCGGGACAAAGCGCGAGCGAGTCTGGGGGTGGCACGTGCCACCGTCGTCCCGGCGAGCCCGCGCAGAACCTGGCCCCGACGGCGCGGCCCGGCGGTCCGTACGCCGCCGAGGCGAGCGTGACGTTCAACGGATCCACCTCGACCGATCCCGACAACAACGTGCCGCTGACCTACGCCTGGGACTTCGGCGACGGCACGACGGGCACGGGGGTCGCGCCGACCAAGACGTACGGCGCGAACGGCTCCTACACCGCGACGCTGGTCGTGATGGACGCGCTCGGTCTCGCGAGCGCCCCGGCGACGGCCACCGCGACGATCGGTAACCTGCCGCCCGCGGTCAACGCCGGTGCCGACGCCGCCGTCAGTCTCGGCACGGCCTTCGCCCTCAACGCCACCTTCACGGATCCGGGGGGCGCGGGCGACACGCCGTGGTCCTGGACGATCGCCTGGGGTGACGGCGCGACCCAGTCAGGCAGCACGCCAACGCTCGGCGGACCGATCGCCGTGAGTCACGCCTATGGCGCGGTGGGACAGTTCACCGTCGCAGTGACCGTCACGGACAAGGACGGGGGCAGCGGGTCGGACAACGCAGTGGTCACTGTCTCCGACCCGAATGCGACAGCGGTCCTCGCCGGCGCGGGTGACATCGCGGTATGCGGCATCAACGGCGACGAACAAACAGCGGCCCTGCTCGACGGGATCGCGGGAACGGTCATCACGCTCGGAGACAACGTCTACAACGACGGCACGCCGACGGAGTTCGCGAACTGCTACAATCCATCGTGGGGTCGTCACAAGGCGCGTACGAAGCCTGCACCGGGCAATCACGATTACAACACGGCCAACGCAGCGGGATACTTTGGATACTTCGGCGCGCTCGCCGGCGACCCGACCAAGGGATACTACAGCTATGAGGCGGGCCCCTGGCACGTCATTGTCCTCAATTCCGGCACAGAGGACCCGGCCCAGACGGCGGCAGGCTCACCTCAGGAACAATGGCTGCGCGCCGAATTGGCTGCCAATACCAAGCAGTGTACCCTCGCCATGTGGCACCATCCGTTGTGGACCAGCACGCAGGGCCGGAACACGAACACCGCCATCAGGCCGTTGTGGAACGCCCTGTACGAGCTGGGAGCGGATCTCATCATCAACGGCCACGACCATGTCTATGAGCGGTTCGCGCCGATGCGGCCCGACGGCACGGCGGACGCCGCGTTCGGAATCCGTCAGATCACCGTCGGCGTGGGCGGCGAAGGCACCTACAACTTCGGGAACATCGGCGCCAACAGTGAAGTGCGCGACAACTCGACGCTCGGCGTCGTGAAGCTGACGCTGCGCGCCACGGATTACACGTGGCAGTTCATTCCCGTCCCCGGTGGAACGTTCATCGACGCCGGCTCGGGCACCTGCCACGGTCGTCCCGGCGGCCCCCCCCCACCCAACCAGGCACCTACCGCGAACGCCGGCGGTCCCTACGCGGCCGAAGCCAGCGTGACGTTGAACGGCGCGGGCTCGAGCGACCCCGACAACAATCTGCCGCTGACCTACGCCTGGAATTTTGGAGATGGGAGCACGGGGAGCGGCGTGAGTCCGACCAAGACGTACGCGGCGCCGGGGACCTACACGGCGTCGCTCGTGGTCACCGATGCGCTCGGGCTCGCGAGCGCGCCGGCCACGGCGACCGTCACGATCGCGAACGTCGCGCCGGCCGTAAACGCGGGATCCGACGCCTCCGTCTCGCTCGGCACGGCGTTCCCACTCAACGCGACGTTCACGGACCCGGGCGGTGCCACCGACGCACCGTGGACGTGGACCATCGCTTGGGGAGACGCAGCGAGCAACAACGGCTCCACCAGCACACTCGGCGGTCCCATCACGGCGAGTCACGTGTACGGCGCGGCGGGGACCTACACCGTCCACCTCACGGTCACGGACAAGGACGGCGGGACGGGCGCAGACGACGCGGTCGTTGTGGTCAACCCTCCGGGCACGGAGCAAGTCTTCGTCGGGGCGGGAAACATCGCCTCGTGCTCGGCGGGCGCGTTCCTGCGGGCCGAGGCCACGGCGAAACTGCTCGACGCGATCCCCGGGACGGTGTTCAACGCTGGTGACAACGCGTTCCCTGATGGGTTGCTCGCCGAGTACCAGAACTGCTATCAACCCAACTGGGGACGGCACAAGGCGCGCACCTACGCCACGCTCGGCAACCACGAATACAACTCGGGTAACGCCAACGGCGCGTTCGACTATTTCGGCGACCGCGTCGGCCCGCGCGGCCTCGGCTACTACAGCTACGACCTGGGCGATTGGCACGTCATTCACCTGAACGACAACCTCGGATTTGTCCCGATCAGCGCCGGGTCGGCGCAGGATCAGTGGCTCGTGGCCGACCTGGCGGCGAGCCCCAAGCAATGCGTGATCGCGGTCTGGCATGTGCCGCTGTTCCTGTCGTCCGATGAGGCGAATTACATCGACAACCCGAGCCGCAAGATTCTGTGGGACCGGCTGTACGCCGCGGGCGCGGACGTCGTGATCAATGGTCACCAGCACCATTACGAGCGGTTCGCGCCCATGCGCCCCGACGCGACGCCCGACGCCCAGTTCGGTCTCCGCGAGTTCAACGTCGGGACCGGCGGCGAGAGCATCGCGGTCCCCACGCGGTCCATTCACCCGTCCAGCCAGGTCCGCGGCGGCGACTTCGGCGTCCTCAAGCTGACCCTGAACGCGACGGGCTACACCTGGCAGTTCGTCCCGATCGCGGGGGCGACATTCACTGACGCGGGATCCGGCACCTGCCACGGGCGGCCGGGCGGCGGGCCGCCGCCCAACCAGGCGCCGACCGCGAATCCGGGCGGCCCCTACACCGCGGACGCCAACGTGACGTTCAGCGGCACGGGCTCGAGCGATCCGGACAACAATCTGCCGCTGACCTACGCATGGAATTTTGGAGATGGAAGCACTGGGAGCGGCGTGAGTCCGACGAAGACGTATACGACGAATGGGACGTACTCGGCGACGCTCGTCGTCACGGATGCCCTCGGGCTCGCGAGCACGCCAGCCTCGACGAGCGTCACCATCGCGAACGTCGTACCGGGAGTGAACGCGGGCGCCGACGGGAGTGTGGTGCTCGGAGCCGCCTTCCAACTCGCGGCGACATTCAGCGATCCGGGTGGGGCAGACGACGCGCCCTGGGCCTGGTCCATCACATGGGGGGACGGAAGCACCCAGAGCGGGAGCGCGGCTACCGTTGGCGGGATCAGCGCCAGTCACACCTACGCCGCGGCCGGGACGTTTACGGTGCAGGTCAGCGTGACCGATCAGGACGGCGGCACGGGCTCGGACCAGGCGACCGTCACGGTGTTGGCGTCGCCGCCGCCCAACCAGGCACCCACGGCGAATCCCGGCGGGCCCTACGGCGCCGACGCAACCGTGGCCTTCAACGGCGCCGCGTCGAACGACCCGGACAACAACCTGCCGCTCACGTACGCCTGGAACTTCGGCGACGGCACCACGGGTAGCGGCGTCGCGCCGAGCCATACATACGCGGCCGCGGCGAGCTACACCGTCACGCTCATCGTCACAGACGCGCTGGGTCTCGCGAGCGCGCCCGGCTCCGCCAGCGTCACGATCGCCAACGTGGCGCCATCGGTCAACGCAGGCGCGGACGCCGCCGTGTCGCTCGGCTCGCCGTTCAATCTGAGCGCGACCTTTACGGATCCCGGCGGCGCGACCGACGCGCCGTGGGCGTGGACCATCGCCTGGGGCGACGGGGTCAATGCGAGCGGCAGCACGACCACGCTCGGTGGGCCGATCGCCGCCAGTCACAGCTACGCGGCGCCCGGTGCGTACAACGTGCAGGTCACGGTGACCGACAAGGATGGCGGCGCGGGGACGGACATCGCCGTGGTGACGGTGAGCGATCCGGCGGCGGCGGCCGTCATCGTGGGGGCGGGGAACAGTACCCGCTGCGATCTCACGAACGACGAACAGACCGCGCTCTTGCTCGACGGAATTGCCGGGACGGTATTCACCACCGGCGACAACGTGCGCGCGAGCGGGTCGCTCACCGATTTCCAGAACTGCTACGATCCCACGTGGGGGCGCCAGAAGGCCCGCACGCGGCCGACGCCGGGCGACCTCGACTATCAGACGGCCGGCGCGGCGGGCTATTTCAGTTACTTCGGCGCGGCGGCGGGCGCGGCCGGGCAAGGCTACTACAGCTACAACCTCGGCGCGTGGCACGTGGTCGTACTGAACAGCAACATCAGCATGGCGGTGGGCTCGGCGCAGGAGGTGTGGCTCAAGGCGGATCTCGCCGCCAATCCGGCACGCTGCGTCCTGGCGTACTGGCACCACCCCCGCTTCAGCTCCTACTCTACGGCCGTGCGGCCCGAGGTGAAGCCGCTATGGGACGCGTTGTACGCGGCGGGGGCGGATGTCGTGCTCAACGGGCACTACCGGCTGTACGAGCGGTTCGCGCCCCAGACACCCGACGAAGTACGCAACGACGCGACCGGGATTCGGCAGTTCACGGTGGGGACGGGCGGTCACGGCGTCGAGCCCTTCGGCACGCCACGACCGAACAGCGAGGTGCGCGAGAGCGGGACCTACGGCGTGCTGAAGCTGACGTTGCGGGCGACGAGCTACGACTGGGTGTTCGTTCCGATCGCGGGGCAGACGTTCACGGATTCGGGAACGACGGCCTGTCACTGATGAAGAGGGGCGGTAATGGGCGGTAATGGGCGGTACTCTACCGCCTGTTACCGCCTTCTACCGCCCGTTACCGCTCTTGCCAGTCCCCCGAGGGAGTCGGCACTTTCACCTGCGCCATCACCCGGTCGGCGAACCCAGCCGTCGGCGCGAAGCGCGGCAGCTGGACCAGCTCCAGGATGACCTTGCGCTCGCGGTCCGCGATGTCGCGGCACAGCGAGCAGTCGCTGAGGTGAAACGCGCGCTGGGCCCCCAGGAGTCCCAGGGACCACAGTTCGATTTCGTCGGTGGTGAGGTGCATCTCAGAATGATTCATTGGCTACCCTTACGGGCGACCCCCCAGCCCCGGTTTCACTCGCGCCGATCCTCGAGGTAAACCCGCAATTCGTTGCGGGCCCGATGGATATAGGTCTTCACAGTTCCAAGCGGCAACTCCAGGCTTTCCGCGATTTCCTCGTAGGAATACCCCTCCACGTGGCGCAGCAGGATGCAGGAGCGGTATTCGGGGCGCAGCTTCGCGATCGCCTTTTCGATGGCGGTGCCCAGCTCCCGGCTCTCGACTTCGTCGAGCGGCGTCTCGCTCTTGTCGCCGAGCTGCAGCGAGGTGGCGCGCATCTGCTCCGGCGTCTCCGCCGAGGGGGAGCCGTCGAGCGATAGCGTGTCGAGGCTCTTTTTTCGCAGGTGATCGATCGCCGCGTTGTTCGCGATCTTGAAAATCCACGACGAAAACTTGAACTCGGGGCGATACGACTTGATGCCGTTCAGCACCTTGATGAACGTCTCTTGCGCCAGGTCTTCGGCGAGCGCGCGGTCGCGGACCATGCGGTAGAGCAGCGAGAAAATCGGGCGCTCGTAGCGGCGCACGAGCTCGCGGAACGCGGCCTCGTGGCCTGCCTTCGCCCACGCCACGACCTGCTGATCGCTGGCGGCGCTCAAGTGGTCAGGTCTATCTTTCGCGCCTATGGCGCCCCCCCCTGCCAGATCGGCTGCCTACGTGCGCGACATGTTCACCGAAATCGCGCCGCGCTACGATTTCCTCAATCACCTGCTGAGCCTCAACATCGATCGCTCCTGGCGCCGCACCGCGGTCACGCGGCTCGGCTGGGAGCGGCGCCCCGGCGGCGTTTATCTCGATCTCTGCGCCGGCACACTCGATCTCGCCGCCGAGCTGGCGCGGCGACCCGGCTTCAGCGGCACCGTGCTCGGCGCCGATTTCGCCCTGCCGATGCTCGCCCGCGGCAAAGGCAAGGCGGCGCGGACGGTGCCGGTCGGCGCCGATGCGCTGGCGCTGCCGTTCCCGGACGCCGCCTTTGATGGCGCGCTCGTCGGCTTCGGGGTCAGGAACCTCGCGGACCTGGACGCCGGCCTGAAAGAAGCGGCGCGGGTGCTCAAGCCTGGGGCGCGGTTCGTGATTCTCGAGTTCGCGACGCCCCGCTTCGCGCCGCTCCGCGCCCTCTATCTGTTCTACTTCCGCCACATTCTCCCAGCCGTCGGTCGAATGGTCTCGAAACATAGAGACGCCTATACCTACCTGCCAGAGTCGGTGCTTGCCTTTCCCGAGCCGGAGGCGCTCGCGCGACGCTTTGCCGCGGCGGGTTTTCACGACGTGGACTACGAGCTTCTGACCGGCGGCATCTGCGCCGTCCACCATGGCACTCGATAACCTCCGCGCCTTCATCGGCGCGATCGATGCCGCGGGCCAGCTCGCGCGCGTGGAGCGCGCCGTGTCGGTCGACAAGGAGATCACCGAGGTCGCCGACCGCTGCATGAAGTCGCCTGCTGGCGGCCCTGCGCTGCTGTTCACGAAACCGACGTTGCGCTCGGGCGCGCCGTCACGCCTTCCCGTCGCCGTGAACCTGTTCGGCTCCGAGAAGCGGATGGCGATGGCGCTCGGCGTGGAATCGCTGGACGACATCGGCGCGCGCATCGCGGAGCTGCTTAATCTCAAGGTGCCCGATTCGTTGATGGGCAAACTGGCGATGCTGCCGCGCCTCGCCGAGGTCGCGAAGTTCCCGCCCAAGACCGTCAGCCGGCCTCCTTGTCAGGAGACCGTGATCACAGCGGGCGACGTCGACTTCTCGACGTTCCCCGTGCCGATCTGCTGGCCCGAGGACGGGGGTCCGTACGTGACGTTGGGTGGGGTGATCACGCGCGACCCGGAGTCAGGAGTGAGAAATGTGGGGATGTATCGCGTGCAGGTGCTGGGCAGGAACGAGCTGGCGATGCACTGGCAGCGGCACAAAGTCGGCGCGGCGCACTGGCGCGCGATGGCGGAGCGCGGCGAGACGATGCCGGTCGCGATCGCATTGGGCGGCGACCCCGCGTCCATCTATGCCGCGTCGGCGCCCCTCCCGCCGACGATCGACGAGTATCTGTTCGCGGGATTTCTGCGCGGCGAGCCGGTGCGGCTGGCCAAGGCTGTGACCTCCGACCTCGAGGTCCCCGCCGAGGCGGAGATCGTGATCGAAGGCTACATCGACCCGCGCGAGGAGCTGGTGCTCGAGGGGCCCTTCGGCGATCACACCGGGTTCTACTCGCTCGCGGACTATTACCCGAAGGTGCACGTCACCGCCGTGACGCTGCGGAGCGATCCGATCTGGCCGCACACGATCGTCGGCCGGCCGCCGATGGAAGACTTCTATCTCGGCCACGCGACGGAGCGGATCTTCATGCCGCTCTTGAAGCTCACGATTCCCGAAATCGTCGATCTGCACATGCCCGCCGAGGGAATCTTTCACAACCTCGTGTTTGTGAGCATCGACAAGCAGTATCCGGGGCAGGCGTACAAGGTGATGAACGGCCTGTGGGGCCAGGGGCTGATGTCGCTCGCCAAGGTGATCGTCGTGTTGGACAAAGACGTGAACGTGCGCGATCCCAAGGAGGCGTGGTGGGTCGCGCTGAACCATATCGATCCCGAGCGCGACGTGCGGTTCACGATGGGGCCGATCGACGTACTCGATCACTCGAGTCGTGGGTTCACGTACGGCTCGAAGATGGGAATCGACGCGACGCGCAAATGGAAGGAAGAGGGATTCACGCGCGAGTGGCCCAACAGGATCGCGATGGACGCCGCCACCAAGTCGAAGGTCGCGGCGATGTGGAAGGACTTGGGCATTGAGCTCTGAGGGCCTGAAGCGAGCGCTGCGGTGGTTGGGCTTCGGACTCGGCGGCGTGGTGCTGTTCTTGCTGCTCGCCACGCTGGTGCTGTATGGGTTGAGCGCGCGAATCCTCAATAAGACCTACGTGGTGCCGGCCGAGGCCGCCATCGTCGTGCCGTCCGGCCCCGCGGCGATTGCCGAGGGGAGGAGGCTCGTGACCATCCGGGGATGCACCGGCTGCCACGGACCGAACCTCGAGGGCGACATGATGGTCGATGACCCGATGCTCGCGCGCATCGCGTCGCCGAACCTGAGCCAGGTCCTGCCGGGCTACACCGATGCCGAGCTGGAGCGGCTCCTCCGCCACGGCGTGCGGAAGAACGGCCACGGTCGTCATCATGCCGTCCTCGATGTTCGCGCGCCTGTCGGATGCGGATCTGGGGGCCATGATCGCCTATCTCCGCATCATCCCGCCGGTCGATCATGACTTGCCGGCGAGGGTGATCGGGCCCATGGGGCGGATGGGATTGGTGATGGGCAAGTTCCACCTCGAGTCGGCGGTCATCGACCAGGCGGCGCCGCATGCTGCCACCGCGTCGACGGGCGATCGGCTCGCGTATGGCCGGTATCTCGCGCTGACGAGCTGCACCGAGTGTCACGGACTGGACTTGAAGGGTGCGCCGGCCGGGGGCGAGCCGAGTGGGCCGAACCTGGCCGTGGCGATCGCGTATTCCGACTCGGCGTTCCGGGCTTTTTTCCGGACGGGCACGGCGCTCGGCAACCGGCGGCTCGAGCTCATGTCCGAAGTAGCGGAGAGCCGGTTCTCGCATTTCACGGATGATGAGGTGGGCGCCGTGCTCGCCTATCTGAAGACGCTGAAGTGACCGCCCCAGTTGTGCGGTGATTATGACTCGTGGAGCGCCTGGGCTTGCGGAATGGACGACTCGCGCGTGAGAATTTCGCTCAGACTCTAACCGCGAACGGTCCATGAGGGGCGCTCCATACCGGCCGGGCAACAGGCGTCACGCCTTTGCAACACTCGCCGCGGGTGTGCTGCTCACGGCGTGCAGCGACGCGCCCGCCGCGCCCCCGGAATCGCCGCGCGCTACGACGCTCGCCTTCGTGACCCAGCCGATGCGCACCGACGGTGCCGAGCCTATCAGCCCCGCACCGCAAGTGGCCATTCTCGATCAGTTCGGCAATTCTGACACCAACGCGACGCACCCCGTCACCGTGTCGCTCACTGGACTGTTGGGAGGGGCGCCACTCCGCGGCACGACGACGGTTTATGCCGTCGCGGGCGTAGCCACTTTCAGGGACCTGCGAATCGACGAACCGAGAAGCGGCTACGCGCTCGTGGCTACCGCGCCCACCCTCGAGCCCGCCACCAGCGCTCCGTTTCGGGTGGCGCTCACCATGACGGCCATCACGTCCGGGAGCGCACACACCTGCGGCATTACCCTTTCGTCGTTGGCGTATTGTTGGGGATGGAATCATCCCGGACAGCTAGGAGACGGGACGACCACCCAGCGCCTCATTCCGACGCGGGTGAGCGGAGGCCTGAGATTTCGCGACGTGGTAGCCACGCCGTTGCTGATCGGGCATCGCACGTGCGGTGTGCTGACGGACGGCGGAGCGTACTGCTGGGGCTGGAACGACCAG
>Ga0193711_1000057_pt1 | contig 20792 bp, 16 predicted proteins | sample H3m2metaG_FD_144922 | JGI IMG/M metagenome (GOLD analysis project Ga0193711, IMG submission 144922) | Soil microbial communities from a riparian zone of the East river system, Colorado, United States - H3m2 | ecosystem: Environmental > Terrestrial > Soil > Riparian zone | place: USA: East River...
AGTGCCATCGGCGCGGTGCGGACCTGCACGGTGGTGGGACTGTTGCCGAGCACGGGCTATCAGTTTCAGCTGGTGGCGTTCCGCGGCACAATGAATCTCAACGCGGTGTACGGCGCGCTCTCCAACGTGGCGAGCGGAACAACGGCGGCCTCCACCGCGCAGCCGCCACCGCAGCCCCCACCCCCGCCTTTTAGCGGGTCGTGGCCGAATGAGCCTGCGGGCTTCACGTCGGTCACGGAACGCAGCTTCGATCTTCTGTCGGAAGCGAGTTGGTTGACGTCGGGACCGCTGGCGATCGTGCCGGACCTCGCGGCGCCGAAGTCGCCGGGGTTCGTCGGGCAGATCACCTATCCGGCGGGCTTCGGCGGGGGGACGCAGCCCGCGTTCTCGGCAATCGAGGGCGCCAATGCGCGTGGCTACACGCAACTGTACGTGTCGTTCTGGGTGAAGCTGTCGAGCAACTGGCAGGGCCATAGCTCCACAGTCAACAAGATCGGCTTCGTGTGGTTGCACGGGAGCCCGTGCGTGTTCTTCGTGCCGACGGGCACCGGTAGTGGCCCGCTCGAGCCAATGATCTGGTTGCAGAACATCCCCACCGGCGGCCAGCGGCTACCGGCGAACGTGAACCCCGTGGAATTCACGCGGGACGTGTGGCATCGCTGGGAGGTGGTGCTGGTGTCGAACACCGGCGATCTGGCAAACGGGGAAGCGCACTGGTGGATCGACGGCGTGAAAGTGGGTGAGTACCGGAACATCGAGTACGGCACCAGCGCGGAGAGCAAGTTCTGGGGTGATGAGTTGTCGTGGCGGCCGATTTGGGGTGGGGTAGGGGACGCCGTCACGCAGACGATGTACATGTGGATGGACCACTACTACGTCAGTGGGAAGTAATCTCAAATAGCAACGCGCTCGGCGAACAGACCCTCCCGGCGAACAGACCCTCCCTGAGAGGGTCTGTTTCGTTTTAGGAAGCCCGGTCCGTTGCGCGCGCGCTACAGAGGGCGCGCGCCCGCGGCACGGTTTTCTCGTGGGTGGGCACCCATGATTTCCACCGGTCCATGTCGCTCCGCGTGATCCTGGCCGACGATCAGGAGATCGTGCGTCGCGGGGTCAAGCTGCTGCTCGAGCGCGAAATGCCGGACATCCTGATTGTTGGAGAGGCGTCCGATGGCCGTGAAGCGGTACGCTTGGCCCGCGAGCTGCGGCCCGACGTCGCGGTCCTCGATCTCGCGATGCCGGTCCTGAACGGCCTCGAGGCCGCGCGCGAAATCCGGCGCCACGTCCCGGCCACCAAAACGATCCTGCTCACGGGGTATTTCGAAGACCGGCGCGTGATGGCCGCGTTGCGTGCAGGCATCAACGGCTACGTGGTGAAGACACAGCCCCCCAGTGAGCTTGCACAGGCGATTCAGGAGGTCGCTGGCGGTGCCGTGTACGTGAGTCCTGCGGTTTCCCGGGCGGTGGTCGACGCGTTCTTCGCCGCGGAACACTCGCCCGCCGGGCGCCTGCCGAGTGAGCGGCTCACGCCCCGCGAGCGGCAGGTCCTGCAGCTCGTGGCGGAAGGAAAGGCGACCAAGGAGATCGCGGCGATTCTCGGTGTGAGCGTCAAGACGACCGAGTCACATCGCACGCGGCTGATGCGCAAGCTCGGCGTTCAGACCGCCGCCGGGCTGGTGCGCTACGCGATTCGCGAAGGTCTGGTGATCCCGTGAAAGAGCGGCCGCGTCAGGCGGCCGGTTGCGGTTGCGCAGTGTCTTCCGTTTCTTCGACCGAATCACGGTCCACCACCCACGCCGCATTCGGATTGCGCTGCAGGCCGTGCCGTTCCATCAGGCGGTACAGGGTGGTACGGTCGACGCCCGCGATCCGAGCGGCCTTCGACATGTTCCCGCCCGCCCGGCTGAGCAACCACGTCAGGTATTGCATTTCGAACTGCGCGATTACTCCTTCGCGGGCAGCGTGATAGCTCTCCTCGAGCAGCGTCGAGATGAGCGATGCCGAGTTCGTAGTGGCGGAGGGCGGCGCTTCGGCGCTGAGCGGAAGGTCCTCGGGTCTGATGACCGCGCCCGGCTCGGTGAGCACGGCCACGTGCTCGATCACGTTTTGCAGCTCGCGCACGTTTCCCTGCCAGGGATACGCGCAGAGCGCCCGGATCGCGCCGTCGGACAGCTGGGGGGCCTTCTCGTTCTTTCTGCGGTGCCGTTGCCAGGACCTCGACAGGAAGTACTCGCCGAGTAGCGGTATGTCTTCGGGCCGCTCGCGGAGCGGCGGCACATGGATGGGGACCACGCGCAGGCGGTAGTAGAGGTCCTGCCGCATGGTACGACTCTGAACGGCGGCCTCCGGATCACCGTTGGTGGCGGCGATGAACCGCACGTTCACCACCGCGTCCGTCGTTTCGCTGCCCACGCGCCGCACCACACCATCCTGGATGACTCGCAGCAGCTTCGCCTGAATCGGCTTCGACATCTCGACCAACTCGTCGAGGAATAACGTCCCGCCGTTGGCCGTCTCGAGGAGGCCCGGTTTGTCGCGCACGGCGCCGGTGAAGGCGCCCTTGCGGTGTCCGAACATCTCGGATTCGAGCAGCGCCTCGGGGAGCGCGGCGCAGTTGACCGCGACGAACGGCCGGCTCGAGCGACGGCTGTGCTGGTGGATGAATTGTGCGATGAGCTCCTTCCCCGAGCCGCTCTCGCCGGTGATGAACACCGAGGCGTCGGTCGGCGCGACACGCCGCGCCAACTCGATGACCCGGCGAAACGTCGCGGACGTGCCGAGCAACGTGGCCTTATCGCTCGGCTCTTGCGCCCGTTCGGGATCGTCTTGCTGATCACGTGTCTCCTGCCCGACCAATACGGTGTGGGCTGCTCGTCCCACCGTGATGAGCAGATGCTGCGCCGAGAACGGCTTGGGCATGTAATCCCAGCTACCCTGGCGCAGCGCCTCGATGCTCGACTCGACGCTGGGGTTGCCGGTCATCACGATGACGATCGTGTCCGGGTTCGTGGCCAGGGCCGCACGCAGCAGGGTAAGACCGTCGACCTGGGACATGTACAGGTCCACGAGCGCGATGTCGAAGGGTCGGTGCTTGAGCAGGTCTAGCGCCTCCTGGCCCCGGCCACAGGCGGTCACATCGTAGCCGTCGCCGCGGAGCAGGCTGACGCAAGTCTCGCGCAGCGTGAGCTCGTCGTCCACGACCAGCGTGCGGATTCTGGCCTTGACCTCCGAACCGAGCGACAGCAGCGCGTTGACGCTGCTCTCGCCGGCTCTCTGCGCGCCGTTGTTCGTTGCTAGCGGTGTCGACATGATTTCTCCTCCCGGCGATCCCTTATGCAGGGATCGGGCCACGCTGTCGCGATACCGCAGCAGGGCTGCCCTCGCTCGACCCGCGTGTGAGTTTGGCGAATGAACAGGCGCGAGACCATCACGCAAACGTTGTACATGTGGATGCTCATTTATTACGCCGGCGGGAACCAGAGTTCCGCACCTCCCCATTGGTTCTAGATCTTCCGGACTAGAGTTGGTTGCGTCGACGCCACGCGACGAGTGAAGACAAAGCGTTGGAGCGGCGGCACGATTCTCTCAAGAGCGGACCGGCACGGAAATGGACGTGCTAGTCACCGATGGAAATGAGCGCGCCGCCCTTGCCGCGGCCCGGTCGCTGGTGCGGGCGGGCTTCTCGGTCGGCGTAACCGGTCGCCGCTTCTCGCTCGCGGGCGTCTCGCGTGGCGTACGCCACGTAGACCTGACGACCGACCCGCTCGCCGATCCGGCTGCTTACGCGGCGGAGGTTGGCGGCGTGGCGCGGCGGTTGGACGTACGAGTCGTGCTGCCGATCACTGATGCCTCGGTCGAGGCGGTACTTGCTGGACGCCGGTACCTTCCGTCGGCCGTCGCCCTGCCGTTCCCCGAGCTCGACACGTACCGCGCGGCCTCAGACAAACACCTGATGTGCGACCGCGCGCGTCGTGCGGGTCTTGGCGTCCCGGAGACGGTGGTGCTCGCGGACGGCCGCGCCTCGGTTCCGGATGCGGGCTTCTTTCCGGCGGTGCTCAAGCCGCACCGGTCTGTCGTGGCGTCTCGCGGGAGCAATGGCGGTAGGCGGCAACAGCTCGCCGTGGGGTTCGTCAACGGTCCCGCCGACTGCCGCGCGGTCCTGCGCACGCTTCCCAGCGCGGCGTTCCCCGTCCTGTTGCAACGCCGGGTGAGCGGGCCAGGCGAGGGTCTGTTCGTGCTGCGTTGGAATGGTCGGGTGGTCGCCGAGTTTGCGCATCGTCGCTTGCGCGAAAAGCCGCTGGGAGGCGGCGTCAGCGTCTACCGTCAGAGCATCCCGCTCGATCCCGCGCTGGTCGCGGCAGGGCGGCACATGCTCGACGAGTTGGACTGGCAGGGGGCCGCGATGATCGAGTGCAAGCGTGATCTAAACACCGGTCGCCACGTCTTCATGGAGCTGAACGGGAGGCTGTGGGGATCTCTGCAGCTGGCTATTGACGCGGGCGTCGATTTCCCCGCGCTGCTGGTTGCGTGTGCGCTGGGTCGGCGCGTGCCGGCCGTGACGCGATACCGCGTCGGAGTGGGGAGCCGGTGGTTCTGGGGTGACGTCGATCACCTCTATCTCCGGCTGCGCGATGGCGGTGGTCCCGCAGCTCGGCTCGGCGCGCTCCGCGACTTCCTGCGCATCGCACCGGGGCGCGACCGCGAGGAGATTTGGCGTTGGCGTGATCCCGCGCCGTTCTTGCTCGAGTCACTCCAGCAGCTGGGGCTCGCGTGATGAGCGCAACAGGCGTTGCGTCCGCGCCACGGCCGATTGCCTCGGGCGTTGACGCGACGTGCATGTCGTTGCCGGACGCTCTCACGCTCGGGCCAGCGGTCTGGGACGCGGTTCAGGCTCGGGCCGTATCGCCCTCGCCGTTCATGAGCTGGGCGTGGCATCGCGCCTGGGCCGACTCTGCCGTGGATGCGCCCTCGAGCGAAGCGCTCGTGCTTCGTGACATCGGAAGCGAGGTGCAGGCCATCCTCCCCATGCTGCGCCGTCGCGTTCTGTTTCACCGCGTGCCGGTCACGACGTTGACATGGGCCATCGGAGAAATGGGCTACCCAGATCACCTCGATGTGCTCGCGCTCCCTGGGACGGACCTCAGTCGACTGGTGCCGTTGCTCGAGGAGCTGGACTGGCAAGTCCTCGTCTTGAGTAATCTGGCCCCGAACGCGCCGGGCGCGGGCCAACTCGGCGACGCGATGGCGGATCGGGGCCACGTCGTGCATCGCCAACCCGTTTGGCCGTGCCCGTACCTCGATCTGTGCGACGATTGGGAACGCTATCTCGCGGGTCTCAGCTCGCGGCGCCGGCAAGCGATCCGCTACATGGAACGCAGCCTCCAACGACACCATGTGGTGACGATCACGGATTACGATGGCGACCGCGTCGAGGAGGGTTGGCGTCACCTCGTCACGTTGCACGAGCGGCGTTGGCGCGACGCACCAGGAAACGAGGAGGGGGCGTTTCGGGATCCCCGCGTCGATCGTCTGCATCGCCGGTTCACTGCCGAGCTCGCGCAACGCGGCCAGCTGTGGCTCACTTCGCTCGATCTCGACGGCGAGCCAGCGGCCGCATGGTACGGGTTTACCTGCCACGACACGGTGTATTTCTACCAGAGTGGCCGCGACCCTCGGTGGGAGCGCGAGAGCGTTGGTCAGGTTCTTATCGGGGCGATGATTCGCCGCGCGATGGAGCGCGGGTACCGTCGCTTTGACTTCCTGCGCGGCGATGACGCGTACAAGCGCCACTGGACCACGACTCAACGGACCACCGAAGAGATCACGATCTTCCGTCGCGGCTGGCGGGGAGGCTTGCTGCGCCGGCTCGATGCAGTGGCGGACCTAAGGACGCGGCTGAGGCGGGGAAAGAGCGATGCGTCCCTCGACCCCGAGGCCACGTGCTGAAAAACATCGGAAGCAACTGGGCCGTCACGCTGGTGACGGTGATCGCCCTCTACCTGCTCACGCCGTTCACCCTGCACAAGCTCGGCGTCGAAGGATACGGCACCTGGCTGCTGATCACGTCGATGAACGGGTACCTCGGGCTGCTGGTGTTGGGCGTCCCGATGGCGTCCGTGCGGTATTTCGCGCAGCACGTTGCCAAGGGCGACGCGCGTGGACTCAACGAGGCAATCAGCAGCTGCACGGGTCTGTACCTGCTTTTGGGAGCCATCGCGCTGGTCGTAGGAATGGGCCTGTACGCGTTCTTCACGCTGTACGGCGTCCCGACGCCCCTGCACACCGATGCTCGCTCGGCGTTCGCCGTGATGGTGCTATTCGTCGCGGTGGGATTTGTCGCGCTCCTTCCAGAAGGCATCCTGGCGGCGCACGGCGACTTTGTGCCCCGCAACGTCGTCCGCCTTGGAAGCCTGCTGTTGCGGCTAGGACTCACGGTCGGGCTGCTCACACTGAAGGCGTCCCTGACCGTGCTCGCCTTGGTCCAGCTCGCGTGCCTGGCGTTCGACTTTACCGTGTGCTGGCTGCTCATTCGGCGCCGCTATCCCGAGACCCGCGTGCGCCTGACATCGTTTGATTGGGCCCTGGTGCGCAAGATCTTCTCCTTCAGCCTGTATGTGCTCGTGCTGAACGCCGGTGCTCGGCTGTCCTTCGAAACGGACTCCCTGGTTATCGGCGGGTTCATGGACGTGGGCTCGATTCCCCACTTCACGGTCGCCAACAGCTTCATCATCTACGTGATGGAGTTCGTGGTCGCCATCGCGGCTGTCGTGATGCCGACCGCCACGCGATTGCAGACGCAGGGAAAGATCGGGGAATTGCGCGAGATCTTTCTCAAATGGTCCAAGATCGCGCTTTCCTTGACGATCATGGCCGGCCTGTTCCTCCTCGTTCTCGGTCCGCGATTCATTGCCTGGTGGGTCGGTCCGGAGTTCGAACGATCTGCCGGGGCGGTGCTGCAGATCCTGATCGTCTCATACATCGTCTTCCTCCCCGTGCGCGGCGTGGCGCTTCCGATTCTGATGGGACTCGGCAAGCCGAAACTCCCGACGCTCGGATTTCTCATCGCGGGTGTCGTGAACCTCGGGCTCAGCGTCGCCCTGGTACGCCCGCTCGGCCTCGCCGGCGTCGCGCTCGGCACCGCCATTCCCAACGTCCTGTTCGCCGCTCTCGTGTTGTGCTATGCGTGCCGCGAGCTCCAGACGCCCGTCTCAGAGTACCTGCGTTACGTCGTTCCACGAGCCGTCCTTGGCGCGCTGCCCGTCCTGGCGCTGCTGCTGTGGTTCAAGCTCGGTCTCGACGTGCGCAGCCTTGCCGGGCTGGCCGCAGCCGCCGGCACCATGACGGTGCTCTTCGGGCTGACGTGGCTGTTGTTCGTGTATCGCAACGACCGGTACGTCGACCTACGGACCCGGATTCCTCTGCTTCGGGCATCGGGTCGGATATGATGGCCGCGCTGCTGATCGTCTTGATGGGATGCGTCGCCCTCGTGGCCGCAACCGAGGCGGCATGCCGCTGGTGGCTGCGGCGGCGCTCGAACTACTACGTGTGGCCGCCGCACATGCGGCAGGAGATCCGCCTGGCTCGCGAAGTGTTCCCCGAGCTGGAGCCTCGCGTGCGCTTCGACATCAACAGTGAAGGCGAGCGTGGCAACGAAGCGCCTCGCGACACGGCCGGGCTGTATCGCGTGCTCGCGACCGGCGGCAGCGCCGTCGAGTGCTTCGCCCTCGACCAACCCACGAGTTGGCCCGGGGTGCTCGAACGGTTGCTCAACGCGCCGGACAATCTGACGTGCCTCGGTGCAGAGCGGGTTCATGTGGGCAACATCGGTCGCTCGGGAGTCGGGTCGGCCGACTTGGACCGCATCTTCGAGCTGATGCTGCCCCGGTACCAATGGCTCGACTCGATCCTCATCATGGTGGGTGCGAGCGACGTGTACCATTGGCTCGAGGAGGGTGCGCCGCCACTGCGTCCGCCCTCGCCGGTTCCGGAGCTGATGCTGTTCGCCGCTCATCGTCGGCAACCCTTCGGTTGGAAGCCGACCGCGTGGGCCTTGGCCGAGGTCGCGCGGAGGCTGCGCCGGCGGTGGCTACGCCCGCTGGAAGTGAAGGAGCGCGCCGGTGAGTGGCAGGCCACGGGGCGGCGCATGCGCGCGCAGGCGACCGAGGTGCGTGACACGATGCCGGGCGCCGCCGTGATGGTGAATCACTTCGAGGAGCATTTCCGCCGGCTCTGCCGTCGAGCAATGGATCACACCGCTCATGTGATCGTCATGCTGCAACCCTGGTTTGAGGGTGACTACACACCGGCGGAAGCCGCGCGCTTCTGGCATGGCGGGGTCGGCCGGCCCTGGAAGGAATCGGTCACGACGTACTACAGCCTGGAGGTCGTGAACCGGCTCCTCGACCTGGTGCACGCGCGGGCCGCGCTGGTGGCTGCCGAGCTCGGCATCCAGTCCCTCAACCTCCGCAACGTGTTGACGCGACGCGCCCGACACTACTTCGACCACGACCACTTCACCCCGGCTGGTGCGGCGGCGGTGGCGCAGACGGTCGCGACCGCCATCCTCGCGCCACCCTCGGTGCCGGAAGAGGAGTCGCGATGGGTGCACGCGGTCGCCAGCGTTCGGTGACTGTTACCGGCTCTCCGACCCTGGCCGGCTTTCGACGGGCGGGGCGATTCCATTCGGACTGGCAGGCGTGGTTCCCCTTCAGTGCGGCGGGCGGGTGGGCGTTCAGCGGGCGCGTCGCCCTTTATCACGGGGTCACTCGCCTCGGGTTGCCGCCGCAGAGCACCATCCTCGTTCCAGCCTATCATGAGGGCATCGAGCTCGACGCGCTGGTCGCCGCCGGGTATCGGGTGCGCCATTACCGCGTCGCTGGCGACCTGAGCATCGACCTCGCCGACGTCGAGCGCCGGCTCGATCCGAGCGTTGCGGCGCTGTACGTGATTCACTACTTCGGGTTCCCCCAGCCGCTCCCGGTTCTGCGCGCGTTCTGCGACGCACACGGACTGCGACTGATCGAAGACTGTGCCCTCGCGCTCTTCAGTCGAACGAACGGCACGTGGCTCGGCTCCGTCGGTGACCTCGCAATCTTTTCCATTTACAAGACCCTGCCGGTCCCGCATGGCGGGTATCTCGTGGCTCCTGCTGCTCGGGAGCAGTCGGCATTGCGCTCGCCGCCGCTGATGTCGACGTTGGTTCAAACGCTGGACCTGGTGCACCACACGCTCCGGGCGAGCGGGTGGGGCGGTGTCGAGCGCGCTGCCAGCCGCGCGTCCAGCGTCGTGAGGCGTCTGCTACACTGGAACCGAGGCGCGACGGTTTCGTCCGGTGGTTCTCGCTGGGATCCGAGGCTGGTGGCGTATGGCACGTCGCGCTGGACGCGGGAACTGATACGCTTCACGAATCGCGATGAGGTCGTCGCGCGGCGCTGCGCGAATTACGCGCGCCTCGCCGGACGGTTGCGTGGGCTCGTGTCGCTGCCATTCCCCGATCTGGCGCCAGGTACCTGCCCACTCCTGCTGCCGATTCTCGTGCCCGACCGCGACCGGGTGCAGGAGGCGCTGGAGCGATTGGGGGTGCAGAGCGGCAAGTACTGGCCGGACGCTCACTCCACATGTCCGCCGGAGCTTGCTGCGGAAGTCGCTCCGTGGCGCGAGCAGTGCCTCGAGCTCCCCATCCATCAAGAGTTGAATCCGGACGACATCGACCGCGTGGCTGACGCGGTGATCGAGTTACTCTCGAACTAGCCCTTCGCCTGGACGGCGATGACGGCGTCGGCCACACGGTCCATGTCCGCCGCTGACAGCTCTTGATGAATCGGCAGCTCGAGGCACTCGCGGCGCCAGTGCGAGACCTCTTCCGCCATCTCGGGCGGGCAGCTCGGATGCGAGGCGTTCCAGAGATTCACGCTCTGCACGTCCAGCGCCTCCAGATCCTGCTGGAAGCGAACCTTGTCGCGTACGAGGACAGGGAAGAAGAGCGGGCAGGCGCCCTCGGTGAGTTTGGTGAACGGCAACGACACGTGGTCTTGAAGCCGCGCCGCCAGGTGCCGGAAGTTTGCACGGCGCCGGGCTATCACTTCGTCGCGATCCATGAATTGCATCAGCCAGATCGTCCACGCCGACGCGCGGTACCCCAGGAGGCGCTGATCCCAGTCTGCGCCGCCCGAGGCGATCGTATCGTTGCGATCCAAGCCGATGCGACGCGCCGTCCAGTGAGTCGCTCGGCCCAACCAGTGTTCGAGCGGTCTCCACCGGCTGTTCTGCAGGCCCGAGTTCACGAGGTCGAGCGTCTGTAGCGCGGTGGCGCGCAGCGGTGCGGGTCGCAGTCCGTTTCTCGAGCGGCTCTCCCTCGTGACGAGGAAGCCGCCGTGTGGCACTGGGAGCGTCTTGTAGACGGAGAAGAGCGCGAGATCGCCGACCGAGCCCACCCACGCGCCGTTGTCTCGGGCGAACAGCGACAACGCGCAGTCCTCGATGAGCTTCAGGCCGTGCGCATCACAAAAGCGGCGGATGGGCTCGAGTGGTTGCGCGAAGCCAAAGTAGTGGATCACGTGCAGCGCCGAGACGGACTTGTCCAAGCGGCGTTCGAGGTCGGCGAAGTCGATGCCCAGGCGTTCGTCGAGCCGGTAGTAACGCAGCCGGTGGCCCGCGACCAGGAGCGTCTCGATCTCGACGCCCTGGTGGTACGCGGGCACGAGGATTGTGCTCCCCGGCGGAAGATGCAGGCTCGGGAGCCCGTGATAGAGCGCAACCCGGCCGCTGAACGTCCATGTCCCCGATTGGGCGTTGAACGGAAACCATTCCGTCCACTTTGCGCGCAGACGCCCGAGCCGGGGAAAGCTGGTTGCCGACGGGTAGACCGGAATTCGCGAGCGCATTGGCCGTCAGGCGCCGCGCCGTCCGGCCTTCACGGCGCGGACGATCTTGTGGAGGCCCGGAATCCGCTTGGCCTTCTCTCGCAACCCATAGCGGGTCCAGTACGCATACCGGCCGTTCACCGACGGGGCGAAGAGGAGCAACCGATAGTGCGGGCGGAGACGCGGCTCCCAATCGGACTTCCATGTCATGTTGGCGGCGAGGAAGTCGAGAGCGTTCATGCCCCGCTCGAGGCCGTAGCGGATCACGCGGGCGGTCAACAGCTGGCCTGGCGCGTATGGCGCGAATGCGAGGTTATAGGCGGTCTTTTGGAGGTACATCGTGCGATCCCGCACGAGTAGAAAATGCGCGGCCGCTGGTTCGCCCCGCACCCACAGGAGAGGAATCCAGATCTGATCCCGCGCCCGGTCCACGAGCCGGTCGTAGAACGTCTTCACATTCGCTTGCTGGAAAACGGCCGTGCCGGCCTGACTCTTCCAACTGCCCGAGTCGAGGTCGTAGTAGACCTGCAGTGCGCGTGGCAGATCCGTGCCCGTCGCGATCTCGAACTTCACGTCGCCCAATGCCTGGAACCGGTTTTCGCGGTTGCGAAGGTTGGCTTTGAATTTCCTGGCCAGTCCTTGATCCCAGGCGGTGGGCGGAGGAGCGAGCGGGCGCCACGGCGAATCGAACGTCTGCTCGACGTGGGACCGCCACCCCAGCTTCGCCGCGACCTCGAGGCCGGTCTTGAGGGTCATCGATCCCTCGGGCAGGTGATCGAGCCGGATGACGTCACAGCGTCCGTCTCTACACAGTGACTGCCATAGGCGCTCCTGTACGTCCGCGCGCTCGCCCAACGCCAGAAAATCAAAGCGCGTGCATTCCACGTTCGTGAGCGACTGCACCACGGCCACCTTGCGTCCCGACCAGTGCTCGGTCAGGCGCTGCAGCGCCGCGAGTCCAACGAGCCTGTCGTCGTCCCGGGCGCAGAGCAGCAGCGGTTCCCGCGGCGTGAATGCCTCGATCCAGGAGACGATCCAGGCTTCGTCGACGAACGGCGCGCTCAGCGACCCGGCCGACGCGAGCTCGCGCCAGGCCGCGCGATCGTTGTCCGACAGCGCATAGTCGGTCAAATCGCTGACCTCCGGGCCGCTGTAGGTGCTGGTCAAGACCTGAGGCATGCGCTGCTACGAGGCATGATCCCTGCCACCGTTTCGCGAGGTGGCCGCCGCGGCGGGATGTTGCGTCCGCGCAGCGCCGCGCCTGACGTTGCGATAGACCTCCTCATAGCGCGCGAGCCACTGCTGCAGTCCGAATTCAGCGGTGAGTCGAATGCGGGCCGCCGCCGCACGCTGCCTGGCTCCTGCCGGATCCGCCTGGACAGTGCGGATCGCCTGGGCCAACGCATGGGACTGATCGGGTGCCACCGAGAGACCTTCGCTCGGCCCGATGACGTCCGGGATGCCTCCCACCGCCGTCGCCACGACCGGCACGCCCGCTGCAATGGCTTCGAGCAGTACCAGCGGCGTTCCCTCGCTCCGCGAGCTCAGCACGAGGACGTCGAACGCGGGGAAGAGGGCCGCCGCGTCGTCGACCTGACCGTGAAACGTCACCCGCCGCTGGAGTCGCAGGGTGGCCGCCATGCGCTCGAGGCGCTGGCGCTCGACGCCATCGCCGAGGATGGACGCCGACCACGGCAGCTCGGTGATCTTGCCGAGAGCCTCGAGAAACACGTCAGCGCCTTTGACCGGGATCAATCGCCCCACCCAACCGATCACGAACTGATTCTGTGGCAGGCCCAGAGTCTGGCGGGCCGCGTGACGATCGGGTCCCGGGACGCGGCCGTTCCAGCCGTTGGGGATTACGTGAATGCGATCGGCGGCGACGCCGAACCGGCGCAACGAGTGCACGAGCGGGCGCGAGACGGCAACGACCGCGTCAAAGCGCCTGAACAGGGCAAACTCGAGCAGCTCGTATAGCCGCGTGATCCCGCCGAGACGGCTCGAGCCGTGGACGGTCGTCACGGTCGCGAGGCCCAACGCGCGAGCGATCCCGGCATCAACGACATCCGACCGGCAGCCGTGCGTATGGACCACATCGGGCTGGAATGCGACGCACAGGTCCCGGATCAGGCGGCGTTCCTGCCCGTAAGCCCGGGGCGGCACGCGCAGCACGCGCACAGCCACGTTCGGTGCCGCCTCGAATGCGGTGAGGAGCCCGTTCAACTCCTGGTCGGGCTCCACGACCAGCGCGACCAACACGCGATGTCCCTCGCGGGATTGGCCGATCGCCAGCGACTGCACGACACTCTCCAGCCCGCCGACGGCGCCGGGCGCGGCAACGTGCAGAATGGAGAGCGGCTCAGTTGCCGACATAACCCTCGTGCTTGAGCCACGCGACGCTCGAGGCGACACCATCGGCCATCGCGAACCCGGGCCTGTATCCCAGGAACTGCGTGGCTTTATCGATTCGGTAGAACGCCTTGCGGCTGCACAGACGGAACTCGGCCGGCGTCGGGACCTGACGGATGACGCGTTCCGCACGTCGCATGATCTGTTTCGCGAGCCAGAAGCGGCGGTACAACGACATGATCTGGTCTTCATACCGCTTCAACAGGAACTTCGCCGACTTGCGCACCGGCTGAGTCAGCCAGGCGCCGGCCCGGGCGGTGAAGGCGCCGTGCCGATGCAGCCGGCCGACTCCTAACGCCGCGCCGAGCGTCTGGAAGTACTGGTTCCAGGTGACGCGCTCGCTTCCGTTCACGTTGAATGCTTCTCCCACTGCGCGGTCCGACCGCAACGCCAGGAGAATTGCCGCGATGAGATCGTCGATGTACAGGAGGTTGCATGTGCCTTGTGTCGCCTGCTCGGGCAACGACCACGAGCTCGACAGGAGGCGCTGCGCCAGCTCCACCGTCCAGCTGTCGCTAAAGGGACCGTACACGATGGTTGGGCGGAGGATCACGAGTGGCAGTCCGCGGTCGATGTGCCGCCGGCAGACCTCTTCGAGCGCGATTTTCAGCTTGGCGTAGTGACTGTGCGCCGTATCCGCGTCCAACGCGCGCGTCTCGTCGATGTCGCCGGCAGCTTCGCCGTACACCTCCATGGTGCTCAGGTGCACGATCCGTCCGACGCCGTGCCGCTCAGCGGCGTCGAGGAGGTTCTGTAAATGGGCGCTTTCGTCCGAAACAGCACCGAGGCTGACGGCACAGTGAACGATCGCGGTCGCGTCCTGGCACGCGGTCTCCACCTGACGGGGATCGGCCAGGTCGCACTGAACGATCTCGACCGGAAGCCTCCCGATGCGCGCCGCGCTTGCCCACCGCCGCACGCCCGCGCGCACCGGCCCCCGGCCCAGGCTGTGGAGCACCTCGACGACACGTCCGCCGATGAACCCGCCTGCCCCCGTGACGAGAATGCGCGGCTCAGACGGCATAGCGGATGGGCTCGAGGTCCTCGTGCCACGGCATCGCAAAGCGACGCCGGCGCGCGTAGCACTCTTCTAAGAGGGCGATGAGGGGGCGGACGTCCCGGCCTGACACCAGGGGTGCCTCACCCTTCTCGATCACGCGGAGAAAGTTCTCCACGACGACGGGACCGATATCGCTGAGCGAGCGGACCCGCGTTTTGATGGGGATCGACTTGCGCCGCCCGGACGGCGAGATGAGCTGCAGCGTCTCCCAATCAAAGAGGCTTCCGGTGAGGACGCCCGCGTCGCCTTCGATGCGGAACCCGTTTGGGAGCTTGGCCAACCAGCTGAGATGGACCTCTCCCCGCACAGTCCCGTCGGCGAACGAGACCTTGGCCACGGCTTCGCTCCCCCCGAGCGAATCATCCACGTAGTCCGTAACACGCGGCGCACAGCCTAACCACCAGCAGATCAGGTCGAGTACATGCGAGCCGATGTCGAGCAGCACGCCTTTGCCGCCGCCGCGCAGCCCGAAGGCGAAGCCCGATGCAGTGGGCCAGTCGTACTTGGCGCCGTCGTAGTAGCCCACGAAGCGGACGGTGCCGATCGCGCCCTGCTGTAGCAGCTCACGCGCCATTTCCGACGGTGGGAACAGCCGGCGGACATGGTTGACGGCGAGCACGACGCCTGCCTGCTCGCTTGCGGCAACGAGCTGGGCCGCTTCCGCCGCGGATGTCGCGAGCGGCTTCTCGCAGAGCACGTGAACGCCGGCGCGCAGGCAATCCAGGGCGATGCGATAGTGGAGGTGGTGGGGCACGGCGATCACCGCTCCCTGCACGGCCGGGAGGATCTCCCGATAATCTGCGACGGTCGCGGCGATGCCAAATTCCTGCGCCAATCCCTTGGCCCGGTCGAGGTCCTGGTCGACTAGCACCAGGCGTTCTCGCACGTCGGGGCGCTTCGCGAGCGCCGGGATGTGTGTCATCCGGGCAATGGCGCCGCAGCCAATCACTGCCACTGCCGGCGAGTCGTGTCGCACCAAGAATCTCGGACCTTGTCGAAGTTCGCCGTACCACCGAGCAAGAGGCAGGCCAGCCACCAGCCGGTCGTGAGGGCCGACCGCAACGCTAGCCCGTTGCGCGAACGCGACGGTTAGGGGAGGGCCGCAGCAGCGTTGATGCCCGGTGGACGGGGCATGGAACTTGTCCTCTCGTCTGCGATGCCGCTCGCTTCCACGCTCCCGCCGGCGCTGCTCGTCGCCGCGTTTGGTCTGTGTGCCTATACATACTTGGGCTATCCGGCCCTGCTCGAGCTACTGCGGCTGATTCGGAGGGCATCGCCGCGCCGGCCCGACCGCCCCGCGGCCGAGTGGCCCACGATCAGCATCGCGCTGCCCGTCTACAACGAAGCCGAAGGGATCGCCGGGACGCTCGAGCGGATTCTCGCCATCGAGTATCCGGCCGAGCGCAGGCAGATCCTGGTCGTTTCGGACGCATCCACGGACGGCACCGACGAGATCGTCGCGGGGTTCGCTCCGCGAGGGGTCGAGCTGCTCCGCCTGCCGGAGCGGCGCGGCAAGACCGCGGCGGAGAACGCCGCGCGCTCGCGCCTCACGGGAGAGATCATCGTCAATACCGACGGGTCGGTACGGATCGACGCCCGGGCCGTCAAGCAGCTTGTGGGGGCGCTGGCCGACCCGTCGGTCGGCGTTGCCTCCGGGCGCGACGTCAGCGTCTCCAACGTCGACGACCGCGCGAACCCCGGCGAGCAGGCGTATGTCGGCTACGACATGTGGGTACGGGACCTCGAGACCAGGGTCCTCGGCATTGTCGGGGCGTCGGGTTGTCTGTACGCGATTCGCCGGGAGCTCCACATGCACGTCATGCCAGACGGGTTGAGCCGCGACTTCGGGGCCGCGCTCGTGGCGCATGAGCATGGGTATCGCGCGGTCTCAGTTCCCGAAGCGATGTGTTACGTGCCCCGCAGCGCCTCCCTGCGACGCGAGTACCGTCGCAAGGTGCGCACGATGGCGCGCGGCCTCAGGACGCTGTGGTACAAGCGCGCCCTGCTCGACCTGAGGCGTCACGGCCTTTTCGCGTGGATGCTGTGGAGCCACAAGCTGTGCCGCTGGCTCGTGCCGTGGACGTTGCCTCTCCTGGCGGCGGCGCTCGCGGCGCTCGCGCCCGGGCACTGGTGGGCCGCCGCGCCGCTTGCGCTCGGCGGGGCGGCTGCGCTCGTGACGGCGATCGGTTGGGTATGGCCGGAGGGACGACGGCTGCCGCGCTTGATCGCGCTGCCCGCCTACGCCGTGAGTGGAAACCTCGCCGCGCTGCAGGCCTGGATCAGAGCGCTGGGAGGTCAGGGAACTGCGTTGTGGGAGCCGACCCGCCGAGGTGTTACCACCCGCCCCGCCGGCCGAGCATCACCGCGGGCGTGAGCATCATGATCTTCAAGTCTGCGAGCGCCGAGCGGTGGCGGATATACTCGAGATCTAAGTTGAGTTTTTTCCGGACGTCGTCCACGCTGCTGTCGTACGCCCGGTTGATCTGGGCCCAGCCGGTGATCCCCGGCAAGACGCGCTGACGCTGCGGATACTCATCAATCTGATCACGCAGGTGCGCAAAGATCGCGGGCTGCTCCGGGCGCGGGCCCACGACGTTCATATCGCCCAACAGCACGTTCCACAGCTGGGGCAGCTCGTCGAGCCGCAACTTGCGCAACACGCGTCCCAGTGGGGTCACCCGCGGATCGTCCGGCCGCGCCCAAACCTCACGCGCTGCTCCGCGATCGACCTCCATCGTGCGGAACTTGTACATGATGAACGTCTGGCCGCCGTGGTCGGCATGGCGTCGAGAGTTGCCGCCCTCGTTGCCGGGTGCGCGGCGATCGAGGCCGATCCGCCGCTGCGCGAACAGCACCGGGCCAGGGGACGTGAGTTTGAGGAGTACCGCGATTGCCACCATCAACGGGAGGGCGAGCACGAGCGCCAGCGTCGCAATCACGACGTTGACGACGCGCCGCCCGGTATCGGACTGTATCCATCGACCGAAGCTTCGCTGAGGAAACGTCATGCCCCCGTAACCAGCAAGGCGTGTGCCGTTTACAACCGATCTCCGCTAACGATGGAGATGCGGTTTCGATGCGACGTGGCATGTGCACGGCGCGTTGTAGGGTGCGCGCAACGGAGCGGCGCTCACTTCACTGCAGACATGTGCGGTATGCGTCTTGCTCGGGTGAGCCATCGATGAATCCAACGTCCCTTCCTGCGATCCGCGGTCAACCCGCGCCGGCAGCTCTGCGGCGGGCGAGTCCGCCACACACTCCGACTCTTCCCGAAGAACAAGCGGGCCCTGACTGGCGGCGTATCGCGAGCGCGCTGCTGCGGTTCAAATGGGTCGTGGCTCTCATCGCTATGGCCGGCCTGGGCGCGGCCTTCGCGGCGACTCGTGTGCTGCGTCCGATCTACAGGGCGCAGGCAAACGTCTGGGTCGACGTTCCAGACCGGCGCGGCGAAAGCGGCTCCGATGCGCGCGGGCCGATCCGGCAGGGCGCGCTGCTCGATGCCGATGCCTGGGTGGAGTTGCTCCGGTCGTACGTCGTGTTAGACAGCGTGGTGCGGGACCTGCGCCTGTACCTCGACCTGAAACGGCCCAGTGACCACGCGAGCTTCGACGGGTTCCAAGTGAGTGAGACGTTCCGCCCGGGGGACTACCGGCTGAGCGTCGGAGCGGACGGCCGGCAGTACAATCTTGCCTCGGCCAAAGGCGTCGACTTGGAGCGAGGAACGGTCGGCGACTCGGTGGGGCGCCGGTTGGGATTCCGGTGGGTCCCCGCGGCGGGGAGTTTGCCACCGGGCCGCACAATCGAGTTCTCCGTTGTTCCGCTGCGCGACGCCGCTCTGCGGCTCGGCGAGCAGATCGACGTCCGAATGGACTTGAACGGCAACTTCCTGGCGCTCGAACTGCGGGGCCACAACCCGGTCCTGATTTCCAACATTCTGAACGCCGTCGCCCAGCGTTACGTGAAGGTGGCGGCTCAACTGAAGCGCGAAAAGCTCACCGAGCTGACGAAGATCCTTGAAGACCAGTTGACGACCGCTCAGAAGAATCTGGACTCTGCAGAAACCGCGCTGCAAGGATTCCGCACGCGCACTATTACCCTCCCGTCGGATCAACCCACGGACCGGAGAGCCGGTGCAGAGGCTCGCGACCCGATTCGCAGCGGCTTTTTCGATATGCAGGTTCAGCGTGACCAGTTGCGCCGCGACCGCGATGCGATCGAGCGCTTGGTGACGCAAGTAGGGGATTCAGGGTTGCCTACTGACGCGTTGTCAGCCATCGAATCGGTGCAGCGTGCACCGGAGTTGTCGAATGCCCTGAAGGAACTGAGCGATAAGCAGGCGCAGTTGCGCACCTACAGGTACCACTACTCCGACGCCTATCCGCCGTTGCAGCGCCTGGTGAGAGAGATCTCAGCGCTCGAGCAGCGGACGATCCCGACGCTCGCGCGCACGCTTGCGTCACAGCTGGCCACACGGGAGTCGGAACTGGGGAGACAGGTGGACGCTGCGTCCCACGATCTGCGACAGATTCCCGGCCGGGCGGTTGAAGAGGTCCGGCTGAGTCGCAGCGCCCAGCTGAAAGAGCAGACGTACACGTCGCTGCAGCAGCGTTTCGATCAGGCCCGGCTCGCCGCTGAGGCCACCGTTCCGGATGTTCGGATTCTCGACCCGGCGATGGTGCCGCAGCGTCCCGTCAAGAACACGGCGCCACGCCTTCTGCTCATGGGACTCCTGGCCGGCCTCGGACTCGGTGCGCTGGGCGCGATCATACTCGACCGTGCGGATCCCAAAGTGCGGTACCCGGAGCAGGTGTCGCGCGACCTCGGGCTGCCCATCATCGGTGCGGTGCCGCATCTGCGAACCAAGGATCCGACCGAAGTCGTCGAAGCCTTGCGCGGCGTGCGCCTCAGCCTCGTGCATGAACACGGTCCGGGACCGTTGCTCGTCACGCTCACGAGCCCCGGACCGGGGGACGGCAAGTCGTTCCTGTCGGCCAATCTGGCGCTCACATTCGCCGACGCAGGACAGCGCACACTGCTGGTGGACGCCGATATCCGCCGTGGCGGGCTGCACCGCCGGTTCAAGGCCAACCGCCAGCCCGGCCTGGTCGATTGCCTCCTTGGGAAAATTGGGCGCGACGAAATCGTGCAGCGGACGTCGTACCCGCGGCTCGACTTCATCGGATGTGGCACGCGCACGCAGCGCGCTCCGGAGGTACTGGGATCACCGGCGATGGCTCAGCTCATTGCCGAGTTCCGCGGGCAGTATGACGTGATTCTGATCGACAGCCCGCCGCTCACTGCTGGAGTCGATCCGTTCATTCTGGGAACCGTGACAGGCGCGATGTTACTCGTGTTGCGGACCGGTCACAGCCAACGTGACATCACGGGGGCGAAACTCGAGGTGCTGGATCGTCTGCCGATCCGGTTGCTTGGCGCCGTGTTGAACGACGTGCCACGCGGTGCCGCCTACGGATACTACGCGTACTCCTACTATCTGCCCGGCTACGAGGCCGTGGAAGAACGCGAAGGACGCCGTGTGTCGAGCCCGCAGGTCGTCTAGGCTCAGGAGGACGTAATGATGAACCGCTCTCTGTGGTTACTGACCGTCGCCGTGGCACTGTGCGCCACGGGCGTGGCGGCGGCGCAAACGCGCGCGACGGCGTTCCAGGTCGGCGATCGGATCCTGCTCCATGTGGAGGGGGACTCGGCGCTGACGGACACGTTCACGGTCGTGGCTGGGCCGGCGCTGCGGCTTCCCAACATTGGCGAAATCACGCTCGCCGGCGTGCCGCGCGCTGACCTCGAGCCCCATTTGACCCGCGAGCTCGGCCGCTACATCAATGATCCGGTCGTGCAAGCGCGCGCCCTGATCCGTGTCTCTGTCGCGGGCGAGGTGACGCGGCCAGGATACTACGCCGTGCCGATCGACCTGGTGCTGGCGGACGCGCTGATGCTCGCGGGTGGGGCGACCAAGGATGCCCGAGTCGAGCGGCTGACCATCCAGCGCGGCAATTCCTCGATCTGGGGCGGGAACGCGCTGCAGACGGCGATCGCGCGCGGCGCGACGCTGGACGAGCTCGGCATCCGCGCCGGCGATCGCATTCAGGTGCCGGCACAACGCGATGCGGAGTCGAAGTGGCGAATCATGGGGATCATCGTCGGCGGCATCGCGACGACGGTCGGCGTCATCGCGTTGACCCGCTCGCACTAGTCACGACCGGCTAGGGCGTTCGATAAGGCCGTCTTACGGTGCTGTCCCACGACGCCAGCGCCGGCTTCGCATCCATCGCGCTGTCGGCCAGCCCGAGATGCGTGAATAACGGCAGAACCGAACCCGGCGGCTGCGGCGGGAAACCACGCAGATCGAGATCGTAGAACGTCAGCTGAAACACGCCTCGCGCCCTGGCGCTGTCCAGCAGCCGTGCCTGCTGGGTGATGTAGCGCGCCTCTTCCGCGGGTGAAGA
>Ga0193711_1000058_pt1 | contig 20435 bp, 22 predicted proteins | sample H3m2metaG_FD_144922 | JGI IMG/M metagenome (GOLD analysis project Ga0193711, IMG submission 144922) | Soil microbial communities from a riparian zone of the East river system, Colorado, United States - H3m2 | ecosystem: Environmental > Terrestrial > Soil > Riparian zone | place: USA: East River...
AAGCCCAAGCTCGTCGCCTGCGATACGATGAACTACTGGATTCAAGGCAAGAAGGATCTGCTGCTCCAGCTGCTGCGCCACATCGACATCCTGATGGTGAACGATTCGGAAGCGCGCGAGCTCTCGGGCGACTGGAACATCTATCGGGCGGCGCACTGGATCCTGGGCCGCGGGCCGAAGATGGTCGTGATCAAGCAGGGCGAACATGGCGCGCTGCTCGTGGATCCCACGACGATGTTCAAAGTCCCCGCGTACCCGCTCCAGGAAGTGTTCGACCCGACCGGCGCCGGCGATGCATTCGCGGGCGGATTCATGGCGCACGTGGCGCGCACCGGCGATCTCGCGTTCGCGAACCTGCGGCGAGCGATGGTCTACGGCTCGGCCCTCGGATCGCTCGCCGTGGAAGCCTTTGGCGTCCAGCGGCTCGAGCGCATCACCCTGCCAGAAGTGCACGGGCGCGTGAAAGCGTTCCGCGATCTCGTCCACTTCTCGCTGGACGGCGAAGAGTGACCAAAGCGGACCGCTATGCCGCCGCCGGCGTCAGGCTCGATACGGCGGAAGAGGCAAAGCGGCGCATCGCCGAGCTGGTGCGGGCGACGCGCACGCCGCTCGCCCGCGGCGCCGTCGGTGGGTTTGGCGGCATGGTCCGCGTGCCCGAGGGCTACAAGAAGCCCGTCCTGGTGATGTCGACCGACGGCGTCGGGTCCAAGGTGCTCGTCGCCGCGGCGGCGGGGATTCACGACACCGTCGGTGAAGACCTCGTGAATCATTCGGTCAACGACATTCTGGTGCACGGCGCCGCGCCGCTCGCGTTTCTCGACTATATCGCGACGGGGAATCTCGTGCCGGAGATCGCGGCGCAGATCGTCAGCGGCGTGGCCCGCGGATGCCGCGCGCACGAGATGACCCTGGCCGGCGGCGAGACGGCGCAGATGCCGGATCTGTACCAGCCGGGCCACTACGATCTGGCGGGCTCGATTGTCGGCGTGGTCGAGGAAGACAAGGCGCTGCACGGCGATCGTGTGACCGCCGGCGACCAGCTCATCGGCTACGCGTCCACCGGGCTGCACACCAACGGCTACACCCTGGCCCGCAAGATCGTGTTCGAGTCGATGAAACTCGGCATCGACGATCCATTCCCCGAGACGGGGCAGTCGGTGCGGGAGGTGCTCCTGGCCGTGCATCGCAGCTACGCGTCGGCGCTGCGGCCGGTGCTCGACGACGTGCACGCCATGGCCCACGTGACCGGCGGCGGGATTGCCGGCAACCTCGTGCGGGTGCTGCCGCCCGGCGTCGAGGCGGTCGTGGATACGGGGAGCTGGCCGTGGCCGCCGTTGTTCCGGGTGCTGATGCGCGCCGGCCAGGTTAGTCGCGACGAGATGCGGCGCGTGTTCAATCTGGGAGTCGGGATGATCGCGGTCGTTGGGCGCGACGACGTCGAGACGGTTATGCGCGGGGCCTCGCGCGCGCAGGTGCAGGCCTGGCTCATCGGAGAGGTGCGCGCGGGCAGCAAGCCTGTGGTGCGGTTTGAAGAAAGATAACGGGGCCGAGCTGGCGGCCATGCGACACGCGCTCGAGCTCGCGTGGCGCGGATGGGGTCGCGTGTCCCCCAATCCGCTCGTCGGCGCGGTGGTGCTGCGCGGCGACGAAACGGTCGCGGAAGGATGGCACGCCGAATATGGCGGCCCGCATGCCGAGCTCGCGGCGCTGTACGCCGCGGGCGAGAAGGCACGCGGCGCGACGCTGGTGGTCAGCCTCGAACCGTGCGCGCATCACGGCAAGACGCCGCCGTGCACCGATGCGATCCGCGCGGCCGGTGTCCGGCGCGTCGTCGCCGCGGTGCGTGATCCCGATGCCGAGGCGCGCGGCGGCGTCGAGGTGCTGAAGCGGGCCGGCATCGAAACGCAGATCGGCCCGCTCACCGAGGAAGCCGCTGCGCTGAACGCGCCGTTTCTGTTTACTCGGCAACAGACCGACCGCCCCTTCGTGGCCCTCAAGCTCGCGACGTCGATCGACGGCCGCATCGCGGACGCGGGCGGACGCTCGCAATGGATCTCCGGACCCGAGGCGCGCGATCACGTCCATTGGCTGCGCGCCGGATTCGACGCGATCGCCGTGGGCGGCACGACGGCGCTGATGGACAATCCGCAGCTCACGGCACGCGGCGGGCTCACGCCGCGCAAACCTCCCGTGCGCATCGTGTTCGACCGGCGCGCCATGCTCAACCTCGGCGTGTCGCTGGTTCAGACGGCGCGCGAAGTGCCGACCTGGGTGATGGCATCGCCGGAAGCGCCGATCTCGAACGTGTCGGTGCTCGAGGGGAACGGCGTGCGCGTCTTCCGTCCCGAGACTCTGGCGCAAGCGTTCGCGCAGCTGCGGCTCGCCGGGATCCAGTCGTTGTTATGTGAGGGCGGGGGAGCACTCGGTGCCAAGCTGCTCGCCGAAGGCCTGGTGGACCGTCTCTACTGGGTGCAGTCGCCGGTGTGGCTCGGTGAGGGTGCGGTGGCCGCTTTTGCCGGGATTCCGGCATCTCCGCTCGCCGACGCGCCGCGCTGGGTGGTCGTGGAGCGGCGTCCGCTGGGCTCTGATACATTATTGGTCTTGGATCGGCGGCTATGTTTACCGGAATCGTAAACGCGGTGGGCAGGATAGACGCGGTGCGCGTCAACAACGGCGTAGAACTGCGTGTAAAGGCGTCCTACAAAGGCGTGAAGAAGGGCGAGAGCATCGCGGTCAACGGCGCCTGCTTGACCGTCGAGAAGGTTGTGAAGGGAGCCTTTACCGTTCACGCTGTGGAGACGACGCTCGGCAGGACCCTGATCCGCGAGTGGCAAAAGGGTCGAGCCGTCAATTTGGAGCGTGCGCTGCGAGCCGGCGACCGGTTCGGTGGGCATTTCGTGCAGGGCCATGTCGACGGCGTGGGCACGGTGGAAGGGGTCGCCGAAGTCGATGACGCGATGCTCGTGGATATTCGCGTCCCGCCCGAAGTCGCGGAGACGACGGTGCTCCATGGTGCCCTCACGGTGGATGGCGTGAGCCTCACCGTGAACGCGCTGGCAGAGGACAGGATCGTGCAGGTGTCGTTGGTACCGTTCACCCGCGAGCACACGACATTGGGAAAGCTTGCGAGCGGTGATCGGGTACACGTCGAGGCTGATGTTCTTGGAAAGTACGTGAGGCAGCTATGTCGTTCAGCGCAGTAGAACAAGCGATTGCGGATATTCGCGCGGGCAAGCTCGTCATCGTAGCGGATGACGAGCGGCGCGAGAACGAGGGAGATCTGATCGGCGCCGCCGAAAAAGTGACGCCCGAGATGATCAACTTCATGGCGACGCACGCCCGCGGGCTGATCTGCATGCCGCTGACGCCCGACCGTTGCCACGCCCTCGGCCTGCCGCAGATGACCGAACACAACAGTGAATCGCACGAGACCGCGTTCACGATCAGCATCGATGCGGCGGCGCGGTTCGGCGTCACGACGGGAATCTCGGCCGCCGACCGCGCCGCGACGGTCCGCGTCGCGATCGACCCCGTGACGGTGCCGAGCGACCTGCGGCGCCCCGGGCACATCTTCCCGTTGCGCGCGCGTCCCGGTGGCGTGCTGCAGCGCGTCGGCCAGACCGAAGCGAGCCTCGACCTCGCACGGCTCGCCGGGCTGTATCCCGCCGGCGTCATCTGCGAGATCCTCAATGCCGATGGCTCGATGGCGCGACGCCCCGACCTCGAACGGTTCGCCAAAGACCATGGGCTGACGTTCATCACGGTCGCCCAGCTCGTCGCCTACCGCCTGAAGCACGAGCGGCTGGTCCATCGCGTCGCCGACGCTCGGCTCCCCACGCCGTTCGGCGAATTCCGGATCATCGGCTACCGCAACGACGTGGATGAAGCGGAGCACATTGCGCTCGTGTACGGCGATGTGGCAGGGAAGCAGCAGGTCCTGGTGCGGATGCACTCCAAGTGTCTGACCGGCGACGTCTTCGGCTCGGCGCGCTGCGATTGCGGCTGGCAGCTGCACAGCGCGATGCGGATGATCGCGGATGGGGGCGCCGGAGTCGTCGTCTATCTCGATCAGGAGGGACGCGGCATCGGTCTCTTGAACAAGCTCAAGGCGTACGAGCTTCAGGACCAGGGCCACGATACCGTCACCGCGAACGAGAAGCTCGGCTTCAAGCCCGACCTGCGGAATTACGGCATCGGTGCGCAGATCCTGCTCGATCTCGGCTTGTCTTCGATTCGCGTCCTGACGAACAATCCGATGAAGCTGGTGGGCCTCGAGGGCTACGGACTCGAGATCGTCGAGCGGCTGCCGATCGTACCGGCGCCGTCGGATGAAAACCGGGCGTACCTCGACGTCAAGCGGGACAAGCTCGGCCACTTCCTCACTCACTGATCGTGCCACACCGAGCCCCCTCCGCGGCGCGCACCTCCAACCGCCAGCGGCGTGTGGCGATCATCGTGAGTCGCTTTCACGAGAACATCACCGCGAAACTCCTCGACGGCGCGCGGGAAGCGCTGCGCCGCGGCGGCATCGCGGATGCGAACGTCGAAGTCACGTGGGCGCCGGGCGCCTTCGAGCTGCCCGTGCTGGCGGAGGCGGCGGCCGTCAGTGAGCGGTTCGACGCGATCGTGGCGCTGGGGTGCGTGATTCGCGGCGAGACCCCGCACTTCGAATATGTCGCGGGTGAGGCCGCGCGCGGCCTCGGCAACGTTGCGCTGGCCCATCGCATCGCGGTCGGGTTCGGCGTGCTCACCACGGAGACCGAGACTCAGGCGTTGGCGCGGGTCAGCAAAGGTGCCGAGGCGGCGCAGGCGGCCCTCGAGACCGCCGACGCGCTCGAGAGGCTCGGTGCAGCGTCCCGAGACTAAGGCGCGCGCCCGCGCGCTCCAGCTTCTGTACGCGTGGGAGCTTTCCGACAGACCGACGATTGAGACCGTGGTCGCTCGGGTCGCGGTGATCTACGGCGGAGCGCCGAGGGGGTACGATCGCGGCGCGGACCTCGCGGCCAAGGCCATCGCCGGGCTCCCCGAATTCGATCGACGAATCGCTGATGCCGCGGAGCACTGGCGGCTCGAGCGCGTCGGCGCTGTGGAGCGCAACATCCTGCGACTCGCCCTCGCCGAGCTCGACGAGGCGTCGACGCCGTCCCGCGTGGTCATCGATGAGGCGGTGAAGCTCGCCCACTGGTTTGCCGGATCGCGTGCGCCGGGCTTCATCAACGGCGTGCTCGATGCCGTGGCCCGAGAGACCGGCGCGCTGTGAGAATTCTGCTCGTCAACTGGAACGATCGGGAGAATCCTCAGGCCGGTGGCGCCGAAATCCATCTCCACGAGCTGTTCGGTCGGATCGCCACGTGGGGGCACGACGTGCGCCTCATCGCGAGCGGCTGGCCCGACTGTGTGTCCCAGGTTCTGGTGGACGGTATCCAAGTCACACGCATCGGCGGTCGGCACAGCTTCGCCCTGAGCGCCCGCGGCGCGGTGGGGCGGGCACTGCGCGAGACGCCGTTCGACGTGGTCGTCGAGGACATCAACAAGGTTCCGCTCTTTCTTCCGACCCTGACGCGGCTGCCGTTCGTGGCGATCGTGCCACATCTCTTCGGCACCACTGCGTTCGCCGAGGCCAGCGTTCCCATGGCGACGGTGGTATGGGCGGCGGAGCGGCCGATTCCCTGGGTGTACAAGAGCGCGGGATTTCACGCCATTTCCGAGAGCACGCGGGACGACCTGGTTCGGCGAGGCATCCAGGCGGAGCGGGTCGTCGTCATTCATCCGGGCGTGGATTCCCAAGCGTACCGACCCGATCCTGCAACGCCACGCGCGCCACGCCCTACATTCTTGTACCTGGGCCGATTGAAGCGTTATAAAGGAGTGGAATTTGCGATCCGTGCGGTTGCCGCCGCGCGTACCGCACGCCCCGACATTACGCTGGACATCTGCGGCCAAGGCGACGATCGGCCCCGGCTCGAGCGGCTGGCTGCCGAACACCGGGTGAGCGACGCGGTCCGATTCCTGGGGTACGTGACGGAGGAGGAGAAGCGGCGTTTGTTGCGCCGTGCCTGGGCGGTCGTCTTCCCGAGCCCAAAGGAAGGGTGGGGTATCACGAACGTCGAAGCCGCCGCCTGCGGCACGGCGGCGCTGGCATCGGACAGCCCAGGGTTACGCGAGTCGGTGCAGAATGGTAAGACGGGCTATCTCGTTCCGCATGGCGACGTCTCGGCGCTCGCCGACCGGATGCTGGCGCTGGCCGCGGATCCGTCGTTGGTGGAGCGGCTGGGGCACGCGGCTCGCCGGTTCGCCGAAGGGCTGTCCTGGGACTCTGCCGCTCGCGCTACGCTGGCGCATATCGAGAAGACAGTTGCCGAACGCGAAAGGAAACGTTGAATGCGCATCACCATCACCGCCCGTCACACCGCGATCGATGACGATCTGCGCGCGCACACCAAGGAGCTGGTCGAGAAGGTCGCAAAGCTGGCCCGGCGCCCCCATCACGCGCAGGTAATCTTCACGGAAGACCATGGGGAGGCGGCTGTCGAGATCGCGGTACACGTCCCCCGCGGCCGTATCCACGTCGCGAAGTCCCAGGCGGCCGATCACCGGTCGGCGCTCGACGCCGCCATCGCGCGCATCAAGCGCCAGCTGCTCGATGAAAAGAAAACGCCGCGCGCGCGCCGCACCACCCGACGCTCCGGAGTACCCGGGACACGGTGAACGCTCCGCCCACCACCCCGCGGCTGAAGGTCGCCGATCTCCTCGCGCGCAAGGGTGATCCGCTGCAGCTCGAGCTGCTCACGGCGGAGGTCGGTCTCGACCGCGAGATCCGCACTCCAGAAGCGTCGAGCCCGGGCCTCGTGCTGGCGGGATACACGGCGCGTTTCGTCGGGACCGACCGCCTGCACGTCCTGGGCGAGACCGAAATCACCTATCTCGCGTCGCTCGACGCGAAGGCGCGCAGCACGGCGATTCAGACGTTTCTTTCCTACGCCCTGCCGTGCGTGATCATCACGAAGGGACAGGACGCGCCCGAAGAGCTGCTCGTCCTGGCGCGCGACAAGGGGATCCCGGTCATCCGCACGCGGCTGAAGACGGCCGAGTTTTACCGGCGTCTCAAGCCGTTTCTCGACGACGCCTTTGCCCCGCGCACGACCGTGCACGGCTCGCTCGCCGACGTGTTCGGCGTGGGCCTGCTGTTTCGGGGCCGTTCCGGAATCGGCAAGAGCGAGTGCGTCCTCGATCTCGTCGAGCGCGGGCATCGCCTGGTGGCGGACGACGTGGTACACATCACCCGCCGAGGCAACGACGTCCTGATCGGCCGCGGGCACGAGATTTCCCGGCACTATATGGAGATCCGCGGTGTTGGGTTGATCGACATCAACGCGCTGTTCGGCATTCGGTCCGTGCGGCAGCAGAAGCGCATCGAGGTCGTGGTGCAGCTCGAGGACTGGGACAATACCCGCGAATACGACCGCACCGGCCTGGACCAGCAGCGCACGGACCTGCTCGACGTCGAGCTGCCGCTGGTGACCGTGCCGCTCAATCCGGGAAAGAATCTGACCGTGATCTGTGAAGTCGTCGCCATGAATCACCTGCTGCGCTTCAGCGGTGTGGACTCCGCCAATGCGTTCAACGATCGGCTGATCAAGCGCATGCGGGAGAAGGGCGGGGTCCAGTCGTACCTGGAGGAAGACTATGAGTGAGCTCCGCGGCGTCGTCGTGTCGCACGCCGCGGTCGCGCAGGCCCTCGTCGCCGCGGTCACCGCCATCACCGGCATCGAGGGCGTGCTGACACCGATTTCCAATGAAGGCTGCGGCACCGAGGCGCTCGGCGAGCGGCTGCGCGAGGCGGTCGGCGCGGGGCCCGCGGTGCTGTTCGTGGATCTGCCCGGTGGCTCGTGCTTCACCAGCTCCGCCCGCTACGCGAAAAAGGGCGGCGCCGACATCGCCGTCGTGACGGGCGTCAATCTCGCCATGCTGCTCGATTTCGTGTTCAATCGCGACATCCCACCGGCGGAAGCCGCGCGCCGAGCCGTCGATGCCGGCGGCAAGGCAATCCGCGTCACGTCTTCATGACGCTCGCGCTCTACCGCATTGATGATCGCCTGATCCACGGTCAGGTCGTCGTGGGCTGGGGGCAGCCGCTCGACGTCTCATTCATCGTGCTCGTCGATGACGAGGTCAGCAGCAGCGACTGGGAACAGGACCTCTACCGGATGGGCGTGCCGCCACAGATCGAAGTGATCTTCGCCTCCGTCGAGAAGGCGGCGGAGCTGCTGCCTGGCTGGGAGTCGGACGCCCGTGTGGGGATTCTGCTCGTCGGCGACATCGACACGGCCGTCGCGCTGGCGGGTCGCGTACCGCAGGTAAAGCGGTTCAACGTGGGTGGCGTGCACCATCGCACCGGCCGGAAAGAGCGTCTGCGCTTCGTGTACCTGACGGACGACGAGGCGTCGAAGCTGCGCCAGCTCGCGGCGCGCGGCGTCGAAGTGACCGCGCAGGATGTGCCGACCGCACGCGCCATCCCGGTCGGGGAATTCACTTGAACCTCCCAATCGAGGTGTTGATCGCGCTGATCGTATGGGGGACGCTGGTCGGGGTAGACCTCGTCAGCCTGCCGCAGATGATGATCGCGCGCCCGCTCGTGGCGGGCACGGTGGCCGGCGCGATCCTCGGCGACATCCCGACGGGCCTCAAGCTCGGCGTCGTGTTCGAACTGTTGCAGTACGACATCCTGCCGGTCGGCGCCGTCCGTTATCCCGAGTACGGGCCCGCCACGGTTGCCGCCGTCGCGACCGCTCACGCGTCCGCCGGCGTCCTCGGCCTCGGGCTCGGCGCGCTCGTCGGATTGGTCACCGGGCTGCTCGGTGGCGTGACGATCAACATGCTCCGCCGGGTGAACTCCCGAATCGTCCACGCGGCCGCCAGCGAGCTCGAAGCCGGGGACCCGAGAGCGCTGGTCCGTGTGCACGTCGGTGGACTGTTGCGCGACGGGCTGCGCGCGGCCGTGGTGACGGTGGTCGGTCTGGTCCTGGCATGGCTGGCGCGGCCGCTGCTCGGTGGCGTCCTCACGGTGCGAGGGGCAGTGCTCCTCGCCGTGGCGGTTGTGGCGACCGCGCTAGCCGCGGGCGCCGCGGGGACGCTGCGGCTCGTTGGCCGCGGGCCGAATCTCGCGTGGTTCGCCGCCGGCCTGGGCGGCGGGATAGTGGCGACGCTATGGCTACGGTGAACGGCGCGCTCGCGCGCGCACTGCTGCGGCTGTTCGCCGTTCAGGGCTCGTACAACTACGAGCGTCTGCTCGGCGTGGGCGTCGGCGTCGCTGAGGAGCCGTTGCTCCGCGATCTGGGCGACCCCAAGTACCGGCCGGCGGTGGCGCGCGGGGCGCACTTCTTCAATGCGCACCCCTACCTCATTGGGCTGGCGGTCGGCGCCGCCGCGCGTGCCGAGCACGACGGTGCCCGGCCCGATCAGATCGAGCGTCTGCGGGAAACCCTGTGCGGTCCCCTGGGGTCGCTTGGGGACCGGCTCGTCTGGGCGGGGTGGCTGCCGTTTCTTTCCGGTTTGACGCTCGCGGGCGTAGCGCTCGGTGCCGGGTGGATCGCCGTCGCGGTGTTTCTGATCGTCTACAACATCGGTCACGTCGCCCTGCGCTGGTGGGCGCTGAAGGCAGGATGGACGCACGGGACCCGCGTGAGCATCGCGTTGCATCATCCTGTCCTACAGAAGGCCCTCGCGTTGCTCGGCCCGGCGATGGCGTTTGCCGTCGGTGCCGCGCTGCCGCTGACGGCCGCCTATCTCTCGGCGCCATTCGATTCGTGGGCTAGCGTGGCGCTGGCGATTGTCGCCGCCCTGAGCTTCCTGGCGCTGCGCCTGCGCGGTGACCGCATCAACGGGCTCCGGCTCTCGCTGGCGCTTTCCGCCGTCGCGCTCGTCGTGGGGCTGATATGGCCATGATCGAGCGGGACGCGCCCATCGTGAATCCCCTCGGCATGCACGTCCGGCCGGGGGCGGAGTTCGTCAAGGTGGCGAACAAGTTCAAATCGTCCGTCGAGGTCCACAAAGACGGCGCCGTGGTGAACGGCAAGAGCATCCTCGGCATGATGACGCTTGCCGCGGAGTGCGGCTCCTCGATTCGGATCCGCACCGACGGTGAGGACGCGGAGCAGGCGATGGAAGCGCTGCTCGCGCTGGTGGCCGCAGGCTTTCATGAGATGCACTTGAAGTCGAAGGAAAAGGAAGACGCGTGAGCGCGGCCGACCGCTTGCTCAAGGGCATCGGTGTATCGCCCGGCATCGCGATGGGGCCGACCGTGACGGTTCGCTGGGCCCTACCGGAAGTCCCGCACCGCGTCGTGCCGCGTACGCAGGTCGAAAAAGAGGTGCGGCGCCTGCGCGCCGCGCTCAAAGACGTGCGCGGGCAGATCGCCGAGCTTCGGGCCCGCGCCGAGGCTCGTGCCGGTGTGGACGAGGCCAGGATCTTCGACGCACAGCTGCTGATACTCGAGGACAAAGACTTCATCGGCGGGATCGCCGAGCTGATCCGCGAAAACCACTTCACCGCCGAGAAGGCGTTCGAGTTCAAGACGCTCGAGGTGCGCGATCTCTGGACGGCGGCGGGGAACCCCTTGCTCAAGGAACGCCTCGCCGATTTGACCGGTGTCGCGATCCGCGTCATCCAGCATCTCATGCACAAGCGCGGTTCGTCCGACGTGTGGGAGAGTCTTTCGGAGCCGTCGATCCTCGTCGCCCGCGAGCTGTCCCCCGGTCTCACGGTGCAGCTCGACCGCGACCACGTCGTCGGCTTGATCAGCGAAGAAGGCACGCGCACTTCCCACGCCGCGATCCTGGCCCACTCGATCGGGATCCCGGCCATCTTCGGCTTGCGCGGGGCGGTCGCGCGCATCCCCGGGGGCACCAAGGCCATCCTCGACGGCACGCAGGGAACGGTGCTCCTCAATCCGACTCCCGAGGAGATCGAAGAAGCCGAGCGAAGGGACACGAGCCGGCGCGAGTTGTCAGCGCATCTCGAGGAAACGGTCACGCAGCCGTCCGTGACTGTCGATGGTGTGCATATCGCGCTGCGCGGCAACGTGGATCTGCCGGAAGAGGTCGCCCCGGCCAAGGCCCACGGTGCCGAAGGCGTCGGCCTGCTGCGGACGGAATTCTTGATCACCGGCCATAGTGAGCTGCCGGATGAAGAGACCCAAACCAACTATTTCCGTCATGTGGGCGAAGCGTTCCCGGGCCAACCGGTCGTCATCCGGACCTACGATCTCGGCGGCGACAAATTCCCGGCGCCGTTCCGTAATCCCCCGGAAGCGAACCCATCTCTCGGATGGCGTGCGATCCGTGTGTGCCTCGACGAGCCGGAAATATTTCGCACCCAGATCCGCGCGGTGTTGCGCGCGGCAGTCACGGCGAATCTTCACCTCATGATTCCGCTCGTGACGCGGCTCGACGAGGTCGAGCGCACGCGCGAGATGATGCACGAGGAGGCGGAGCGCCTGGAGAAACAGGGTGTGCCCGCGGCCAAAACGGTGCCGCTCGGCGTCATGGTCGAGACGCCGGCGGCTGCGGTGCTGGCGGATCGCCTGGCCGAGGTCAGCGATTTCCTCAGCGTCGGCACCAACGACCTCACGCAGTACACGCTGGTGGTGGATCGCGGCAACGCCCGGCTGGCGGACCGTTTCACTCCGCACGATCCGAGCGTGTTACGTCTGCTCAAGCTGGTGGCGGACGCGGCGCGCGCGGCCGGTAAGCCGGCGAGCGTGTGTGGCGAGATGGCATCAGAACCGCTCTCGGCATTCCTCTTGCTAGGGCTCGGGTACGACACGCTGTCCGTCGCGCCGCCGGCATTGCCGCTCATCAAGTGGCTGATTCGTCAGGTGAGCACCGCGCAAGCGCGGTCCGCCGCCGAGGCCGCGCTCGCCGCGCGCTCGGCAGCGCTCGCGCTCGACATCTTGCGATTTGCACTCGCAGAAGTCGTGGACACCTCACTACTCGATCCGGATGCGCGGTTGCCCGCGGGACGGCGCTCCGGTAGTTTGAAACTCTAGGGAGCCAAAACATGCCAACTCATCGCCACGTCTTCACTTCCGAGTCGGTCACGGAAGGCCATCCGGACAAAATCGCGGATCAGATCTCCGACGCGGTTCTGGACGCCATCCTGCTCGAGGATCCGTCCGCCCGGGTCGCCTGCGAAACCCTGGTGACGACTGGAATGGCCGTCGTGGCGGGCGAAATCACCACGTCGACCTACGTCCACATCCCTGACATCGTGCGCGGGGCCATCACCGCGATCGGCTACACCGACGCGAACTTCGGCTTCGATGCCCAGACCTGTGCCGTCCTGACGACCATCGACCGCCAATCGGCCGACATCGCGCTTGGCGTGGACAAGGGTGGGGCAGGGGATCAGGGGATGATGTTCGGCTACGCCACGGACGAGACACCGTCGCTGATGCCGCTGCCGATCATGATTGCGCATCGCCTCGCCGAGCGCCTCGCCGCCGTGCGCAAGAGCGGGGAGTTCCCCTGGCTGCGACCCGACGGCAAGACGCAGGTCAGCGTGACGTACGAAGGGTCCAAGCCCGTCGGCATCGACACCATTGTGGTCTCGGCGCAACACTCCGACATGATCGACAATGCCCAGCTCCGGGCCGGCATCCTCGCGCACGTGATTCGGCCGGTGGTGCACGACGCGGGGTTCGAGGTGAACGAGAAGACCGTACTCGTGAACCCCACCGGCCGGTTCGTCGTGGGCGGGCCGCAGGGCGATGCGGGACTCACGGGCCGCAAGATCATCGTCGACACCTACGGCGGCATGGCACGCCACGGGGGCGGCGCATTCAGCGGGAAAGATCCCTCCAAGGTCGATCGCTCCGCGGCCTACGCGATGCGCTGGGTGGCGAAGAACATCGTCGCGGCCGGGCTCGCGAAGCGCTGCGAAGTACAGGTCGCGTACGCGATCGGCGTCGCCGAACCCGTGTCCATCATGGTCGACACATTCGGGACCGGCACTGTGCCCCAGGACGCCCTGGAATCGGCGGTCCGGGAAGTCTTCGATCTGACGCCTGGTGGAATCATCCAGGCATTGAACCTGCGCAATCCCATCTATCGGCCCACAGCAGCCTACGGCCACTTCGGACGGGCGCCCGAGCGACGCAAGGTCGGCGAGCGTGTCGTCGAGTTATTCACCTGGGAGCACGTCGATCGCGCCGAAGAGCTGAAAGTGGCCGCGGAACGAGCCTCCCGTTCTTCCCGGAAGGCCAATGTCTGAGACGGCGACCAAGACCAAAGCAACCAACGACATCAAGGACATCCGGCTCGCCGACGAAGGGCGGAGGCGTACCGAATGGGCCGAGCGTTCGATGCCCGTGCTGCGACAACTCCGCGAGCGGTTTACGCGCGAACGGCCGCTCGCCGGGAAGCGGGTCGCAGCCTGCCTGCACGTCACCACGGAGACGGCGAACCTGGCGGTCACGCTCCAGGCCGGCGGCGCCGACGTTGTGTTGTGCGCGTCGAACCCGCTGTCGACCCAGGACGACGTTGCGGCCCATCTCGTCAAGGATCACGGCATCAAGGTCTTTGCGATCAAAGGCGAAGACCACACGACGTACTACGAGCACATTCGTGCCGCGCTGGCGCATCGCTCCGAAATCACGATGGATGACGGCGCCGATCTCGTCGGCGCGCTGCACATGATCGCGCTCAACCGCCTGGACGACCTCGCGCCGCCGGTTCGTAAGTGGGTCGAAACACTTTCGCCCGACGAACGGAAGGCGCTGGTGTCCGGCGTGATCGGCTCGACTGAGGAGACGACGACGGGCGTGATCCGCCTGAAGGCGATGGCGAAGGACGGCGTGTTGCAATTCCCGGTGATCGCCGTGAACGACGCGCTGACCAAGCATCTGTTCGACAATCGCTACGGCACGGGACAGTCGACGCTGGACGGAATCATCCGGGCGACCAACCTCCTGATCGCCGGGAGCACGGTCGTCGTCGCCGGGTATGGCTGGTGCGGCCGCGGATTCGCCATGCGGGCGCGCGGGGCCGGCGCGAACGTGGTGGTGACCGAGATCGATCCCATGAAGGCGCTCGAAGCGCAGATGGACGGCTACCGGGTCATGCCGATGGAAGAGGCGGCGCCGCTGGGTGACTTGTTTGTGACGCTGACCGGGAACGTGGAGGTCATCCGGGTGGAGCATATGCGCGCCATGAAAGACGGCGCGGTAATCGCCAACTCGGGACACTTCAACGTGGAAATCGATCTCGACGGTATGAAAAAGGTCGCCAAGGGACCCGTCCGTGTGCGCGAGTTCGTCGAGGAGTTTCAGCTCGGGGGCAAGAAGCTATTCGTGCTGGGCGAAGGCCGTCTCATCAACCTCGCCGCCGCCGAAGGCCATCCCGCGAGCGTCATGGACATGTCGTTCGCAAATCAAGCGCTCGCGGCCGAGTACGTCGTCAATAACGCAAAAAAGCTGACGAAGGACGTCCACCGGATCCCGGCCGACCTCGATCAGGAGATCGCGCGTCTCAAGCTGCAGGCGATGGGCGTGGCGATCGACACCCTCACCCCCGCCCAGCGCAAGTATCTCGCGTCCTGGGACATGGGCACCTGATGAGCAGCCCGGGGGGAGCGATGCTGCAGGTTCGGGTAGCTCACCTCGGGCTGGATCGGACGACAAACACGCCGGTGGTGATTCTTCAGGAGAACGACGGACAGCGCGTGCTGCCGATCTGGATCGGACCGGCGGAAGCCAGCGCGATCGCGATGGAGCTGGCGGGTGTCAAGTTCTCGCGCCCGCTGACGCACGACCTGCTCAAGCAGGTGATCGTCGGGCTGGGCGCCGAGCTGCGCAAAGTGATCATCACGCAAGTGAAGGACAATACCTACTTCGCCGAGCTCCATATCTACCGCGGCGATACGGTCATTCAGATCGACGCGCGTCCCTCCGATTCCATCGCGCTGGCGCTACGACTCAAGGCGCCGATCCTGACGAGTGAGACCCTGCTCGAGCTCACGTCTGTCGACACGAGTGAAGGCGGCATCCAGCCCGGCACGGGAGGGGCAAGTCCCCTCGATGCCGACACGCTGAAGTCGTACCTCCAGAACCTCGATCCTGAAGATTTCGGCAAGTTTACGCCGTAGCCGCCTAATCGGGCTCGGCGCCTTCTGCGTGCTGGCCGCGCAGGCTGAGCAGGCCCCCGTCAGCGTGAGCGGGCGTGCGCTTCGAGGTGGGCGCGATACGGTGCCGCTCGCCAACACCTGGGTGGTCCTGCACCGCCTGTCGCGCGAGAGTACCGGTCCATTGGACTCGGTGCGCAGCGACGGGCGCGGTCGTTACCGCCTGGTGCTGCGCAATCCGGACAGCCTGAGTCAATACGCGGTCAGCGTCTGGTATGACAGCATCGCCTACTTCTCGCTGCCGCTGAACGTCACCGGTCGGCCCGTCCACGTCGAAGATCTCGTCGCCTTTGCCACCACGAGTACCGGTCCGCCGATCGGCCTGGCGCGGCGGCTCGCGACGGTGGCGCGCGCCGGCGCGGAGGGCACGCGCGAGGTGCTCGAGATTCTCGAGCTCGAAAACACGGGTGCGACGACGCGCGTGACCACCGATACGCTCCACCCGACCTGGGCGGGGCGGGTCCCCGCGGGTGTAGGACAGTTTCGCGGCGGTCAGGGCGACATTTCGAGCGACGCGATGCAGTTCCGCCATGACAGCGTGATTGTGTTCGCGCCGATTCCGCCGGGTGGAGTGAAGCAGATCAGCTATGCGTACTCGCTCCCCGCCGGCAGGCGCGCGCTCGTGCTGCCGATCGATCAACCGACCACCGAGGTGAACCTCCTGGTCGAGGACACCGCCGCCGTAGTCACCGCGCCCAAAATCGAATCGTTCGGCATCAAGGAAATCGAGCAGCGCCGTTTCGCCGCGTACCGCGCTGGCCCGCTGGCGCCGGGAGACAGAGTCGAGGTCCAGCTGCCCGCCGGAAAATTTCGTGCGCAGACGTTGTTGCCGTACGTGATCGCGCTGGTCGCGGCCGGCATGCTCGCCGCGCTCGTGTGGGCATTGCGCCGGAGACCCGTGGCGTCTAGACTCAGCTAGCAGTTCATTTCGCGAACGTGGATACGGAAGCCGGTGAGACTCCGGCGCGGCCCCGCCACTGTAACGGGCAAGTTGTGATCGGCTCAATGCCACTGGGGTAACCCGGGAAGGCGAGCTGGATCGCCCGAAGCCAGGAGACGTCTTCGTTCGCGCCACCAGGCGGTTCCCTCGCGGGAGGGATGGTGCTTCGACGTCTCGTATTTGCGGTTCTCGTTGTTGCTTCCTGCCGGTCGGCCGGTCGGACGGTCGGACGGCCTGCCCAACGAATAGTTTCGCTCCTCCCCTCGTTCACTGAGCTGCTGTTTGCCATTGGTGCTGGCGATCGCATCGTCGGCCGTACGCAATGGTGCGACTATCCGCTGGCAGCGCTGGAAATCCCCAGCGTCGGCGATGGGATGCCGCCCAACATCGAAGCCGTCATGGCGAGGCGTCCGGACCTCGTCGTCCTGTACAACGCCGGTCCCAACGTTACCGCAGCAAAACAACTCGAACGCGCCGGCATCCAGACCGTGCTGATCGACCTGAACCGCCTGGAAGACCTCGGTCCGGCGGCCCGAACGCTGGGTCGCTTGACGGGGCGGCAAGAACAGGCGGAGTCACTCGCGATCGTCCTGGACAGTCTTGCGGGCCGTCCTCCACCACCCTCGACCATTTCGCTCGCGTTCATCGTCTGGGACAACCCGCCGATCGTCATCGGGCATGGCAGCTACCTCGATCAGCTGGCTGCGCAAGCAGGGGCCCGCAACGTCTTCGGGGACATCGCTGCTCCATCCGCCCAGGTCTCGCTCGAGACGATCGTCGCCCGCGATCCGCAGTGGATTGCCGTACTCACGGACTCCGCCGCAATGCCCGCGTTCTCGCGGCGCCGGGAATGGCGCGCCGTCCGCGCTGTGCGCGAAGGGCACTTCCTGCTGCTGCCCGGCTCCCTGTTCGGCCGTCCCGGGCCACGATCCGGCGAAGCGATTGCGCAGCTCCGCGCCCGGCTCGCCCGATGAAATGGACCCTGTTGGCCCTCGTAGCGGTGCTCGCGTTGCTGCTCAGCGTAGTGCTGGGCCCCGCCGCCGTGCCGTTAAGCGAGCTGCTGCGCTCCGACATCGTCTGGAACCTGCGGGCGCCACGGGCGCTGCTCGCGTTCCTGGTCGGCGGCTCGCTCGGCGTCGCCGGTGCCGGCCTGCAAGCCCTCGTCCGTAATCCGTTGGCCGATCCGTTTCTTCTGGGCCTGTCCGGTGGAGCGGGGCTCGGCGCGGTCCTCGCGATCGCGCTGCATCTGCCTGGGCCCTGGGCGCTTCCCATCGCCGCGTTTATCGGCGCGCTGGCCGCGCTTGGCCTGGTGTACAGGCTTGGCCTCATCGGCGGCGCGAGTCTGGATCCTCGCATTCTGTTGCTGGGTGGCGTGGCGATCGGCGCGTTCGCCGCCGCGATTACGACAGCGATCGTGTCGCTCGCGGATGCGGCGGAGCTGCGTAACGCGTTTCTGTGGCTCTGGGGCGGCCTGTCGGGAGCGTCGTGGGATTCCGTGCTGATCGTCGCCCTCTACGCGCCGATCCCGCTCGCCGTGCTGTTCGCTGCCTCTCGTCCCCTGGATCTGCTGGCGTTGGGCGAAGAGTCCGCGGGCTATCTCGGCGCCGACGTCGACGCGGTGAAGCGGCGGGTGTATCTGGCCGCGTCGCTCCTCACGGCCGCCGCCGTCGCGGTGTCGGGCGTGATCGGTTTCGTCGGGCTCGTCGTGCCGCACATCGCCCGCCTCACGTGGGGCCACCGCCACCGCTCGTTGCTCCCCGCCGCCTTCCTCGGTGGCGGAGCGCTGCTCGCGTTTGCCGACACGTTGGCTCGCACCGTCGTGGCGCCCCGCGAGCTACCGGTCGGTGTGGTCACTGCGCTCATCGGTGTCCCGGTGTTTGCGCTGCTGCTCAAGCGATGGACGATCGCGTGAACCGCACCAATCAATGACCGCACCGCTACTCCGTCTCGATGGTGTGCGCTATCGCTATCCAGGCGCAACGTCCGATGCGTTGCAGGGGGTTTCGCTGGCGATTGCACCCAGAGAGTTCCATGCCGTCCTCGGCCCCAACGGCAGCGGCAAGACGACGCTCGTCCGAATTGCGCTGGGTGCGGTGGCGCCCTCGCAGGGTCAGGCGTCAATCGGAGGCCGAGCCGCCCAGCAGTGGCCAAGACAGGATCTCGCGCGCCTCGTGGGCGTTGTGCCGCAGCGCGAGGACAATCTCTTTCCGCAGCGCGTGCGGGAAACCGTGCTGCTCGGCCGCTATCCGCATCTCTCGCTCTGGGGCCGCGAGCGCGCGGCAGATCATGCCGCCGTGGACCGCGCGCTCGCGGCCTGCGACGCCCAACACCTCGCCGACCGCTGGCTGTGGACGCTTTCGGGTGGCGAATACCAGCGCGTCCGCGTCGCGCGCGCCCTGGCGCAGGAGCCCAAGCTCCTCGTCCTCGACGAGCCCGGCATGTCGCTCGACCTGAAGCACGAGATGGGGCTGTTCGAGCTGGTGCTCGGCCTCGTGCACACGGAGGGCATCGGCGTGTTGATGATCACGCACGACTTGAACCTTGCGGCTCGCTTCGCCGATTCGCTGCTGCTGCTCGAAGGCGGGCGGCCCGTCGCCGCGGGCGCCCCCGCCCAAGTCCTGACCAAACAGATCGTGGAGACGGTGTTTTCCTGGCCAGTCGCGATGCAGACTATCGATGGCCGCCCGCAAATGGTCCCCCTCCGCCAACCGAAGGAATCCCGCGCATGAACGTCTTGCTCGTGCTCGCTCTCACCGTGCAGCAACCACAGGACACTGTCGTGCTGAAACCGGTGGTCGTGACGGCGACGCGCGTGCCCGTCTCGGCGGATCTCGTCGCATCCGCGGTGACGGTGCTGCGGGGATCGGATCTCGTGGCCCAGGGCGTTCGCACGGTGGTGCAAGCGCTGGAAACGGTTCCGGGGGTGCACGAGACCGGGAGTTTCGGCGGGCAGACGTCGCTGTTCATGCGCGGCGGCGAGAGCGATTACACCAAAGTGCTGCTGGACGGGGTGCCGCTGAACCAGGCGGGCGGCGCCATCGATCTGGCTCAGCTCACGACGGACAACATCGATCGTATCGAAATCGTCCGGGGACCGGTGAGCGTCCTGTATGGGACCGATGCGGTGACCGGCGTCGTCCAGGTGTTTACGCGAACAGGGCAGGGGGCTGCGCGTTTGGGCGCGGATCTCCGCAGTGGGACCTACGGCTCCACGCAGGGCGCGGTCGACGTTACGGGTGGGACGACAACGATCGGCTACTCCGCCCGCGTATCGCGCTTCTCCTCCGACGGCCTGTATCCGTATAACAACCAGTACCGCAACAGCGTGGTCAGTGCGGGAGTCCGCCTGGCGCCAGACGCCCGGACCGATGCGACTCTCACGTATCGCTACGGTGACGACATCTACCATTTCCCGACCGACGGCTTCGGAGCGCCGGTGGACTCGAACCAGCGCGCAGCCGAGCGTGGGCCGTTGCTCAGTCTGAGCGCCCATCGCGTGTTGGGGCAGCACTTCGATGCGCGAGTGACAGCCGGAGTCAAGGAAGCGCGGCTGTTTTACGACGACGAGCCCGATTCCCCCGGTGAAGATGTCACGTTCTGGAGTCGCGATTTCGTCCGTCGCGCGACGACGAGCGCTCTGCTCACCTGGCACGCGGCCGAGCGCGTGTCCGTGAGCGGCGGCATCGAGTTGGAGGCGGAGCGCCAGCGCGGCAAGAGCCAGTTCAGCTCAACGCTGTTCGGGTCGGGCCCGATTGATACGATGTCCGTCAGACGCAACAACAACGGCTACTTCGGCCAGGCGGTGCTCAGTGTCGGCGCCGCGGCGGTGACGTTGGGCGGCCGACTCGACGCCAACTCGCAGTTTGGGACGCATGCCACGTATCGGGCAGGATTTGTGTACCGGATCGATCAGTTTCGCGTGCGTATCTCAGGCGGCACCGGATTCAAGGAACCGACGTTCTTCGAGAACTTCGCGCACGGCTTCGTGACGGGGAATCCCGATCTCAAGCCCGAGCGCTCGCGGAGCTGGGAGGCAGGTGTCGAGCGTGGCGCTGTAACACTGACCTACTTCAACCAGCGGTTTCGCGATCTGATCGAGTACAATGGGGCGCTGCCGACCGGCGTGCCGAGCTATTACAACGTGGGCGACGCGGTCGCGGATGGCATCGAAGCCAACGCCGGCACCAACGTCGGGCGTCACGTCGCCCTCTCCCTGAGCTACACGTACTTGCACACCCGGGTCGAGAAGTCCGGCTCGAGCAATCCCAATGGATCGTTCGTTGCAGGCAAGCCACTCGTCCGGCGGCCCGCGCACACG
>Ga0193711_1000059_pt1 | contig 20093 bp, 16 predicted proteins | sample H3m2metaG_FD_144922 | JGI IMG/M metagenome (GOLD analysis project Ga0193711, IMG submission 144922) | Soil microbial communities from a riparian zone of the East river system, Colorado, United States - H3m2 | ecosystem: Environmental > Terrestrial > Soil > Riparian zone | place: USA: East River...
GTCCTGGAGCCAATGGTCTGACGGGAGAGCCGCTTGCGAAATGAACGCGGAGTCGTGCTGCTCGAAGTGCTGGTCGCGGTTGTCGTTCTTGTGACCGCCGGTGTTGGGCTCATCGAGCTTGTGGGTTCGGGCCTCCGTGCCGAGCGCGAGGCGCGCCTGCGCGAAACCACGCTAGCCACTGAAGAACGTCTACTCGCGGCGCTGACGCTGCTCAATCGCAAAGAGCTGGATCAACGCATCGGTCGCCGCCAGATCGGCGAGTTCATCGTCGATGTGCAGCGACCTGAGCCGACGCTGTACCGGATCGCGCTGCTCCAGCAGCAGTCGGCGCAAGTCGAGGATCTCGTAACCGTGGTGTACCGCGCGGAGAAAAAACCGTGAGGCGCCGCGACGGCTTCACGCTCATCGAGGTGATGGTCGCCATGGCCATCGCCGGACTCGTCATCTTGGCGGCTCACCGGATCTTCACCGGCGTCGCGGACGGCGCAAGAGTGGTCGCCGCCGCGCGCACGAGTCTGGACGGCAGCGTCAACGCGCGGCGCTGGCTCAGGGCTACGTTTCTCTCGCTCGAGCCGCCGTTTGAGGGACGCGCGAATCGCGCGTCCTTCACCTCGTGGCAGCTCGTGCCAGGCGGGTGGCTGGAGCAAAGGCCAACCCAACTCTCGCAAGACGGCAATCGTTTCCTCGGCACTACCGGAGCCGAGCCACTACAGCTCGCAGACGGCGTGAGCGATGTGGCATTCGACTACTTGCTCGATCCCGGTGCCGACACCAAATGGGTGCGCGAGTGGATCTCTCCCGTGAGTGCCCCGCTCGCCGTGCGCCTGCGCATTGCGGGATGTGGGAGACGCACCGCGGGATGCGTAGACACGCTGCTCTTCCTTGTAAAGGAGCGGGGATGAACCGGCGCGGTTTCGCACTCCTCGCCGTGCTGTGGGTTCTTACAACACTGACGGCGCTGACAGGTGCCGGCGTGCTCGTCGCGCGAATCGGCAGCGAGACCACGCGGAACCGGATTCTGCTCGCGCGCACGGAGTGGGCACGCGAAGCGTGCGGTGAGATCCTCTCGGCACGTTTCGCCGCGGACCCCACGATCCGTGAGCTCAAGCCCGTAGATCTCGGACGGGGGACGTGGTGTCGCGCGTCGCTGGACGATCCCGCCGCGAGACTCAATCTCAACACCGCGGACCGTGAGGCCCTCGCGCAGCTATTCAAAGCGATGGGCGTGCAGCCGGCGCTCGCGGAATCGGTCATCGTCCGGCGAACGCGCGGCACGCTCTACGACGTCAGACAAGTTCCTGGTGTCGACTCCGCAATCGTCGCTCATCTGGCGCCATTCGTGACGGTGCGGGGAACCGGTGTCGTCAACGTCAACGCGGCGCCGCCTGAAGTACTGCGCACGCTTCCCGGTATGACTGAAGAAGGCGTCATCCTGGTGACGAATCGTCGTGGTCTGCGTCCAGTCCATAGTGCCGACGAGCTGGCGGGCCTCCTCTCCCGCTCGTCACGAACCGTGTTCCTCGCGAACTATGCCGAGTTTGTGCGTGCGGCAGTGTTCGATCCTCCACAGCTCATTGTGACCGTCGAAGGCAGCGTTCGTGGGACTCCGCTGGTGGCGCGCGCGACGCTTACGACGGTTCCCGTGCCCGGTCGTCTCGCCGTCATTCGTCGGGAGACCGAGTGAAGTCGATAGCCATGCGGGCTCCCGTTCTCCAGCTGATTGTGGGCGACTCGAATGTCCGGGCCGAAGCGATGCGGGGTGGTGTCGCGGTGTGGGCTGGCGAGGCGATTTACGAGTCGCCCAGCGACTTGGCCGAGGTCGTCGCCCGGCTGGCCGCGGCGCCCACTGAACGCTGCCGGCGACTTCGTGTGACGCTCGAGCGGCCTCCGGCTCAGACCCGAACGCTCACAGACCTGCCGCCAGTGCGCGATCGTGAACTCGCATCGCTCGTAGCGAACCAGGCGGGACGGTTCTTTCGCCGTAATGGGACGGCGCTCGTCACCGACGCTACCTGGGTGACGAACGGCGTTGGGCGCGTGACGCATGCGGCGGCGGTGGCGGAACCGCTCGTCCTCGCGATTGTCGCCGGAGCGGCCGAGGCAGGCCTCGCTGTCGAATCGATCACTGCGGCGGGGATGTCTCCACAGCTGCAGCTCCTGCCGACCGCGGAGCGCGCGGTCCGCGCACGGGCCCGCCGCCGGACGATCGTGCGACTCGCCACTGCGGCTTGTGCGGCGTGGCTCGTAGCCGGTGTGCTCTTCGGTGTCCGTCTGATGATCGAACGACGTGATGTGGAGACGCAGCTGGCGGCGGCTGACGCCCCGCTCGCCGCGATGCGCGACGTGCGCCGGGAGATGCGGACGGCGGAAGCGATGGTGATGGGCCTCGCCGAGGCGCGGCGCTCCCGCGGACAGGCGCTCGCGACGCTCGCGCGCGTGAACGGCGCGATTCCCGATTCGGCGGTGCTCACCTCCTACACGTGGCGATCAGACGGGTCGGGCATCCTCGCCGGCGCAGGTCGACGCGCCGCGGATGTACTGGCTCGTGTCGAGCGGAGCCACGCCGTTCCCGATCCCCACATCGAAGGCGCAATCGTGCGCGAAGCGCTCGGTGGGCACGACTGGGAGCGCTTCACGATCATTTTCGGCCCGCGAAACCCATGACGCCGCGAGACCGCCGGGCTTTGCTCGTGGGAGGAATCGCCATCGCCGGCGCGGTCCTGGGACTGCGCGTCTTGCCGTGGGCGGTGCGGCGCGTGACCGCGGCCCACGCCGTGCTGCGCGAACGCGCCACGTTGCTCGCGCGCACGCGGGAAGAGATGGCTTCGCTGCCCAAGCTCCGTGATTCGGCGAACGTCCTTTCCCAAGCACTACTGGCGTTGGCTCCGCAAGTGCTCTCCGGCTCGACGCCGGCCGAAGCCGGCGCCGATCTGTCGGGCAGGATGAACCTGGCTGCCTCACGCGCGCCGGCCAAAGTCGGACGGCTGGACCCCCTCCCTGACTCGAGCGGCGACGGGCGACTGGGTCGCGTGCGCGTGCATGCGGCGCTCGAGACTGATGTGCGCGGGCTGATCGCCCTGATCCGCGCCATCGACGGCGGTGACGAAGTGCTGAAACTGGACGAGCTCCACGTCGAGTCGGCAGAGCCGGGCACCGTGCAGCGCGGGCCAGAGATCCTGAAGGTCGAGATAACGGTCAGCGGCTGGTACATCAGGCCGCGGCCGGCGGAGAAACACGAGACATGACGACCGACCTCCGCGTGCCGCTGTTACTGGTCGCCGTACTCGGCGTCACGGCGTCGGTTCGCATCGCGACAGGACCGATCGCCAGTGTTCAGCTGCCGCGCTCACCGGTCGCCGATTCCGGCGGGCAGGCGGCTGGTCCACGAGCTCGGATCGCGGCCGAGTCGGTCGCTGGGATCGTGTCGCGAGATCCGTTTCGGATCGGGCGCCGCCCGCTCCTACCAGCCTACGATCCGATGCGCCTCACCGAGCAGCTGGCTCCACCGCCGCCGAAACCAACGCTCATTCTCGTCGGCGTGGTCAGTGGAACTGAACCATCAGCGGTCATCGAAGGCCTTCCGGGAGTTGAAGGCTCGCGCGTCGTGCGCGTTGGAGACGTTGTGGCGGGGCTGCAAGTCAAAAAGATCACTGACGGTCGAGTTTTCATTGCCGGAATGGATACCACCTGGGTGCTGGAGGTGCGGGAGCCATGGAAACCGTGACGGGCAGACGGGCGGATGGGCGGACGGGCGGATTGATTCTGGCGCTGCTCTGCGCGGTCTCGATACCTCTCACCGCCCAAGACTCGTCCGGGGTGCGATTCACGCACGACAGCATCGCGGTGCGGTTCGTCGAGACCGACATTCGCGCGGTGATCCAGGCCATCGGACGTTATCTCCCCAAGCCGGTGCTGGTTGGTCCCATTCAGCCCACGCGCGTGACGCTCGAGACGCCCGGTCCAGTGGACCGAGCCACGTTGTTGTCGTTACTGCGCGGCCTCGTGCAATCGCAGAATCTCGACTTTGTGGAAGACTCCTCGTTCTATCGGATCGCGCCGAAGACCGCGCAGGAGCCGCGACCCGCGCGCGCCTCCGCCGATTCAGGCCCCATGCAGCTCTTCGTCATCCGGCTCCGTCACGCCCGCGCTTCTGACGTCGCTGCTACGGTCAATCAGCTGTTCGGTGGCAGCGGTGCATTTTCCGGTCAAAGCGGGTTGTCTGCAGGGACGTTGTCGGATGAGTTGCGGCGGAACGTGGTGCCTCCCGCCGGCGCCACCCCCAGCTCGGCGGGGCAATCCACGGCGCGTCAGTCGTCACTCGTGGGCTCCGTTACGATCGTCCCTGATGAGCTCACCAACTCACTGCTGGTGCGGGCATCTCAGCGAGACTACGACGTCATGAAGGAAGCGGTGGACCAGCTGGATATCCGCCCGCTGCAGGTCTTGATCGAGGTGCTGATCGTCGAGGCGCGGCAGGATCGCAGCTTCTCGTTCGGGACGTCCTTCTTTGTGCCCCAGCAGTCGATCGACAAGGGAAACGGCACTGCCGGAGGAGATTGGATCGGGGCCGGCCTCGGCGATCTCGTCATTCAGATCATGAAACTCGGACGGGCCAACATCGATGCCACGTTGTCCGCCGCGGCGAGTCGCGGCGATGTGGAGATCATCTCCCGCCCTGTCCTCCTGGCGTCGAACAATCAGGAAGCGCGGTTCTTGGTTGGCTCGCAGCGTCCATTCGTGCAGTTCAGCCGCAGCCTCCCAACCGAAACACCGCAGCGGGATCAGGTGATTCAGTACCGCGATGTCGGCACCAAGCTCACTGTGCGACCGACGATCAATCAGGATGGGTACGTCTCGCTGCTGATTCAGCAGGAGATCAATCAAGCGACAAGCGAAGTGCAGTTCGACGCGCCGGTGATTTCCACGCGCGAGGCGGTGACGCAGGTACTCGTGAAGAACGGACAGACGATCGTCATCGGAGGGTTGCGTGATCAACAGAAGGACAGGACGCAGGGCGGCGTGCCGATTCTCTCCGGGCTCCCGCTGATTGGCGGCTTGTTCGGGCACGCCGAACGCAAGTCCACCCGGACGGAGCTTTATCTGTTTCTCACACCGAGGATTCTCAGGACTGACGCGGACGCGGACAGTGTGACGGCGCCCCGCCTACTACGGACCGGCGTGCAATGAGCGCCCAAACTGTCGCACCGATTGTTGGTGTGTCACAGGCAATCAAGAGCGCGACTGCATTGATCGACCGATTCGCGCCCACGGCGTTGCCGATCCTGCTCATTGGCGCAACCGGCACGGGAAAGGAGCTCTTCGCTCGCCACATTCACCAGCGCAGCGGGCGCCGTGGGGAGCTGGTGGACGTCAACTGCGGTGCGCTACCCCAGGAGATCGCGGAGAGCCTCTTGTTCGGACATCGGCGGGGAGCGTTCACTGGTGCCGTCGAGTCCGCCGTCGGGCATCTGCAGCAGGCCGATCGCGGTACGCTGTTTCTGGACGAGGTGCTGCAGCTTTCTCTCTCGGCGCAGGTCAAACTGTTACGGGTCCTCGAGACGCGTGAGGTTCAACCACTCGGCGCGACGAGCAAGCAATCGGTGGATTTTCGCGTCATCGCGGCGGCTCAGGAAGACACGCCGGAGCGGCTCGCTCGAGGCCTATTCCGGCACGACCTTTTTCAACGGCTGGCGGGAGTCGTGGTCAATCTTCCTACGCTTGCCGAGCGGCTTGAGGACATCATGCCGTTGGCTCAGCATTTCGCGACGCTGCAAAGGCGAGTACTGGAGCCAGGCTCTGACAAGGTCTTGGGGACTTATTCCTGGCCGGGGAACGTGCGGGAGTTACGGCTCGCGATCGAGCGGGCGGGGTGCCTGGTGGAGAATGGGACACTACCGCCGCAGGCGTTGCGCGACGCGATCGCGCTTGGGTCGCCGAAGGATCGGCGGTTCGCGCACGGGTTGCCTAACATCGGGCGACGCATCAATGACCCGCAGGTCAGTGTTCCTCATGCGTTGCAGCATCAGCTGGCTGTGTTCGAGTCCCACGGTCTAGATGCACGTCGAGCCGCTGCGGTGCTCGAGATTTCCCTGTCGACGTTCTATGCGCGCCTGAAGCGTGCAGGGCTATCCGTGCGCGCGGTGCGCGAGTGTCAGAATGAGGCAATGCAATCGGAATTCCGCGGAATTCCTCGGAATTCCGAGTTGAGTACCTCGCAACACAGTCGCAAACTCCGCTAAGTCATTGATTCAGCGCGCCTGTCGTTCGGTGCACCGTGGTACAGCACGTGCCTACGCAGGACAACGAACCTCCGTCAGGAGCTCGTTGTGCTCGGTCGCCTATCGTTCGCGTCTTGTCTATTGCTCATCCTCCAGTCACTGCGCACCCTGTCCGCGCAGACGTGTCAAACTTTCGACCCGCCCTGTCAGGATCATCCGCCAACGATCACGATATCACCCGTGGGCGGTACTTACAGTACGGCGTTGATCGATCTCACAATCTTCTTCCACGACGACTTCTCGCTTAATTGGGGGACGCTTTCGACGACACCTAGCGGACTCAGTGTCACGCAGGATCCTTACACCGGCTCGGGATACGCGCGAGGGACAATTACGTTGCAGGTCGGAACCAACACGGTCACTGCGTATATCTGTGATTACAACGATCCCGCTCAATGCGTCACATCCACCGCTACCTACACGTACAGTCCCCCGCCTCAGCCACCGCCGCAGGGTGCTCCGATCGTCGGAACGCTGCCCAACAATGGCGAGAATCGCGATGTCGGATTATGCGTGAATGGGTGCTTCGAAAATGTGTTGGCGTACTCTACTCCATCCTACGTCAGTTTGGACGTCCCACATTCGGTAACTCTGGTGTTCTGGCCGCCTCGCGTTACGCAACGTGCCACAGTCGTTGTTGAGGCCGACGCAAATTCTCAAACCGCACCCGCTCAGATGTCGTTCAGGTTGCAGCGTCCCAGCCAGGCGTGGGTGTCCTTCGACGGCGTCGCGGAGAATACGACTGAGTTGTTTTTCGGATCAGGGAGCGGTATCACGAGGCTGGGTGGGCGGTTCCTCATGACTGGGAACCCCTCGGGGGCGTATGACTTCACAGCGGTCGTCGCGAACATTTGGCAGGGACAGCGCTTTGAGACCCAGGCTGGAGTGCGCGTTCTGTACGTCGATGGCACTCAGAGTCCTTATGGCGCGGGATGGTCACTTGCAGGCCTCCAACGAGTCGACACCACGGCTGGTGGCGTCATCCTGTCGGACGGCGGCGGCTCAGTGGCGTTCTTTGCGAACTGCACAAACGGATGTAACACCTACACCTCACCCAAGGCGGACTTCTCCCGTCTCACTCGACGCAGCAATGGAATGGGTTGGGACCGTAGTTGGTCGGACAGCACCCGTGCCAGTTACGATCAGTATGGCCGCCTCGACACGCTTTCCGACCGTTGGGGCAACAAGGTTCGCTACGGGTATAGTGGCACCAGTAATCTCCTGACGTCGATCACGGATCCGGTGGGGAAGGTCATTGTGCTTTCTTATGATGCAAACAATAAGCTTGATTGGATTCAAGATCCCGGCGGCCGCATCACGCAGGTGACCGTTGATGCAACGGGTAACCTCGTGCAGGTCGACGATCCCGACGGTGTGCGCGCTTTGTTCGTTGCTTACGACCCGAGCACGCGGTTGCCGATCTACTCAATCGGGCGTCGCAATGGTCGGCGGGACTACACTTATGATCAGGGCGGCAAGCTCACGCGCGTCCAGCTGCCCTCGGTGCTGGCCGACGGGCAAATCGTGAACCCGATTGCGACGATTCGATCGGTGGATAGCCTCGTCCTGCCAAGCGGCGTAGGCGTCGGCACGCAAACAAATCCAGTTCCTCGACCGCAGCCGGAGGCGTTACGCGCAAGAGTCACGAATCCCAAAGGTGACTCGACTCGGTACACTCTCAATGAATGGGGACAGGCAACCACAATAGAATCTCGGGACGCTCAAGGAAAACGGCAGACGAGTTGGTTTGTCTACCGCCCGGACGGACAAATCTCGGAAGCGCACGGCATGTCAGGTGGATTTCGCTACTACTACGATATTGGCTCGAGGTTAATGGAAGTGCAGAACATCTCTACTGGCATGTATACCCTCTACAGTTACGAGCCGAAGTTCGGACAAGTAGACAGCATTCTCTTGGGCGGCATTACACTAGCCCAGAAGAACTTCTACGGCTCAGATGGCATCCTCGACAGCAGCCGCGCTTACACGGCCACAACGAAGTACACCTTTGACGTCCGGGGCCGCGTACTGACGATAAGGGACCCTGTAAACCATCTCGCGAGCATGGCGTACTTCTCGACCGATTTTCAGAATACGCTGTCCATGAGCCGACCAGCAGGGGACGGCAGCACCGGAATCACCAGTTTCGAATACGACAGCTACGGTCGACTTAAGAAGGTCACCGAACCCAGCTCCCTGGTTCGACAAACCAGCTACGATTTGCTGAACCGCCCAATGCTTACGATTGGGCCCATTGGTGATTCTGTCCGAATCGGTCACGACGACACCGTGCGGCGAGATAGTGTGATCGATGCAATCGGTCTTGTCTACAAGACCATCAGCAATGCATTGGGATGGGTTGAACAGCGAATCGACACGCGCGGTGCAGTCGAGCAATACGGCTACGATCGCAAAGGCAACGTCAATACCTACACAAATCGGCGCGGTCAGCTCGTCCAGTTCACATACGACCCGCTCGATCGTCCGCTGACTATCACAGCTGGCGGACAGGTCACGTCATTTGGGTACGATACGGCCGCCAAATGGGTTGCCGTCTCCAACGCCGAGAGTATCGATACCATCAAGACCGACTCCGACGGCCGTCCGTTGGAGACCGTGACCATCCGCGGTGGAGTGCGATTCGTGCAACGCGCAACCTACACAACGGAAGGCTTGCGGACCACTCTCTCGGTATCCCGTGAAGGAACGGGTGCGTGGACCAAAGGATTGGGGTTCGGTGCAGACGAGGCATTCAGATTCAATTGGCTCAAGAATTTCGCCAATCAGGTGACCACCCTGAGCTACAATGCTGACGGCCTGACCGACACCGTAAGGTTGCCAATCACAACAAGTGGGAGCGATAAACTCAAGCAGGGGCTCAGCTATACGCCTGGTCACTTGATGTCGCAACGCCGCTATAGCTGGGGCCCCCACGACGAGTATTTCGGTCGCACATATACGTACGACGCCTTGGACCGGATGATGAGTTCCCGTCGCTATTATGCCAGTTATCCTCCCAACAGCGCCTCATATCGCCGATCCTATGGCTACGACCAAGCCAGTCGTCTCACAAGCTACGCTGACTACAATGACTGGTTAGAGGAGCAGGTCGTATGTGATGACCCGCTCGATCTTTCGACCTGCCACTCACAATGGATCCCACACAGCGATTGGATCCGCGGTGACACGTACACGTATGACAAAAATGGTAACAGGACCGACCACGGAGCCGTTTGGGATCTGACCACCAAGCGACTCGTGAAGTTCAACGGTGACAGCTTGGTCTACGACGCTGACGGGAATATCACAAAGCGTCGCCAGAACGGAGTGGACGTACAACGGCTGTACTGGGACAGCCGTGGCCAGCTCGTTGCCGTGTGGACGAGTGGTGCTGACTCAGTCACCTTTGGCTATGACGGATATGGACGCCGGGCCCGAAAGACGAAAGCCAGCGGCACCGCTCGCTATCTTTGGGACGGCGATGACGTCGTGATGCAGTTGGATGGAAATGGGAATGCTGTGTGGGAATACGCCTATTATCCTGGGATCGATAGGCCCCACAGCGTGCGCCGCTCGTCAGACAACGCGACGTTCTACTACACGACCGAGCTACAGGGACACATTAGCGGTCTCATTAGTTCATCGAACCAGCTGGTGAATCGCTATGAGTATACGCCTTGGGGTGAGCCCATTACCACAACGGAGGGGATGCTACAACCATTGCGATATGCTGCCCGAGAGTTCGACAGCGAAACCGGGTTGTACTACGTGCGTGCCCGATACTATAGTCCTCGCCTGGCTCGGTTCATGAGCGATGATCCCATTGGATTGGCTGGCGGCACCAATCTGCAGTCCTATGCCGAGAACGACCCGGTCAACACCATCGACCCCACCGGTCTCGATCCGACATACATCGCCCAGCTGGGACTTGTGATGGACTGCTACACATTTGGAATGGCAACACGTTGCTATGCAATCGCTATAAATGGCGTTTCGGTAGTGGCAGGGCCCGGGGGGATGGTTACCACTATCGGCCTTGCAAGCAATCCGAGCAGCCGTGGTGGCTACGGTACTCCTTACGGTACTTCTGGTGACTTCCCGTCTCAGTGGGCGCGTCAACTAGCTCTGGATGATTTCAGAGCAGGCATACAGCGGCGGGCGCGGATCCACGCGGCCGAAATCATTGGGCAACGTGCCAAGTGCGCGCTTGGCGCCTTGGCTTTCGGTGCGAACGTTTTTGAATCGTGGGAAACGCTTGTCGGAGTTGGGCAGATCTCTATGGCCATAAACGGGTCGGTGGCAGGCGCCGGGCTCAACGTAGCCACGGGGCTCAGCTCGGCCACAGGTGCGGACGTCGGGGCCCTTTTCGCACAAATGGATGCAATGCTGATTTCCGGAGGATCGAAGCTCGTCGGGCCCTTAGCGCTGAGTGCAAGAGGTCTTGCCACGGGTCTCGACGTCGGATCTGGTGAGTTCGGTTGGGGGAATCTGGTCCCTGGTGTGGGTGCTGTGAAGGCCTATCATACAATAGCGGAGAACTGCTGATCTAGGACACTCGGGAGCGTGCAAGTGCAGCCGTTAGTGAATTGGAAAGCGATCGAGGTCTTGCTGACTGGAATCGCGATGCTCATTAGTCTATTTGCCGGCGACTGGGCGTATTGGAAGATCCGGGGGGAAAGTCTCCCCGGTCCATGGCTTGAGACTCGCGCACGCATCGCTGCGGGTCTGGCGACAGCCGCTGTTTGCGGCGCCCTGTTCTCCGCACTCGGCGTTCACAAGTATTTTGGTCAGGAGACTCCATGGACATTCTCACTATTCTTGGGGCTGTGCGGCGGCATCTACGAGGGCGTCTTATCTCGCGGGAGACTCTTGGAGCGGTATCACTCCAACGTCCAAAGGCCCCCAGAAAGTGATGAGTAGCCGCCCCCGCCGGATGACGCCGAACGCGTGATGGCGCCCGCAGCCACCTTCATCACCTCGGTGCCTTCGTCGGCGAGACAATCGAGATGGCCGCGTATCGTTTGAAACTCGCCACCGGTGGTGAATGAGCCTGGGACGCTTCTTTGAAGGAAAGCCGAGAGGAACCGCACGGCCACGACCCTAGAGCGTCTCCACGAGCCTCCTGAGCTCCAAAAACCGCTGCTGCATCCGCGCCCGCCCCTCGCTATCCATTCGCTTGGCGGTAGCCGCCGGCAAAAACTGCCGATCCGTGCACTCGAGGATCGCCGCTAGCTCCTGCAGCTCCTTCTCGATCCCCTGAGTCGATGGCAAGAACTCCGCGAATACCTCCGTCAGGGCGGCGCGGGTGATCGTCTCGCTGCCCGCGAGCAGCGACAGCCGCAGCGCCCGTCCCACGAGCCCCTCGACATCCGCGCCCGATAGCTCCCCGACGTGTGGCACCGCCGGAATGTCCTCCGCCGCCAGTTTCCCCTGAAGCTTCCCGGCGAGCGTCAGAAACATCTGACGAATCTCCTTGTCGTCCGTCGGATAAAACAGGGGGATGTGCACCTCTGCTCGGCCCTGGCGCTTCAAGTCGATCGGGATCAGGTCGGGACGCGCGGTGAGCAGCATCCAGAGGATCGCGCCGCGGTAGCGCGTGTCGCCCATCTGCGCCGCGATCATCCCGAACACGCGACTCGAGGTGCCGGAATCGCCTTCCGCCTCGCGGCTCCCGAGCGCGGCGTCGGCCTCGTCGACCACGACCATCACGGGGCCCATCGCCCGCAGCACGGAGAGCACGCGCTCGAGATTGCCTTCCGTCTCGCCGACGTACTTGGAGCGGAAGTTCTTGAGAATCACGCACGGGATGCCGATCTCGCCCGCGGTACACTGCGCGAGAAACGTCTTGCCCGTCCCGACCGGCCCGCACAGGAGATAGCCCATGGGCAGGCTGGCGAGGCGGCCTTTCCGCAACAGCTCGGCGTCCTGACGCAGCCGGCTCTTGGCCGCGTCGTGGCCGATGACGGTATCGAGCGTCCACTTGGGCTCGATGAACTCGAGCAACCCCTGCGCCTGCTTCTCGATGAGCCGCTTCTTGAGATCCTGAAACGCCTTCGCGTCGAGGCGGCGGCCCGTCTCCGCGGCAACTTTGACGAGCACCGCCAGATCAGTGAGCGAGATGCCCGCCGTCAGGCGCGCGAGCGTGGGAGCGTCGAAATCGGAGAACGCCGCCAGGTCGCGCGTGCCGCCGACCATCGCCGCCTTGATGAAGCGCTCGCGTTCATCCACGGACGGCAACGGCAGCTCGATGGAAGCCACATGCGGGCTCGAGGTCACTCGCTCGCTCAGATCGGCGCGCCGCTCGTCCATGAGCACGAACGCCATCGGCATCTTCTTGACGTGCGGGCTCTTCGCCCAGTTGAGCAGCGTGACCAGCATCGCGGCCGCGGGGAAGCTCGTCCGTCCCGGCTCGCCCGACGGGAAGAGAAACGACGCCTGATCGATTATCACGGCGAAACTGATGGCCTTGTCGGCCGAGACGATGTTGTTGCGGACGAAGCGGTCGAGCAGCGCCAGCACGACGCCCGGATCGTTCTTGACGGTGCTCAGGTCGGCGACCTTGTCGTTCGCGAGCGCGATCATTTTCTGGAGCCGCTTCTCGTTTCTCCCCGCAAACGCCCGCAACCCTCGGCCCAGATCGTAGTGCAGCAGCAGATCCCACTTGCCGAATAGCTGCTCGGCGAGCAGATCGGCGATGGTGCCGTAGCCGTCCTCCGGCGTGGCACCCCGAGGCAGCAAGTCGTTGGTGTTGCCGTGCAACAAGAACACGGACGTCGTGCCCGAGAAGCACAGCTCGGCGAGCTGCGCGGCCCACGGCGGCGCCCATGGAGGGAGCCCGCCCGGCAGGAGCGACGGCGTGTCAGGCACGGGTGGTGCGGGTAGGTGCCTTGCCCGGGTCATCCAGGATGGCGGGGACCTCGTCCATCTGCTCGTTCCCGCCGGTGATCTGCTGCAGCTGATTCAGCGTGGCCTCGGTGTGATCCATGCTCGCGGCCGCCGCGTCCACCTGGCTGCTGAGGAAGTCGGGATCTTGCCGGTTGGCGGCCAGCTCGATCAGCGCCTGGATCTTCGCCTCCACGCGGTCGAGCTCGAGGGCGGCGAAGTCCGCGTTCTTCACGGCCTTCTGATAATTGTCGAGCCGCTGATCGGCGATGGCGGTGCTCTCCTCGAGCGATCGGATCATGCGGTCGTCGCCCGAGCCCTTGGCATCGGCGAGGCGCTTTGTGAGATCGTCGCGGCGCTTGGTCAGCTCCTGGCTGGTGGTCAAGCCGAGGAACCGCAGCAGGCTGTTCTGGTGGCCGAGCAGGCGCAGGAATCCGTACAAGAGCCGGTCGAGCGCGGGTGTCCAGGCATCGGTGGTGCCGTCGACGGTGTCGGGTCGGGCCGTCCGCGCGATGGAGCGCATCTCCAGACAGCGGCGGCGCAACCCATTGAAGCGCTGCTGCGCGTCCGTGTTCAGCACGAGAAGGAGCTGATTGAGGGTCGGCGCTTGCGCGCGGATCTGCGCGCGGGCTTTGTCAGCGACTTGCGCATCGATCGCCTCGCGGTAGCGAGGCAACGACACGAGGCCGCCCAGGTATATCAGTTCGCCGGCACCGAGCAGCGGGAGCAGCACGTCGGGCCACGGAGTGAGCATCGCGGCGACCGCGCCCCCGAACACCGCGAGCAGATTCCAGCGCGACGTGAACGCCCGCCAGATGTAGTAGCCGATGCCTCCGCCCGGCGTCGTCATTCGTCACCCGCGCGGGTGGACGGTTGCAGTTTCTCGATCATGTCCCGCAGCTCGAAGACGACCTTGAGAAATTCGGGCTCTTTCTGCATCTGCGCCGCGGGGCGGTCGGGTGCCGGGACCGCCACCTCATGCAGGATTGTGCCGGGCGCGGACGAAATGACATACGTGCGGTCGCCGAGGTACACGGCCTCCTCGATCGAGTGCGTCACGAAGAACACGGTCGCCTGGAGGTCGCGCCAGAGGTGGACCAGCAAATCCTGCATTCGCATCCGGGTGGTCGGATCCAGCGCGCCGAATGGTTCGTCCATCAGGATGATTCTGGGCCGCAGGATCAGCGTGCGCGCGATCGCGACACGTTGCCGCATTCCTCCGGACAATTGCGACGGGTACTTCTGCGCGTCGCGCGCAGGATCCAGACCGACTTTGCTGACCCATTCGAGCGCCTGCTCGCGCCGGACGCGTTTGGGAACGCCCCGGCACTCGAGCCCGAAGCTGACGTTTTCCTCCACCGTCCGGTTCTCGAATGCCGTGTAGTCCTGGAACACCATGCCCCGGTCCGCTCCCGGCCCCGCGACGGGCTTGCTGCCCACGAGCACGCGCCCGGTGGTCGGCGGGAACTGCGGCCTGAGGCCGGCGATGAGGCGCAGGATCGTGGATTTCCCGCATCCCGACGGCCCGAGGATCGTGATGAACTCGCCCTTGCCCGGTAAATCCTCGACCCGGAACGTGACGTTCTTGATCGCCGTGAACCCGTCATCGAAGGTCTTCGAAACGCCCTCGAACTCGACGATCGGGGGCCGTATCGGGAGTGCGGGTCGCGGCTCAGCCAGTGCGCTCACACCTACTCCGATCGCTGCAGATACGGGAACAGCTGGGTCTGGAACCACAACAGCAGGCGATCGATCGCGAAAGCCAGTAGCCCGATGATCATCAGAATCAAAATGATGTGCTCGGTCAGACCGCGGCGCTGGCTCGTGCTGAGGAGGTAGCCGAGGCCGTATTTCGCGTTGATCAACTCGGCCAGCATGATGTAGCCGAAGGCGAGGCCAAACAGGTTGCGGAGATTGTTGTAGATGCTGGGCAGTGCCAGGGCGATGAGCACCTTGCCCACGACCTGGCGCTGGTTGGCGCCGAGCGTTTGCGCGCTCTCCACGTAGCGGTCGTGGACGCCGAGCACCGCTTCCACCGTCCCCGAAAAGACGAACGGCACCGTCGCCAGGAAGATGAACATCGTCTTCTGCGTCTCTTCGATGCCGAACCAGAGAATGGTCAGCGGGATCAGCGCGGCAATCGGAATGTTGCGGCCGAACAGGGCGATCGGCGCCAGGGCCGCGTCGAAGGCACGATAGGAGCCTGCCAGTATGCCGAGCGGTACACCGACCAGAATGGCCAATGCGAAGCCGGTGAGCACACGGCGCAGCGTGGCCGCGACGCTCTCCAGCAGCGCGCGCTCGGTCAACAGGCTGGGTAAGCTGCGCAGCACCTCGCCCGGTGATGGCAGGACGACCGGCGAGATCATCCGGGTCTCGGGTGTCGCGCCCGCCGTGAAGATCCACCACAGCACCAGGCAGAGCGCGATGGCACCGAGCCCCAGGAGCCGCGCCACGCTGGGGCGGGGAGCCACCCGCAGCGTGAACAACGGGGGCCGTGCCGTCAGTGCGTCGCCTCCAGCGGATACACCTTCACCTCGACGCGGCGGTTCTTGGAGCTGTTCATCGGGTCCATCGGGTCCGAGGGCCGATCCCAGCCCATGCCGCTCGCCAGGAACTGATTCGCCTGGAGGCCCTGGAATTTTCGCAGCACTGCTTCCTTCACCGCGTTAGCGCGATTCAGCGACAGATCTTTCACCGCGGCGGGATCGATTTGTCCCTTCATCGATGCGTCGGTGTGCCCTTCGATCACGATGCGGGCGGCGCCATACTGGCCGGCGAGGCGCCCGATCTCGTCCACCACGAAATCCACGTTCGGATCGTACAGGTCTTCGCGGTCCTGGCCGTTCACCTTCGTGGTCACCTTCTTATGCAGATCGGAGGAATTCGGATAGAAATGGATCACCACCGTCTTGGTGAGGATCTCGTTGCTCTCGGCCTGCACGGTGGAAGCGGTTGTCGGGACGAACTGCACCTGATACTCGTTGCGCTGATTCGCGTAGCGCGGCTCCGCGCCCAGCTTCTTGATGAGCGTGAAGTCCATGATCTGGTCGAACGGAACCTGGTTCGACACCATACCCACCCGGCGATACAGGAAGTACGCCGTATTCCAGGTGCGCTCGAAGTTTGCCGGGTTGTTCTGATTGACGAAGAACTCGCGGTTCTCGGCCCAGTTGGTCGAGTGCGCGTCGCCCAGCATCGAGAGTGCGTCAGTGGCCGGGATGGAGTACCCCGTCGCCATGAGCTGCGCGACCTCTGTTTTGGCCTGCTGTGCCTTCAAGGCTTCCATCGCGTCGAAGATTCCGCGCACCAGCCCTTCGATGATGTCGGGATGATCCTTGGCGAAGTCGGCGCGCGAGAACCAGACGTCGGCGATCAGCTTGTTGGCCGTCTGCGTAGTTACGAGCAGCCGATTGCCGCGGACCTTGGCCAGGTTGTAGATGTCGGGCGACCAGCTGACGACCGCGCCGAGCGATTTGTCGGCGTTGAACGCGGCGGCCGCCTGGAACGCGTCCTGCGTGAACTTGAGCTCGACGTCAGTGGGTTGGAGTCCGGCGTCGATCAGCGCGTTGAGCAGGAAGTAGTGCGACGGCGAATTCTGCGCGAGCACGATCGTCTTGCCGCGCAGGTCGGCGGTGGAGCGCACGCTCTGCCGGACGACGATACCGTCACCGCCGTTGGAGTAGTCGATCTGCTGAAACACGCGGGGCATGGTGCGCGAATCGCGGCGCAGCTGCTCCACGAACAGCGGGATCATGTCCAGCGTGGCCCAGCCGATGTGAATGTTGCCGGCCGCGTAGGCGTCGCGCATCGCCACCGGATCGTCGATCAGGATCAGATCGACTTTGAAGTCCTGGCCGTTCGGCGTGTGCCACACCTTGCCGGCCTTGAAGCCACCGTTCGCGTAGATGACGGGCGCCCAGCCGGCCCACACGTTGAGCGCCATGCGCACGGTGCGATTCGCCAGCGGCTTGTAATTCGAGATGCCGCGGACGGCCGGCAGGCGTTGCGCCGGGACGTAGGTGTATTCCTTGGACGTCGTAACCGCCGTCGTATCGCTGGCTTCGATCCCGGCGCGATCCGACGGGTGGATCAGCGCGCCGATGCCGCCTTCCTTGCCGCCGAAGCGCTGTAGGCCGAGCCACACGAGGCCGGCCACGACCGCCAGCAGCACGACGTAAAAGAGCGCCCTGGGCTTTCCGCTCGGCGCAGGTGCAGTCATGTGTTTTTCTCCGTAGCAGGACCGAGGTTCTTGTTGCTGTCAACGACTGGTGTCGTCTCGGGCGACTTGAGGCCCAGCTCCACTTCGTATTGCTGCAACACGTCCTCCGCGAGCTGTGACTCGACGCGCTCGCGCGCCTTGATCTCGGCGACACCTTTGGACGAGAGATCCGCGGCGACGCGCACTCTGCCGCGGTTGGTATCGATCTTCTGCTGAATGATCTGCTCGATCTGACCGAAGTCGGTCGTGACGTCGAAATTCAGGTCACCGGCGATGCGCGCGATCTCCGCCTCGGCCGCCGTCATCTTCAGGTCGGCGTTGTAGCGCTCGATCTTGTCGCGCACTTCGGCGAGCTGCTTGTTGGCGTACTGGATTTTCTTCAGGTTGTTCTCGTACGCCTCTTCGTGGAGCTTGAGCTGCTCCAGGTTCTGCGTGAGGTCGGCCTCGGCCTTTTGCAGCTGGAGCGCGAACTTGCCGGCCGTTTCGCGGTCGCCTGCCTTCAGATAGGCCTTTACTTCCGCTTTCAGCTTGTCGGCTTGCGACTTGCCCATCGTCGTTTGTCGCACGACCCGCTCGACGAGTCCGCGATACAGCTCGAGGCCCTTGCGGCCCTCCTGGAGCTGTTCGACGGAGCGGTCGTACTCGAGCCGCATGATGGCGATGGGATCGCGCTCCCACAGCGCATTGGCGATGCTGTTGAAGAATGCGCGAATTACGGTGACGAACTTATGGAAGATCATGTCGCCGCCTCGTCGTGGATTGGCTAGGCGCAAATATATATCAGCCCCGCCGCGCTGCGGCCTCACGGGCGGCGTCGATCGCCAAGCGCAGTTGCGGCTCCGTGACATACGGCGCCGGCCCGAGCCGCAGCCGGTCGCCACGCTGGTCGGTGGAGATGTTGGCGCGCCGCAAGCGTTGTTGAAGCTGCGCGGCGTCGGCCGCGCCAAACGACACAAACCCGCCCAGCGCCGTTACGGCGACTTCGGGCGCCAGCTCGAGTCCCTCGACCAGAAGCGCGATCTGCCGCTGGCTGAGCGCCCGCAGTCGTTCCACCGTGAGCCCCTGCTGCTCGAAGAACTTAAACACCGCCGCGCCGCGGTAATGACTGGTGAAGTCGTACGTCGCCCCTGCGAATCTTGCCGGCCCCGGCCCATACTCCACGCGCCCGCTCGGCGCTTTGGTGAGATCGGTGAACTCGCTGAACCACCCCGTCACCACCGGCCGGAGCATCGTGTCGGCGGGGAAGCGCAGGAACGCGTTCCCCGGGCCGAGCTGGCAATACTTGTAACCGCCACCCACGACATACGCCCGCTCCAGCCCTTCCTTTCTTAGTGAGAACGGCACGACGTTGAGCGCGTGGTACGCGTCCACGAGCAGCTCGGCCCCGTGCCGCTCACACGCCTCGAGCGTCGCGCGGAGATTCGGTACGATGTGCGCATTGCTATAAAGGACTGCGGAGACCAGGACGGCGGCGGTATGTTCATCGACCGCTTGGGCGAGCCGTTCAGCCAAGGTTGCAGCCGGCCCGCTCACAACCTTCACAATCTCGATACCTTCCTCACTCAGCCGGTCTAACTGACGCCGGATGGTGTGAAACTCACCATCGGTCGTGATCAGCTTGGGACGCTTCTTTAAAGGAAGGGCCGAGAGGAACCGCACGACCAGCTCATGGGTGTTCGGTGCGAGCGCGATCCGGTCCGGCGAATCGTCGAGCAGGCGCGCGAAGCCGCGGCGCACATCGTTCGCCTTCTCAAAGGCCTTGTCCCACACATCGTCAACCAGCTCCGCGGCGTCGAGCCAGGCCTGCTGCTGCGCCTCGAAGGCCACGTCCGGCCAAGCTTGATGGGAATGGCCCGTCAGTAGAATCCGCTCGGTGACTCGGAACCGTGTGTAGTGTTTGGCCAGCTCTTCAGGATTGATCACAGCTCTGATCTAATCGCCCAAAGGTCCGGAAACGCGGGTTGGTTGAGCGTCGTCAGCAAGTATTCCGCTCCTGCGGAGCCTCCAGTCCCTTGCTTTGTGCCAATAGTGCGTTGGACCATTTTGACATGACGATATCGCCATTCCATAAAACCCTCATCCAAGTCCACCAGCCGCTCGGCGATCTGTGCGACCGCTGGATTCGTCTTGTAGACCTCGACCAGGATTCGCTGGACCTCAGGCGATGGCTCGTACGGCTGGCTCGGATCGCGCTGCAGCAACGCCTTCGGCACCGAATACTTGTTGGCGGTGAGATAGTCCAAGAACGCATCCCACAGTGTCGGCTGCTTGAATCTGCTCTGGACTCTCTCTCGACTGAGATATCCCGAGGGCAGAGCCTTTTTTCCCAGAATGAACTCGATTTCCCTGAACTGGTGCGACTGAAAGCCGCTGCCGGACTCGAGCCGGTCGCGAAACGCCAGAAAATTGAGCGGCGTGATCGTCTCGAGTACGTCGATCTGTGCTACCAACGTCTTCAAAATTGTAAGAATGCGCTTGAGCGTGGCGGCGGCGAGCGGCGTGTCGCTCGAGCGCAGCAGCTTCTGTAGAAAATCGAGCTCGTGCAGCACTTCCTTGAACCACAGCTCGTAGACCTGATGGATGATGACGAAGAGGGTCTCGTCATGTTCGAGTTCGCCTTGACGCGGCTGCTGTAACGCCAGCAGCTCGTCGAGCTTGAGATAACTGGAATAGGTGACGGTCATAGTCTCGGCTTGTAGCGGTTGAGCGTC
>Ga0193711_1000060_pt1 | contig 19948 bp, 25 predicted proteins | sample H3m2metaG_FD_144922 | JGI IMG/M metagenome (GOLD analysis project Ga0193711, IMG submission 144922) | Soil microbial communities from a riparian zone of the East river system, Colorado, United States - H3m2 | ecosystem: Environmental > Terrestrial > Soil > Riparian zone | place: USA: East River...
CGCCGCGCCGACTGCTGGTTTGCATTTCACCACGGAGCTACTCGCGCGGATTCATGAGCAGCGCAGCTTCGTGACGATGATCGACCTGCACGTTGGGCCGGGGACGTTCAAGCCCGTCGAGACCGACAACCCAGACGAACACACGATGCATCCAGAGGTCTACGAGATCGTGGCGGGCGCGGCGAACTGGGTCAACAAAGTCAGAGACGTGGGGAGCAAGGTGTGGGCGGTGGGCACAACTGTGGTCCGGACGCTCGAATCTGCAGTCGATGCACGTGGCGACGTGCGCGCCGGCGTTGGTGAGACGAGCCTGTTCATTCGGCCGCCGTATGAGTTCAAGATCGTCAACCACCTGATCACGAACTTTCATCTCCCCCGCTCGACGCTGCTGATGCTCGTGTGCGCGTTCGGGGGATATGAAAGTGTGATGGCGGCGTATCGCGAGGCGGTGAAAGAGGGTTACCGGTTCTATTCTTATGGCGACGCCATGGTGATCATCTGATGTTCGATTTCTGGATCGACGCCCAATCCGGCGCCGCCCGCTCGGGCTCGCTGACGCTGCCGCACGGCACCGTCGAGACGCCGGTGTTCATGCCCGTCGGCACGCAGGCGACGGTGCGCACGCTCTCGCCCGCCGACCTCAAAGCCGTCGGCGCGCAGATCGTGCTCGCCAACACCTATCACCTGCACGTCCGGCCCGGCGAAGACGTCATCGAGCAGCTCGGCGGCCTTCACAAGTTCATGGCGTGGGAGCGGCCGCTGCTCACCGACTCGGGCGGCTTTCAGGTCTTCTCCCTCGAAGGCTTTCGCAAAGTCGACGAGGACGGCGTCGAGTTTCAGAGCCACGTGGACGGCGGCCGCCGCAAGCTGACGCCGGAGAAGGCCATCGAAATCCAAGTAACACTCGGCTCGGATATCGCGATGGCGTTCGATCACGTCATCCCGGGTGGCGCGGACGAGGCGACGGCACGCGATGCGCTCGACCGCACACTCCGTTGGCTCGCCCGGTGCAAGAAGCGTCACGAGGCGCTGAGGACGGCGGAGCAGACGCTCTGGCCGATCATTCAGGGAGGTACGTTGCCCGCGCTCCGAACCGAGAGCCTCGATCGTATCCTCGAAATAGGTCCGTGGACGGGGATCGCGATTGGCGGGCTTTCAGTCGGCGAACCGAAGGACAAGATGTACCAAACCATCGAGGTGCTGGAGGCGCGGCTGCCCGCTCCACTGCCCCGTTATCTTATGGGTGTCGGATTTCCGGCGGATCTCGTCGCCGCGGTAGAGCGCGGGGTAGACCTGTTCGACTGTGTTGCGCCCACGCGCGGCGGGCGCAACGGCTCGGCCTACACACCGGAAGGCACCGTGAACATTCGCAATGCCGCCTACCGGACCGACGACGGGCCACTCGACCCGAGCTGCGACTGTGAGACGTGTACGACGTATTCGCGGGGCTACCTGCGCCACTTGTTCGTCGCGGGCGAGCTGCTCGGGCTGCGGTTGTTGTCGCTACACAATGTTCGCTATCTGATCCGCCTCGCGGCGGAGATGCGAGCCGTCATACAGCGGGGCGGCGACGCGTTCGCCACATGGGCCGATGACTGGCGCCGCCGCTACCAACACACGGGAGTCGCATGACCACGGCACATCTGTCCTTGCTGTTGATCGCATCCCCCGGCTCGGGTGGGCCGGGAGCCAGCGGGTTCGTCATCCAGATCGGCCTGTTCATCGCGATCTTCTATTTCCTGCTGATCCGGCCGCAGCGCCGCCAGGCGGCGCAGCACAAGCAGCTGCTCGCATCGCTGCAGCGCGGCGATCAGGTGCTGACCTCGAGCGGCATCGTGGGCGAGGTCGTGCACATCAAGGACGATCAAGTCACCATCCGCAGCGGCGAGGCGAAGTTTGTGATCCTGCGCAGCGGCATCTCCAGTATCACCAACCGCACGGCCGTCGAGGCAAAGCCGGCGTGACGGTTCGGACCCTGCACCTGCTCGGCTCACCGGTCCTGCGCCAAAAATCGGCGTCGGTCGCGAAAGTGGACGACACCGTGCGCCAGCTCGCCGACGACCTGTTCGAAACCATGCGCGCGGCGAAAGGCGTCGGTCTGGCGGCCAATCAGATCGGCGTGGCGCGCCGCGTCGCCGTCGTGGACATCGGCGAGGAGGACCCGCCGCCCCTGGTGCTCATCAATCCCGTCATCGTCGAGCGGGGTGAAGAAGACGAGACCGCCGAAGAGGGGTGTCTGTCGATCCCGGAGATCTTCGGCGATGTCACGCGCCCCCTTCGCGTCGTCGTCGAGGCGCTCGATCAGGAAGGAAAGCGTTCCCGTATCGAAGCGAGCGGCTACAAGGCGCGCGCCATTCAGCACGAGATCGATCATCTCGACGGTATTCTCTTCCTCGATCACCTCAGCGCCGTGAAGCGCGGCCTGCTGTTGTCCAAATGGAAGAAATCGCGCAAAGGACAGACCGGATATCTCAAGGAGGTTACGCCGGAGCCGGCGGGTGAGCTGTAAGTGCGCGTGGCGTTCTTTGGGACACCCGAATTCGCCGTCCCCTCGCTCCGCGCGCTGGTGGGAGAAGGCTTCGACGTCGTCGCCGTCGTCACGCAACCCGATGCGCCGCAGGGCCGCTCCCGCTCCAAGCTGATTCCTCCGCCCGTGAAGGTCGCAGCGGAATCCGAAGAGCTGACCGTCTTCCAGCCCGAAAAGCCGACCGACGGCGCGTTCCTGCTCCGGCTCCGAGATACGCGGCCCGACATCGGTGTGGTGGTCGCCTACGGCCACATCCTCAAGCCCGAGCTGCTCCAGCTGCCGCCGCGCGGTATGGTGAACGTGCATCCATCGTTGTTGCCCGAGCTGCGCGGTGCGGCGCCCGTCGAGTGGGCCATCATTCGCGGCCACGAGACCACGGGCGTGACGATCATCCAGCTCGACGCCGGAATGGATTCCGGGCCCATCCTTCATAAGATCCCGCACCGCATCGAACCGGATCTGACGGGCGGTGAGCTCTCCGCGCATCTGGCGGAAGTGGGCGCGCAGGCGCTCGTCGAAACGCTGGCGATGATGGAACAGAGCGATCCACCGCCGCAGCCCGTCCCGCAGAACGAGGAGCGGGCGACGTTCGCGCCGAAGCTGACGCGTGAGACTGCGCGCATCGACTGGACCAAGGACGCGCGCGCGATCGCCTGCTTGATTCGCGGCCTCGACCCGCGGCCAGGCGCCTGGACCGAGCTGAACGGTGCAGAGCTCAAGCTCTTCAATCCCAAAGTGAACGAACCGTCTTTCGGCACCGGCGCTCCAGGCGAAGTCCTGACGGCGGACAGCTCACTCGTGATCGCCACAGGTCGGGGCACCGTCGAGATCCTCGAAGTGCAGCCCGCAGGCAAAGCGCGCATGACCACGGACGACTGGCTGCGTGGCGCTCGTGTGAAAGCCGGCACCAGGTTCACATGAGACCGCCCTTACCGCGCTTGCATGCGATCACCGACGAGCGCATCGCGCGGCGTCCGGATCTCGACCTGATCGCGGCAGCGTTGGCCCAGGGCGGTGGCTCAGATCTGGCGTTTCACGCCCGCGGACGTGAGCTCACGGGGCTCGAGCATTACAGCCTGTCAGTCCAACTTTCCATGCTTCCATCGTTCCTGTTTGTTAACGACCGGCTCGACGTCGCCCTCGCCGTCCCCACCGCCGGCGTACAGTTGGGCCATGGCAGCCTTCCCGTCAGTGCCGCCCGCGCGCTCAATCCGGTGTGGTGGATCGGTAGGTCGGTGCACGACTTGGCCGAGGCCGAAGCCGCAAGGACGGAAGGGGCCGACTATCTTGTTGTAGGGCCGGTTTTCGCCACCGCCTCACACCCGGGGGGGGGCCACGCGCCGCTCGGACTCGAGCGCCTGCAGGCGATCGCGTCGGCGGTCGACGGACTTCCGGTGATCGCGATCGGTGGCATCACCGCCGATCGGGTGCGCGAGGTCAAAAAGAGCGGAGCCTACGGAGTCGCCGCGATTCGCGCGTTGTGGGATGACGCTGAGCCGGCGGAGGCTGCGCGGAGGATGCGGGAATGGATGTCGTAATCAATGGAGAACACAAGCGAGTCACACCGGGGGCGTCGTTGCTCGATGTCCTGGGTCAGCTCGAGCTCGATCCGCGCGCGGTGGTGGTCGAGCACAATCGCCGGATCGTGCGGCGACCGGCGCTGGGGGACGTGAAAGTGAACGAAGGGGACGCGATCGAGCTGGTGCATTTCGTGGGAGGCGGATGACTGCCGCAGTCGAGACACTTCGCGACGAGCCACTGACGATCGGTGGACGGACTTTCCAGTCCCGCTTGATGGTGGGGACAGGGAAGTATCCCGACATGGACACGATGGTGCGCGCGATCGAAGCGTCGGGTGCTGAAGTCGTGACGGTCGCGGTGCGCCGGGTGAACCTCGACCGCTCCAAGGAATCGAGCGTCCTGCACTTCCTCGACCCCAAGAGGATCTTCCTGCTCGCCAACACGGCTGGTTGCTACACCGCCGCTGATGCAATTCGCTACGCGCGGCTCGCGCGCGAGGCGGGGTTCAACGACTTCGTGAAGCTCGAGGTCATCGGCGACGAAGAGACGTTGCTCCCCGACGTCGCGGGACTGCTCGAAGCCACGATGGTCCTGGTGCAGGAAGGCTTCAAGGTGCTCGCCTACACCAACGAGGATCTGGTGACGGCGCTGCGGCTCGAGGATGCGGGCTGCGCCGCGGTGATGCCGCTCGCCTCGCCGATTGGCAGCGGACTCGGCCTGCTGAATCCATACAGCGTCCGGACGATCAAGCGGCGGCTCCACGTTCCGGTGATTGTCGATGCCGGGGTGGGCACCGCGTCCGACGCGTGTGTCACGATGGAGCAAGGTGTGGACGGGATCCTGATGAACACGGCGATCGCCGCCGCCCAGGACCCGGTCGCGATGGCGCAGGCGATGCGCCTGGCGACGATGGCAGGCCGGGCGGCGTATCTCGCCGGCCGCATGCCGCGGCGCGAAGTCGCGATGCCGTCATCCCCCACGCGGGGGATGCTGGATTAAGGAAGCAACCGCCGCCCGCCGAGCGGCTCTGGACATTCTCCGCGACGTACGCGCCGGCGCGCCCCTCACTGATGCTCGAGACCGCCACCTCCAGGGCCTCGCCGAGCGCGACCGCCGCCTTGCCTACGAGCTTTCGGCCGGCGTGCTGCGGCGCCAGCGCGAGCTCGACAGCGCCCTGGAGCTCGATCGCGCCGACCCCCGCGTCCACGACGTGCTCCGCCTCGGCGCCTACCAGCTGCGCTGGTTGACGCGGGTACCGTCACATGCCGCCGTCTCTACGTCGGTTGAACTTGCCAGAGAGACGGTGGGCGAAGGGGTTACGGGGTATGTGAATCATGCGCTGAGAAAACTGACGGGGCCTGGGGCCTGGCGGTTAGGGCCTGGGGTCGCGAAGCAGTCCCATCCGGAGTGGTTGGTTCAGCGTTGGGTGTCACGATTCGGCAAAAACGAGACTCAACGATTGATTGAATGGAACGACACAAAGCCAGTTCTCACAGTGCAGCCGGCGCGGGCGAACTGCGATGAACTGGCACAACGACTTCATGACGCCTGCATTGAAGTGAGCAAGGCGCCATACGGTGCTGGCCTTGAGGTCCGCACTCCCCAGCCCCCTGGCCCGAGGCCCCAGGCCCTTCCCGGTTTCCGCGAGGGCGCGTTCATTGTCCAGGATCCTGCCCACGCTCTCGTTTGTCGGTTCGCCGCCATTCCGCGTGGTGAGTTGGTCTACGACGCCTGCGCCGCACCAGGAGGCAAAGCCGTCACGCTCGAAGCCCACGGAGCGCGGATTCTCGCCGGTGATGCACGCCACGAGCGCATTGGTCGACTTGCCGACACGGCCCGGCGGGCGGGAGTGGAAATTCGCTGCGTTGCCGCCGATCTTGAGGCGGCGCCGGTGCGCCCCGCCAGCATCGATGCGGTCCTCGTAGACGCACCGTGTAGTGCGACCGGCACCATGCGGCGTCACCCGGACGCCCGTTGGCGTCTCAACCCGACGGTGTTTGCCAGGGCGGCAACGCGGCAGGCCCGGTTGCTCGCGGCGGCGGGACCGCTCGTTCGACGGGGCGGCCTGCTTATCTATGCGACTTGCTCGCTCGAACCCGAGGAGAATGAACACGTCGTGGAAGGATTTCTGAGCCAGAATCCGGAATTCGCGCGGACGTCTCACGCTGACGGGTCGGTCCCCACAGAGCTGCTGACCGACGCCGGCGACTTCCAATCGCTGCCGCAGCGCCACGGCATCGACGGCGCGTACGCAGCCCGTCTGATGCGGGTGAGCTGATGCGCGTCCGCCGCCACTACGAGGTTCAGGACTTCAAGGTCACGCCGAAATTCTGGAAGTGGCTGGGCATCGGCTTCGGCGCGGTGCTCGCGGGGTATCTCACCGCGTACCTCATTATTTTCCCCGCGCCCATCCTGCCCGGCCACCAGGGAGTGCCCCGCGCGCTGGGGCTCACGCTCGCCGAAGCGCAGGCGGAGATTCAAAAAGCCAAGCTGCAGGTCACCGATGGCGGCGCCGAGCCGCATCCCAGCGCGCCCGCCGGCATCGTCATCTGGCAGGATCCGCCGCCGGGCGTGATCGCGCCGGAAGGAACGAAAGTCACCCTGGTGTCGAGCGCCGGCCCGCCCAAGATTCCGGTGCCGGACGTCGGGAATCTCGACGGCGAGCTCGCGCAGTCGCTGATCGCGGCCGCGGGATTGGTCGCGAGCCAGGTGGAGTCGGTCCAGGCGGCCGCGCCCACCGGCCTCACGATGCTCACGCGGCCGCCCGCGGGAACGGCGCTGCCACCCGGTAGCAGCGTGACCGTCGTCGTCAGCCGCGGAGCGCCGACGATTCCCGTTCCCGATCTCCTCGGCATGGCATCGGCAGATGCGCGCACCAGACTGGAGACGGAAGGCCTGCAGCTCGGCACCGTGACCCGCCGCCGGACAGCGGATGCCTCGCCGGGAACGGTGGTGGGCCAGCGGCCGGCAGCGGGAACCCTGGCGGCGCCCGGCACCGTGGTGGACATCGTGGTGGCCAGGAGTCCGCAATGACGTCGAACGGCATCCGCATCGCACCCAGCGTGCTCTCGGCCGATCTCGCGCGGCTGGCTGAACAGGTGGAGCAAGTCCTGGAGGCGGGCGCCGACTGGCTGCACGTAGACGTCATGGATGGGCGGTTCGTACCGAACATCACGTTCGGGTCCAACATGATCGAGACGCTGCGCAAGCTGACGGACAAGCCGATCGACGTTCACCTGATGGTGGTCGAGCCGGAGCAATACATCGAACCGTTCGCGGCCGCTGGGGCCTCGGTGTTCACGTTTCATCCCGAGGCCACCATCCACGTGCAGCGCCAGCTTGAGACGGTAAAAAAGCAGGGCATGATGGCGGGTTTGGCGTTGAATCCGGCCACTCCCCTCGGCCACATAGAGGAAGTGATTCGCGATCTTGATCTGTTGCTCATCATGACCGTGAACCCGGGCTTTGGCGGCCAGAGTTACCTTCCGGGATCGAACGAGAAGATTCAGCGTTCCCGCGCACTGCTTACCGCGCACCGCGCACAATGTTTTCTCGAGGTCGACGGTGGGATTACCAACAAGACTATTGCGGCTGCCCATCAAGCCGGCGCGGACACATTCGTGGCCGGCAACGCGGTTTTCGCGAGCGCCGACCCCGCGCGGGAAGTGCAGGAGCTGCGGCGCCGCTGCATGGTGACGGCATGACGAACCGCCAGCAGTGGACGCTTATCGCCAGTGTCGTGACGACGGCCGTGTTCGGCGTGGCCTTGGCCATCAAGCTGCGGCCGCAGATCAACCCCGTCGAAATAGGATCGAGCGCTCCTGCGTTCGGCGCCACGGACCTGCGCGCCAACAAGCCGGCGACCCTCGCCGATTATCGCGGGAAAGTCGTGCTGGTGAACATCTGGGCGACGTGGTGCCCCCCGTGTCGTGCTGAAATGCCGTCGATGGAAAAGCTGTACAAGAAGCTCCGGGGGACGGATTTTCGGATCGCGGCAGTGAGTGTGGATGGCGACGCATTCCATCTGGAGGGGTCGCAACCTCCCAGCGGGATCCTGGCGTTCGCCGACACACTGGGTCTCACGTTCGACATTCTCCACGATCCCAGTGGCGAGATCCGGAAGGCCTACGACACATTCGGGGTACCGGAGAGTTACCTGATCGATCGCAACGGCGTCATCGTGAAACGCGTCATCGGAGCCGCGGACTGGGAGGATCCTGTCAACGAGATGCTGATCCGTCGGCTGCAAAATGAAGAGTAGCCTGTTGCAGCTGATCACCCGCAACTGGCCGATCAAGGGCGCGGCGCTGTTTCTGGCGCTGATGCTGTACGTCGCCGTGCAGCTGCAGCAGCCCGTCACGACGAGCTTCGACGTGACGCTGAACGTGCTGCTGCCGCGGGGACGCGCGCTCGTGCACCCGCCGCCCAAGGTCCGCGTCCAGATTTCCGGCAAAGGCAGCCAGATTCTCAAGCTCCGCTCGCTCGCGGGCGATATCACGCGCCGGGTCCCCGACACGCTGACCACCCCCACGTGGTCGATTCACCTCGATCCTTCCGACGTGGAGCTCGCGCTTCCCAAAGGCGCGGACGTTCGAGTCATGGAGGTCCGGCCGAGCGAGATCACCCTCGCGCTGGACAGCGTGGCGCGCAAGGAAGTGAAGATCGTGTCGCTCGTCAGCGTCACGCCCGATTCGGGACAGGTCCTGCACGGCGGACTCTCGATGACGCCTACCACGGTGCGGCTCGTCGGCCCCGAGCGGTCGCTCGCGACGATCGACTCCGTGACGACGGTGCCGATGGAGATCACCAACGTTTCGGGTGAGTTCTCACGCAGCGTACCGATCGACACGGGGCCGCTCGGGATCGTGCGCCTCTCGCCCAAGCAAGTGATCGTCACCGGCGACATGGGCCGGATCGCGGAGCGGTCGTTCGCCGGTATTCCGGTCGAGAGCGGTGGAGGCGCGATCACGAGCTTCATCGTCACACCGTCACGCGTGTTGGTCTCCATCCGCGGGCCGGAAGAGCGCGTGCAGGCGCTGACGCGGGATTCGTTGCGCGTCGTCGCGCACATCACGGGAACGGGTGGCGGCGTAGCGCGGATCACGGTCATAGCGCCGCGCGGCATCATCGCCCGCGCCGTTCCCGACTCGGTCACGCTGCGGCGCCGCGCCACGCCTCCAGCCCCGCGCCGTCGTGGTTGACGCCGTCCTCGGCATCGAGACGTCGTGCGACGAAACATCGGCCGCCGTTCTCGTGAACGGCGAGCTGGCGAGTCTCGTCATTCTGTCACAGGACATTCACAAGGTCTTCGGCGGCGTCGTGCCCGAGCTGGCGAGCCGGGCGCACCTCACGGCTCTCCCAGCCGTGATCGATTCCGCGCTCGCGGAAGCAGGCCTCGCCCCCTCGGCGATCGATGCGGTCGCGGTAACGGCCGGGCCGGGGCTCGCCGGGGCGCTGCTCGTCGGCGTCGTCTACGCCAAGTCGTTCGCATTTGCCGGCGACCGCGCTCTCATCGGCGTGCACCACATGGAAGGGCACCTCTTCGCGCCGGCGATCGAGGATCGCGATCTCACGCCGCCGTTTGTAGCGCTGCTCGTTTCGGGAGGCCACACCCTGCTGCTCGACGTGCCCGCCTGGGGCCGCTACCGGCTGCTGGGCGAAACGCGCGATGACGCCGCGGGCGAGGCCTTCGATAAGGTGGCGACCTTGCTCGGGCTCGGATATCCCGGCGGGCCCGCGATCGAGAAACTCGCGCGCGAAGGAGATCCGACTCGCTTTAACTTCCCGCGGCCCATGATCGCGGAAGGATTCGAGTTCTCGTTCTCAGGATTGAAAACCGCGGTTCTACATGCGGTCCGGGCCTCCACTGACCTGGAGCGCGACCGCGCGCACCTCGCGCGCGGGTTTCAGGACGCGGTGCTCGACGTGCTCGTGACCAAGCTCGAGCGCGCGGTGCGTGCCACCGGCTACTCCACTGCCGTCCTCGGCGGTGGCGTCGCATGCAGCAAGGCACTGTCGGCCCGGGCCGCCGAGCGGCTCACGGGTATCGCGCGAGTCGCGGTCGCGAGTCCACGGCTCAACGCCGACAACGCCGCGATGATCGCGCGCGCCGGCTGGCACCGGCTGCGCCTGGGCGAGCGGAGCGACTGGACGCTCGACGCCCGCGCCGACCTGCCGCTGCCCGGCCTCGAAACCGCTGAGATTGCGACATGACCGTTTATCCATTCGCGATACACCTGGGACCGCTGGAGCTGACGGGCTACGGGCTGATGATGATGGTGGCGTTCCTGATGGCGGGGTGGGCGATTCAACTCGACCTGCGCGCGCGGGGACTGGACGAAGATTACGCCGCCGACATCATCATCGCCGGCGTCATCGGTGGCTTGATCGGCGCCAAGCTGTGGTATGTGTTCCTCACGCGCGACTGGGACATGCTGTTTCGTCGCGGCGGGTTCGTCTGGTACGGCGGCTTCCTCGGCGCGACGGCCGGCATTCTCCTCAACGGGTGGCGCCGGCGCGTGCCGGCCCGATTCACGGCGGAAATCTGTGGCGCACCGCTCGCCCTCGGCTATGCACTCGGCCGTGTCGGCTGTTTCCTGGTGAACGACGACTACGGCATCCCGACGCAGGTGGCGTGGGGCATGAAGTTCCCCAACGGATTGCCTGCGACGACGGTCGGCAACCTGCAGGGAATGGGCGTCCACTTTCCAGCCATGACCGATCCGAACATGGTCGTTGCGGTGCACCCTACGCAGATCTACGAGACCATCGCGATGCTCTGCGTGTTTTGGTGGCTGTGGCGGCACCGCGATCACGGGCATGCGATCGGCTGGCTATTCGCCTGCTACCTCGTGTTCGGCGGACTGGAGCGCTTTCTCGTGGAATTCTTACGAGCAAAGGACGACAGGTTCGGCGGAGTGTTCTCCCTCGCGCAGGCGATGAGTGTGCTGCTCATGTTGGTGGGGGGACTGCTGATGCTCAAATGGCGCGAGCCGGCTGGCCCGCAGCCGTTTCCTGAATCATTGCGACCGAAGCAGGTCCCCGTCCGGGGGAGCGCCTGACGGCTTTGGTTTGGACCGCATGGCCCAGACCGCTGCGACGATCGCCAGCACCAGCAGCAATCCCTGCACAATCAGCGACTCGACGGTTGGATAGATCCCGAACACGGGAATGCGGGGCGCGCCTTCGATGACGGTCAACGGCATGATCCCCGCGCCCTGCAGCTCCGCGATACCCTTCCCCGCGAAGACGAACGCCATGTAGTAGAGCATGACCCCCGTGACGGCAAAGAACGGCTTCATCGCCACGCGGAGCCCAAGCTGATTGACCAGCAGGTAGATGGCGACCAGTCCGACGCTGCCGGCGGCGATTCCCCCGACGACCGGTACGCTGCTCGAGCCCGCCGACGTGAAGAGCGCCTTGTAGAACAGGATCGTCTCGAATCCCTCGCGATACACCGCCAGAAACGCGACGGCGCTCAGCGCGAGGCCGGAACCGGACGAGAGCGCGCTCTGCATTTTCCCGCGCACGAATGCGGTCCACTTGGCGGCTTCGATCTTGGAGAGAAGCCAGTAGCTCACGTAGAAGAGCACGGCGGCCGCCAGGAGCATCGTCGCGCCCTCGATGATCTCGCGTTGTCCGGGCGTCACCTGAAGCAACAGCTCGACCAGGACCCAGGTGATGATGCTCGCTCCAACCGCGGCCCACGCGCCGCGCGCCACCTCGCGCCGCCGCTCGGACGCGCCCGCCTTCGCGAGGAACGTCATCAGCGCGGCGACGATCAGAATGGCTTCGAATCCTTCGCGCACGAGCAGGAAGAACGACGCCACGAAGAGGCTCATGCCCGACGGTCGATCCGCGACGACGCGCTCCGCACGCTCGAGTCCCGCCAACAACCGCTCGCGAATCGTGTGACGCTCCGCATCGTCGGCTTTCGCCACGCGCGTGCGCAGCCACGCGAAGTTTCCTTCCAGCTCGCTCGCGAGCCCGCCATTCTTGGCGCGTATCGCGGTCTCGACCTGCTCGAACGTCATGTACGCGTCGACCGCAATCTTGTCGGAGCGCCGCGCCAGCGCGGAGTCGATCTGGTGCCGCACAGCCGCGAAAATCGCGGCCGTCGCCGATCCGCCGTACTGCATCGCGCCGACGTAGGACGCGACTGCCCAGCGGTCTTCGTCGGAAACGTCTTCGGCAAACTCCGGCATCGCGGTCCCCGGAGTGCCGATCGAGATCCGGCGGAAGATGTCGAGCAGCGACTTGTTGCCCATAACCGCCGGATCGGCCAGGTTCGCCGGCGGCGGTCCCTTCAGCGATTTCGCTTTCGGACCATCCCCCCGCCCCGATTCCCCGTGACATGCGGCGCACCGCTCCCGGTAGACGACCGCACCGCGCTCGAGCGACGGCGGACGGGAGGGCAGCGGTTCGACGACCTTGGGTCCACCCACCGCGTTCGTGATGAGCACGACCAGGCTGTCGGTGACGCGGTTGACCGAATCCGGAGGAGCGAGCGATTCGAGGAGCTGGGTGATGCGTGACAAGGTGCGTTGGGTGTTGGCGCGCGCGGCCACCGGCAGCCCGGACACGTCGAATTGCGCCTGCTGAATGAACAGCTTGGCCTCGTCCACTTCCTCGGGCTGGGTGATCTGTCCGCCGGCCGGGACGACACCGAGGGCGTATTCCTTGGCTGCCAGCGACGCGGCGGCAACCACCCGCCGCGCCAGGGCCAGAGAGTCAGGCGCCTGCCCTGCGAGTGACTGTGCAAGGCAGGCGGTGATCAAGAGGAGAGTTTTGGACAACCGCACGACAAATACTAGAGTAACTTTGTCGGAATTTCAATCTGTTGATAGGACTGCAATTGCGATCGCTGCCTCGTGGGTATGGGAGAGGGACAGCAGGATCCGCATCACCCGAAGTTCCTTGGCCCGCCGCTCGGCAATCCCGGTGAGCAAGACGTCCGGCCGGCCGTCCGGCGCCCGGGTCACTTCGATGTCCCGCCACCCGATCCCCCGGGCCGCCTCAGTCCCCTGGAGCGCCTTGTACACGGCCTCTTTGGCGGCCAGGCGAACCGCGACATGCTCGGCGGGATCGGGCCGCGAGCGGCAATACTCGGCTTCGGCGGGGGTGAGGAGACGATCGAAGACGTGCGCGCCCTTGTCGGCCAGCATGGCCCGCGCGCGAGAAACCTCGACGAGGTCGACCCCTACGCCCACCGCACTCATGGGGCCGGGCGCGACACGAAGAGGCGCCGCCGGTAGCGGTGCCCGTCCACTTCCACGACGATGATGTACACGCCATTCACCACGCGCCGCGCTCCTCCGCCATTGGTCAGGTCCCAAACATATTCGTTCGTCGCGGCGGGCACCGTGGTCTGGAACAGCCGCTCGCCGAGGAAGCTGAAAACCGACAGGGTCGCGGTGCCGGTGGCGGCGGGCCACGAGATCACGACTTGATCGCTCCGCACCGGGTTCTCCGACACCTCCGCGCCCGCTGTCTGTGCGGGGGCCGATGCCGCCCCGCACAGCAGCAGCGCTAGAAACCCAGCTGTTGCGCGAGCCATGCGGGAGCGGGCAGATAACCGCCGAGCATCAAGCCGAGCCCAACCAGCAGCAGGGTGAGTGGCACCCACACCACGAAGATCGGCCAGAGCGACGGTCGCCAGGCGGCGAGGGCCTCGATCTCGGGATTCCAGCGTTCGCGCTCGGCTTCGACCTCGGCCTCCAGGGCGAGCCAGGCGGCTTCGAGCCGCCGCGCTACGGTGCGGAGCGCATCCTGCCAGGTCGTGTGCGCATCCTTTTCGAGCACGGACGCGTTTGCGGCGCGCGCCGCGGCTGCTTCGAGCTCATCGAGCGCGGCCACGAATGGCCCGCCGCCCGTTCCCAACCGCGCCACGATCGCGCGCTTCTCGGCATTGGAGAGATGGTGACGTCGCAGCAGCAGCCGCGGCAAGCGCACCTGCCGCGCGGTGCGCGTGATTTCGGCGTCGAGCGCATCGGCGACTCGGGCTCCGGCGCGCCGCACGGCGTGATCCCAGGCTGCTGCCCACGCGCGCCGTCCCGTGACCTCGAGCACGCGCGCGCGCGTGTCGCCATCGGCTTCCCGCGCCGCCGCCGCGCGGCCCTCGCCGCCCAGTTCCAGCACGCGGGTCGCGAGCTCCTCCCGAATGTCGTCAACCGGCACCCACGGATCGAGCAGGCGTCGCGGCACGATGATGCGCCCGAGCGACGGCGCCAGCTCGGGGACTCGGAGCGGCATCAGTAGCTTCATAGCGCCAGACGTGCGGTCCGCCCCGTACGCTCCTCATACGCGCGAACGAAATGTGGGAGTGCGTCAGGCAGGAACCGGTCGCGTGGAAGTCCGGTGGCGCGCACGGCGCCTTCGATCGCATCTGGGTCGCCCTCGATCTCGACCAGCACATCCATTGCGGGATACCACTCGATTCGCACCATCGCGCCGGCTAGCCGGTACTCCGCGATCTTGCGATCGATGCGCAGGACGACCTCGTAGCCGAGGCGCTCGAGGATGATGCGTGCGGCCTCCGGCTGCGCGACCTGCGTCTCGTGCTCCTCCCGATGCTTGTAGCCGTCGCGGACGCTGACCGGCCCTTTCCACCCCAGGACGCCGAACGGCACCGCACCGGTATCAGGGCGGAACACCCGCAGCCGCAACACCTCGTCGTGCCGTTCGAGCTTGTCCTTGCGATCGTAGCGCCGGTCAATCATCTCGCCGCGAAACATGAGCTCGCCGCCCGCATTCGTGATCGCGGTTTCGAGCGCGGCCGGATCGTCCACGCGCGCTTTCAGCTCGAGCTCGTCCGCGGACTCTTGCGAGGGAGATTTCATGAAAACAGTGCGTCGAGCACCGCTTGCGTGTCGCCGAGGTCCGCGAAGACATGCGTGGCGCCGGCCGCGCGGAGCGCGGGCACGTCGTAGAAACCAGTCGCCACGCCGACCGACCGCGCACCCATCGGCTTGCAGCAGGCGACGTCGTCAGGCGTGTCTCCAACGATCACGATGTCCGCGCCGCTGAAGGGGCGTCCGGTGTGCTGCGCGGCACGACGCGCCGCGACGGCGGGGAGATCAGGACGGTGATGGGAATCCGAGCCGAACGCGCCGACCACGAAACGCGCGGGATCGAGGCCTGCCGACTGCAGCTTCAAGCGCGCGCCATGCTCGACATTTCCGGTGAGCAATCCCACGAGCGCACGGCCGGCCGCTTCATGGGGCTCGAGCGCACTCAGCAGCTCCGTGATGCCGGGATACACCTTCGTCGTCTGGGTCGGCTTTTCGAGCTCGGCGGTGAGCAGCTCGACGTAGCGGCGGCACACCGCCGTCACGCGGTCGTCCGAGCTCGCGTCCGGATGGCCCGCCAGCTCCAACAACTCGCGCACGATCTGCGGATCGGTCTTGCCATCGAAGCGGTACGCGTCGATCGGCCCCGCGGTCCCCACTTCATCGAGCAGGGCGCGGTGAATGGCGCGCCGCCCGGCGCCCGCGGTCCACAACAACGTGCCGTCGATGTCGAAGAGGATTAAGCGCATGACCTAAATGTAAGGGCGCAGCATGCTGCGCCCCTACATGCGCCTCACGCCTACAAGGTTCTCGCGCAGCCTCATCATGCGCGGCTCATCACCAAACAGATGGTCACCACCCACGCCCCCGCGCGAAAGCGCCGAGTGCACGATGCGTCCCGCTCCGGCCCAGAACGCCACGTGCGAGACCCGCCCGCGTTCCGTAAAGAACAGCAGATCGCCGGCTTCGAAGCCCGCGCCATCCGACGCCGGCGCGATCTCCTGTCCCTGGCCGAACTGTTGATCGCTGTCGCGCGGCAGCTTGATACCGCGCGCTCCACAGACCGCTTGCACGAGCCCGGAACAATCGATGCCCCACTCGGTGCGCCCGCCCCACAAGTACGGCGCGCCGGCGTACCACTTCTGCGCGAGCTCCGGCAGCGCGAGGTGGCGGGCTTCGACGCGCAGCTCCTGCTCGCGGCGCACCCTTCCGGCGGCGACCGCGCCGCGCTGGCCATCCGCCAGCTCGACCACGCCACGGCGGAGCGCGACGCGCGCGCCGGTCGGCAGTCTGCGGCGGCCATCCGTCGTCAGGATGTCGGCGCTGAGCGAGCGGGCCGTCGCCCGCTCCGCCCAGTCCTCGGCCCAATCGGCCGGACCGGTCGCGACGTATCCAGCGTTGAGCCAGGCGATGTACCCATCGGGCGCGCGCACGCGCAGCCAGTCGTCTCGTCCTTCGAGCACGTCGATCACTTCGCCGTGGAGCACTTCGCTGACGCGTGGCGCCGCCAGCCGCGGCTCGCCGAGCAGCGGCGCGAGCGCCGCGGTGACGACCGCGGCGGGCGCGACGACGCCGTCGGGAGGAGGGATCAAGTCGACTTTTTCGACGAGTCCTGCGTCCGCGGCGAGGCGCCGCAGCGCATCGCGCGCGTCGCGGCTCGACGTGACACCTCCCACCCCTTTCGGCAACAGGGAGATCTCGAATACCACGAGCCGGCCGTCAGGCGCCCATTTGCGGCGGATGTCGTCGACCGCGCGCTCGATCTTATCCACGTCGCACCGCGCGCTCCACCGCCTCGGGCACCACGAGGGCGGCAATGGCCTCGACCTGCAGCGGGGACTTCGGCTTCACCGTGGCGGTGCTGACCGCGAAGATGAGGTCGCCGTCGAACAGCGTTCCGTACGGGGTGATGCGGCGCGCCAGCGCATCGCTGCCCGACTGCGCGAGCGCTTGCAGCTGCACGCGGTCGAGATCGGCGTTCGTCGCAACCACGGCGAGCGTCGTATTGCGATTCAGCCGCGCGGGGTCGCCGAGTGGCGCGCCCCCTTCGGCGAGGTAGCGCAGACTGTCGACGCTGCCGGTAATGATGTCCCCGCGCGCGTTCCGAATGTCGCCGACGGCATTCACCACGACGAGCGCAGAGACGATCACATCCCCAAATTGCGCCGCCCACGACCCCAACCCTGCCGGAATCATGTTTTCGAGCCCGGCGGCCTTGCCGCACGTGGCACCGCGGCCCACGCCTACCCGGCCGTCCGGATAGTCGGCGCTGGCGTTATCGCACGCATGATAGGCGTCATCGGGACTGGGCCAGCCCAACGGCTTCCCAGCATTGCCGAGATCGAAGATGACGGCCGACGGAACGATGGGAATCGTCCCCTTATCCCCAACCGCTAGCCCCCGGCCCCTTTCACGCAGCCAGCGCATCACACCGTCCGCGGCGCCCAGACCCAGCGCCGAGCCGCCGGTGAAGAGGATCGCATCGATGCGCTCGACGAGGTGGCGCGGATCCATGACGTCGAGCTCGCGCGTGCCGGTCGCGCGGCCGCGTACGCAGGCCGCGGCCCGAAGCCCCGTTTCCGGCGCGAGGATCACGGTGCAGCCCGTGCCGTGGTCTTCGATGGTCGTGTGCCCGACGGTGATCCCGGGGACCGCCGCGAGATTCGTGCGTGATGCGCTCATTGACGCGCCAAGATAACGTCGGCAACGTTGACAGCCATGACAGCTTCCAAACTGCCGCCTCCTCTTCCAGCGCCGGCTGATCGCACCACCGTCCTCGTCGTCGACGACGAGGATGGCATCCGGCAGGCGCTGACCCGGTTTCTGACCCGGCTGGGCTATGACGTGCAGTCGGCTGCAAACGCCGCCGAGGCACTACGATTGCTACCCGCGCACCATCCGCAGGCGATGCTGTGCGATATCCGGATGCCCGAAACAAGCGGCGTGGAGCTGCTCCCCAAAGTGCTCGCCCAGGATCCCGATCTCGCGGTCCTCATGCTCACCGCGATCGACGAGCCGCGCACCGCGATCGAGTGCCTCAAGCTCGGCGCCTACGACTATCTCATCAAGCCGGTGGATCTCGAGGAGCTGGAGTTGTCGTTGCAGCATGCGTTGCGACAGCGCCAGCTGGAGGTGGACCGGCGGGAGCTCGAGCAGTGGCTGGCCCGCGAAGTTGCGGTGCGCACGCGCGAGCTCGAGGAGCGCTCGGCCGCGATCGAGGAGGTTGCGCTGGATGCATTGGCTGCGGCCAAGGATTGGTAGGCGGCGCTCAGCAAGCTGGCGGAAGAACTGGGCGCGCCGCGCGACGAGCTCGCGCTGGAACTGAAGCGCCGGCGAGCGGGGGCTTAGGCTTTTCCGGCCTTCACCTTTTCCTCGCAGGCCTTGCACCGCGTCACGCCGCGGAACGTGCAGATCAGACAGATGAAGGTGCCGCAGTCCGAGCAGGGATACCCTTCCGACGCCCGCTCTTCATTTCCACAGGCGCGGCACTGCATTCCATCGTGCTCCTTGAGTTTCGGCTTTTCCATTGCCCCAAGATAGCACAGCCTAGATGTTCAAGCTGTAGGCTTTGATCTTGTTGATCAGGGTCGCCCGCGAGATTCCGAGCTCCATCGCGGCCCGCGTGCGGTTCCCGGCGTGATGTCGCAGGGTCCGTTCGATGTGCTGCCGCTCGATTTCCGACAGCGATTGCGCCGTGTAGCGCCGGTCGCCCGTCGCGCGCTGTCGCAGATCAGCTGGTAATTGCTCGAAGCCGATCGTCGGTTGCCCGCGCGCGAGAATCATCGACCGCTCGAGGACGTTGCGCATCTCCCGGACGTTTCCGGGCCACTGCGCCGACAGCAGGCGATCCAGCACGTCCGTGGTGCACTCGCTCGGACACCCGGGCAGCTGCGTCTTCAGGTCCGCCATGATCCGCGTGATCAGATTGAGCCGGTCTTCCCGTGAACGGTCGCGCACCGGCGGGAGCACGAGCGGCATCACGTTCAGGCGATAATACAGATCTTCGCGAAACCGACCCCCTTCCACTTCGCGGACGAGATCGCGATTCGTCGCCGCGATCAGCCGGGCATCGACGCTCAGCTCGCGCGTGCCTCCCAGCCGCCGAAACTTCTTCGTCTCCAGTACCTTGAGCAGCTTCGGCTGCAGCTCGAGCGTCAGCTCGCCGATCTCGTCGAGAAAGATCGTGCCGTGATCCGCCAGCTCGAAGAGACCGACCTTCCGTTCCTTGGCGTCGGTATACGCGCCCTTTTCATGACCGAACAATTCCGAATCGAGGAACGTCGCCGATAGACCGGCGCAGTTGACCTCGACGAAGGGACCGCCGGATCGCGGCGAGAGATTGTGGATCACGCGCGCCACCCATCCCTTCCCCGTCCCGCTTTCACCCTGCAGCAGTACGGTTGACCGCTCGCTCGCTGCCAGCAGCTCGATCTGCCGCGCCAGCTCCTGCATCGCGGGCGAGACGCCCAGCGACCCGATGCCCTCGGCCTCGTGATCCAGCGCCCTCAGCCGCGCGTTTTGCCGCGACAGCCGCACTTTTTCGGCGACGCGCGCGATCGCGGCCGACAGATGCGTCATGTCCACCGGCTTGGTGAGGAAATTCTCGGCGCCGAGCTGCATCGCTTTCACCGCGGTCTCGATGTCGCCCTGCCCGGTCAGGAGGATCACCGCCGCGCCCTCACGCCGCAGCCGCTCCAGCACGACGAGCCCGCTCGCGTCGGGGAGATGCAGATCGAGCAGCACCACGTCGGGCCGCACGCGATGGAACGTATCCATCGCCTGCTCGCCGGTGCCGTCCCGCCACACCTCGTAGCCGATGCGCTCGAAATAGTCCCCGATGGCGCCGAGCACGTCGGCATCATCGTCGACCAGCAACAGCGTATCAGCCATGATGAGCCTTGAATCCGGCGCCGACGAGCACCGCGAGCGCGCCGGGCAGCAGCCGCGCCTCGAACGGGGTCGTCCCGGTCACCTCGCCGTCCAGCTGTACCAGGCGCGGCGCACCTTCCGGCACCTCGACGCGCACCGACCGGCCGCGCGCCCACCACACACGCCGCCCCTTTCCATCCGCTTTTCCGTTGCTCAGCAGCAGCTCGATCACCGCGCTCGCGCT
>Ga0193711_1000062_pt1 | contig 19228 bp, 17 predicted proteins | sample H3m2metaG_FD_144922 | JGI IMG/M metagenome (GOLD analysis project Ga0193711, IMG submission 144922) | Soil microbial communities from a riparian zone of the East river system, Colorado, United States - H3m2 | ecosystem: Environmental > Terrestrial > Soil > Riparian zone | place: USA: East River...
CCCGCCAGCACGATGCTGTCGATCGACGCGCTGCGCGAGGGCGCGGCGACGTTCCGGCTGCGCGCCCGCGAGCAGCTCGGCAACGCCGATCTCGCGTTCACGGCGCGGCTCGGCAACAAATCGGGCCGGATCGCGGCGTCCTTGAGCCTGCGGCCGTCCGTGGCGTATCGCACCGCGCTGACCGTGGGGAGCGTGCGCCCGGGCGGGGGCAGTGCCACGGTACAGGCCGATCGCGATCTCTATCCCGAGCTGCGCACGGTGCGCGCCGGCATGTCGGTCTTGCCGCTCGCGCTGGCGCATGGATTGACGGCGTATCTCGAGAAGTATCCCTATGGGTGCACCGAGCAGCTGGTGAGTCAGGGCGTGCCCGCGATGGTGCTGGCACGGCGGCCGGAGTTCGGCATCAGCGGCGCGCGGGCGACCGCGAGCCTCAGCAAGATCCTCGACATGCTGCGGTCGCGGCAGAATGAAGAAGGGGCGTACGGACTCTGGGCCGCCAACACGCACGTCGACGACTACGTGTCGGTCTACGCTCAGCACTTCTTGCTCGACGCGCGTGAGCACGGCTTTGACGTACCACGCGAAGTGCTGGGGCAGGGCGCCGGGTATCTCCAGCACCTCGCGGCCACCGAAGGCGCGAGCCTCTACGACGAGCGGACCCGCGCGTACGCGATCTATCTCCTCACGCGCCAGGGAGTGCTCACCACCGGGTATGCGACGTCGCTCGAGCAGCGGTTGCGGACGAATTACGCCAATGTCTGGCAGAGCGACCTCGCCGGCGCATTCCTGGCCGCCACCTATCAGCTGCTGCGCCAGGAGAGCCACGCGAGCACGCTGATCAACGCGTCTCGCTTCGGTCAGAAGCGCGTGGCCGCCTACGAGTTCTATGATGACGACCTGACGCACGACGCGATGCTGCTCTATCTCGTCGCGCGCCATTTCCCCGACCGGCTCTCGAGTCTCCGGGCCCAGGCGATCGACGCGATCGTGTCGCCCATCGAGCACGGCGCATACAACAGTCTTTCGAGCGCATACACGATCATGGCGCTGGATGCGTACGTGACCGCCACCGGTCCCGCCGCGAGCGGCCGGTTCACCGTGACCGAGACGCGCAAGGATGGATCGCGCGTGCCGCTGGCGCTCCCGGACGGCACGTTCCCGCAGGTGGACGTGTCCGCTGCCGCCCGCTCGGTGGGATTCTCGAGCGATGCCCTCGTGAACGCGTTCTATTCACTCGCGCAGGCGGGGTTCGATCGCACGATACCGACGAAGGAGTTCTCTCAGGGCTTGGAGGTGTTCCGAGAGTACACCGACAAAGACCGCAGGCCCATCACCTCGGTCACACTCGGCGACGAGCTGCAGGTGCACCTCCGGTTTCGAGCCCTCGGCGGCAATCCTGTCCACAGCGTCGCGCTCGTCGATTTGCTGCCGGGCGGATTTGAGGTGGTGGAGAACATTCGTCCCCCAGTCGAGCTCGCGGGCCGCGCCGTGACCGCCGACCAGGCGGCGAGCGAGTCGGGCGGTGAAGGCGAAGGCGAGGGTGAAGAGATGGCGGAAGATGTGTGGGTCTGCTCCTTCGGCGAGGCGATCGGAGCCTGGGCCCCCGACTACGCTGAAGTACGCGAAGATCGCGTGAACGTGTACGGGCTCGCCGATGCCGCGGCGCGAGAGTTCGTGTACACCGTGAAGGCCACCGCCGTGGGCACCTTCGCCGTGCCGCCTGCCTATGGCGAGGGCATGTACGACCGGGCCGTGAGAGCCTGGTCGAAACCCGGTCGCATCGTCGTGCGGCGTCCGTGAAACGCGTTGGACTGACCCTCTTGGGCGTCGTGGCGGCATTCTGGCTGCTGCCACGCGTCCTTCCCGTCGCGCCGCTGCGCGCGCGCTACTCGACGTCGACGGCCGTGTACGACGCCGGCGGTGGACTGCTGCGCCTGACTCTCTCCGCCGACGACAAGTACCGGGTGTGGGTCCCGCTCGATCGCATGTCGCCGGTATTGATTCAGGCGACCCTGCTCCAGGAGGACCGGCACTTCCGCCTGCATCCGGGCGTGAACCCGGTGGCGCTCGTTCGCGGCGGGTGGCGCACGTACGTCGCCCGCGGTCGTCGCCAGGGTGGCTCCACGATCACGATGCAGCTCGCGCGACTGGTCTATGGCATTCACTCGTCCACGCTCGGCGGGAAAATCGTGCAGATCCTGCGGGCGCTGCAGCTCGAGCTGTGCTACACCAAGCGCGAAATCCTCGAGGCGTACCTCAACCTCGTGCCCTACGGCGGCAACGTGGAAGGCGCCGCGGCCGCGAGTCTCATCTACTTCGGCAAGGATCCGCGTCGCCTGACCGTCGCCGAGGCGCTGACGTTGGCGGTGCTGCCACAGAACCCCACGCGCCGAGCACCCAATGGCGGCGAGGACCTGGGACCGGCGCTGCGCCAGGCACGCGATCTCCTGTATGCCCGCTGGCAGCGGTCACATCCCGCGGTCGAAGGTGAAGCAGACCTGATGAACCTCGCGGTGCGAATCGGGGCGCCGAGTGATTTGCCGTTCCGGGCGCCGCACCTGGTCGATGCCGTGCTCTCGGATGCGCATGGCGCCGCCGAGGTGCATACGTCGCTCGATCGGGGGCTGCAGGCGCTGCTCGAGCGGCAGGTTCGCGGCTACGTCGCCGCGCAGGCGCGCGTGGGCGTGCACAACGCCGCCGCGATGCTCGTCGACTCGCGCACGATGGAAGTGAAGGCGCTCGTCGGCTCGGCAAACTTCTTCGACGACGCGATCGCCGGCCAGGTGAACGGGACGGCGGCGAAGCGCTCTCCCGGCTCGACGCTCAAGCCGTTCATCTACGCCCTCGCGATCGATCAGGGCGTGCTGCACCCGCGGACAGTACTGAAAGACGCGCCCGCCGCGTTCGGCGCGTACAGCCCCGAGAACTTCGACGGCCGCTTCGTCGGGCCCGTCACCGCCAAGGATGCGTTGATTCGGAGTCGCAACGTCCCCGCGGTCTACGTCGCGTCGCAGCTGTCGCAGCCGGACCTGTATGCGTTCCTCGAGATGGCAGGCGTCTCGGGATTGCGGTCACGCGAATACTACGGCCTGGCGCTCGTGCTCGGCGGCGGCGATCTCACGATGGAGGAGCTGGTCTCGTTGTACGGGGCGCTGACGAACGAGGGCGTCGTGAAGCCGGTGCGCTATCGATCCAACGGGCCGGTGGGTGATGGTGTCGCGGTGCTCAGCCCGGAAGCGAGCTACGTGACACTGGAGATGCTGCGCGACAATCCTCGTCCCGGGAACCTCGCAGCCGCCACGCCGGGCCGACTCGCCGTCTACTGGAAGACGGGGACGTCTTACGGTTTCCGCGATGCCTGGACGATCGGCATCTTCGGTCCGTACATCCTCTGTGTGTGGGTGGGCAACTTCGACGGGACGGGGAATCCCGCGTTCGTCGGCGTGCAAATCGCGGCGCCGCTCTTCTTCCAGGTGGTGGACGCGATCGTCGCCCAGCAACCGTCGTTGGGCGAGCCGGTGCGCACGTTCCCGATGAATCTGACGACGGTCGACGTCTGCGCCGCATCGGGCGATCTCCCCAACGCCGACTGCCCGCGCACCGTGCCGACCTGGTTCATCCCGGGGAAGTCGCCGATCCGCGTGAGCACGCTGCATCAGGCGCTGCCGATCGACGACCGTACGGGACTACGCGACTGTCCGCCCTACACGAACGGGCGTACGCATCGCGTCGTCTACGAGATGTGGGGCTCCGACATGCTCAAGCTGTTCGAGCAGGCGGGTCTGCCGCGCCGCGCGCCACCGCCCTTCGATCCGCGCTGCGAGGCTGGTGTAGCGGCGGCCGCAGGAGGACCGCCGCCGCAGATCACGTCCCCCATGAGAGGCGTCGTGTACTCGCTGCGCGCCAAGCGCATCGGCGCAGAGACGATCACGCTGCGCGCCACGGCCGCCGCGGGCGTACGCGAGGTCTACTGGTTCGTGGGGAAGAGTTTCGTGGGGAAGGCGCCACCGGGCGGGACCCTCGCGTGGCGGCCCGACGCGCCGGGCTCGTTCGTGGTGCGCGCCGTGGACGACCAGGGCCAATCGGACTCGCGACTCATCGAGCTGGCGGTCGTGCGGTGACGGCGAAACCCGCGCAGATGTCGCATCGTATTCACGACATGCCCAAGCGCAAGAAGCCCCCTACCACCAAAGAACGGCAGGCCCCCGTGAAAGCCGACGTCGTCGTCGCCACTCGTCCACGATTCCTGGAGCAGGCCATCGCGAAGATTCGGGCCGCCGTGGAGACCGTGCTCGACTTTGCCGATGCCACCGCGGACAAGCTGAACAAGACCCTGCGGTCGTGATCGTCGCACTGCTCCTCGCCGCGGCGGCCGGCGCGCAGCACACCCAGCTTCCCGTTGACGACCGCATCCGCCTCGCGGAAGCGCGGCGGTTGGCGAACGCGATTCAAGACAGCGTATGGCCCGGGTGGGGCGCGGCGCCCTTCGCAGTGTTGCTTGTGACGGACAGCGTGGAGTACCTCCTGTGGCACCCCCAACCCTCGGCGGACTTCCAAGCTCTCGGCTACGACTCGCTCCTCGCGACTGATGTGCTCGCGCGGCCGCGCACCTTCCCGCCAACCTTTTTGGCGACGTTCCCCGCCGTGGGTGGTGTGGTCACGATCGTAGTGGGTGAGCCCGCGAAGACCGGCAAGAGCTCGACCCTGTGGGTCCTGACCCTGCTGCACGAGCACTTTCACCAGCTGCAGATGTCCCGGCCCGGCTATTTCGCGGCCGTGGAAGGCCTCGGCCTGTCGCACGGCGACCAATCGGGCATGTGGATGCTCAACTATCCGTTCCCGTACGACTCGGGCTCCATTCAGCGCTACTTCGCGGGGCTCGCTGAGGTCCTGCTGAGGACGGCGCTCGCCGACTCCGGGCCGCCCACGGCGGACGCGCTGCGAGCCTACGGCCGCATGCGTCGCGCCCTGGGCGTCGAGCTGGCGCCCGCCGACTCGCGCTACCTCGATTTCCAACTGTGGCAGGAAGGTGTCGCGCGCTACATCGAATACGCCTCGGCGCGGGTGGCGGCGCGGTCGTACACGCCGAGCCCGGCGTTCGCCGCCCTGCCGGATTTCGTTCCGTATAGGGACGCCGCCCGCGCCCTGCGAGCGCAGCTCGTCCGCGAGCTGCGCACCGTCGACCTCGGCTTCAACAAGCGGGTGACCTTTTACCCGATCGGGGCGGCCCGGGCGCTGTTGCTCGACCGCACCACGCCGGGCTGGAAGTCACGTTACTTCACCACTCCCCTCACGCTTGACCCGTAGCACCGACCGGCGTCGATTCTATGCGACTCTAACCCGATGGGTGTCGCATGGTCTCGCGCCGTGAGTTCGCGGAGCTGACGTCCCTCGCCGTCGCCGGCGCCTTGCTCCCCCGCCTGCCGTTAAGAGCGCCGCAAGCCTTCGCGCTCGAAGAAACCACCATCGCCCAGGTGCAGGACGCCATGAAGGCGGGCCGCCTCACCTCGCGCGCCATCACCCAGGCCTATCTCGATCGCATCGTGGCGCTCGACCGCCAGGGTCCCTCGCTACGCGCGGTGCTCGAAGCCAATCCGGACGCGCTGACGATCGCGGACGGCCTCGACGCCGAGCGGCGCCGCGGCAAGGTCCGCGGTCCCCTGCACGGAATTCCGGTGATCGTGAAGGACAACATCGACACGCACGACAAGATGCAGACGACCGCCGGTTCGCTCGCGCTCGAGGGCAACATCGCGGTGCGGGATGCATTCATTGTGGAAAGACTGCGCGCCGCGGGCGCGGTGGTTCTCGCCAAGGCGAATCTGTCGGAGTGGGCCAACTTCCGGTCGAGCCGGTCGTCGAGCGGCTGGAGCGGGCGTGGTCGCCAGTGCCGTAACCCTTACGTGCTCGACCGCACGCCGTCGGGTTCGAGCTCGGGCTCCGCGGTGTCGGTGAGTGCCAATCTCTGCGCCGTCGCCATCGGCACCGAGACTGATGGATCGATCATCAGCCCCGCGAATGCGTGCGGCATCGTCGGCTTGAAGCCCACGGTGGGGCTCGTGAGTCGAGCGGGGATCATTCCGATTGCGCACAGCCAGGACACGGCGGGACCGATGAGCCGGAGCGTCGCGGACGCCGCTGCGCTCTTGACCGCCATCGCGGGTGTCGACCCGCGCGATCCAGCGACCGCGGACGCGCAGGGACATGTCGCGAAGGACTACACCGCGTTCCTCGATCCGAACGGATTGAAGGGCGCGCGCATCGGCGTCCAGGCCCGCACCGGCAACAACCCGATCGTCGACAAGGTGCTGGAGCAGGCGATCGCGGTCCTCAAGGCGCAGGGCGCCGAGGTCGTCGATCCCGCGCCAATCGAGACGGCGGGCCAGCTGGGCACGAACGAGCGCGACGTCCTGCAGTACGAGTTCAAGGCCGATCTGAACGCCTATCTCGCCACGATGCCCGCCAACGTCAAGGCGCGCACGCTCGCCGACTTGATCGCCTGGAACGCCGCGAACGAGGACCGCGAGATGCCATTCTTTGGGCAAGAGACGTTCATCGCTTCGCAAGCGCGCGGGCCTCTCACCGATCAGGCTTATCTCGACGCGCGTGCCAAGTGCGTCGACCTGACGCGCGCCAAGGGGATCGATGCGACGATGGACAAGAACAAGCTCGATGCGATGCTTGGGCCTTCGGGCGGCATCGCCTCGCTCGTCGATCTGGCGGGCGGCGGTGGGGGAGGGGGCGGGCCCGGCAGCTCACAGTTCCCGGCGGTCTCGGGCTACCCGCACATCACCGTGCCTGCGGGGTTCCACTACGGTCTGCCGCTCGGCGTGTCGTTCTTCGGCCGCGCCTGGAGCGAGCCCGTGCTGATTCGTTTGGCCTATGCGTTCGAGCAGGCGACGAAGGCGCGCAAGGCGCCCGAGTTCATCCCCACCATCTCATTGAGTTGACTATGCCCTCCAATCTTTGGACTCGTCGCGATGTGGTGAAAACGGGACTCGCCGCCGCCGGCGCGGCGCTGCTGCCCTTCCCGCCGTCCCCCGCGGGGAAGGTCGTGCTGTTTCAGGGCGATTCGATTACCGATAGCGGCCGCGACCGCGCGTCGGCCGATCCCAACCGGGCCGGGGCGCTGGGCAACGGTTATCCGCTGCTCGTCACGGCCGCCGAGCTGGCGGCCCATCCCACGAGCGGGCTCAAGTTCTACAATCGCGGGATCAGCGGCAACAAGATTCCCGACCTGGTGCAACGCTGGGACGCTGATACCATCGCCCTGAAGCCTGATGTCCTCAGCATCCTGATCGGCGTGAACGACTACTGGCACACAAAGACCCACGGCTATACGGGGACGGTCGCCGACTACGAGACCGGCTTCGTCGCGTTGCTCAAGGCGACGCGCGCGGCCTTGCCGGCCGTTAGGCTCTTCGTGATCGAGCCGTTCGTACTGCGCACCGGAGCGGTGGACGCGGGCTGGTTCCCCGAATTCGACGAGCGTCGCGCCGCCGCGGCGCGCGTCGCGCGCCAGGTGAATGCGACGTTCATCCCCATGCAGGATGCGTTGACTCAGATGGCGGCGCGCACGTCGCCAGACTACTGGGCGGCAGACGGCGTGCATCCGACGCCGGCGGGCCACGGCCTGATTGCGGAGCGGTGGCGCCGCGCGGTGCGGCTGGCGTGAAGATCCTGGCGGCGGCTCTCCTGGCGGCGAGCACGCTCACCTGCTCGTGGACGACTTGGTTCGTGGTGATGAACAACAGTGGCGAGCCGATTCGTGTGACGTATGCGGCACGACCGCTGCGGACCCGCCCTGCCATTACCAGCAACGCCAATGTCGACAAGAGTCTCAGCGCGTGGCACGAGTTGGACGTGTCTTCCGTCCGACCTAAGGGGGACGTGCTCACGATCTCCTTGGGGCCTGACAGTTCCCTGCTCGTCGCCGGGTTGGGTACGTACACCGGCTCCAGCACCTATCCGTCGAGTCTGTTCGAGATCACGTCGCTGCGAATCATCACTACCGACGGCGAGCGCTCGTATTCGGGCTCCGAGGTCCTGAAGGCATTCGTCGAGCGCTCCCGGAGGCTCTACGTGCTCGAGGAGCGTTGAGCGTGTTCGCCCTGCTCGCACTCCTCACCCAGAGTCCCGATTCGATCTCCCGCTACATCCAGTCCGAGCTCGAACGACAACACATCCCAGGGATGTCAGTGGCGGTATTGCAAGGCGACCGCGTGCTGCTCGTGCGGGGCTTCGGGCTCGCAAACGTCGAGCTGCACGTTCCAGCGTCCGACAGCACCGTGTACCAGTCGGGATCGATGGGCAAACAGTTCACCGCCGCGCTCGTCGAAATGCTGGTGGAGCAGGGCCGCGTGCGCCTGACCGACACTATCACGCGCTGGTTTCCCGAAGGCGCGGGCGTGTGGAACGGCGTCACGGTGCGACACCTCCTCACGCACACGGGAGGCATCCCCGAGTACACCGACTCGACGTTCGATGCGCGCCGGGATCGCACCGAGGACGAGCTGGTGCGTCTCGCGGCCGTACGACCCCTCGACTTCCGTCCCGGCGAGCGTTGGAGCTACAGCAACACGGGTTACCTGCTCCTCGGCGCGTTGATCCGCCGCGTCACGGGGCGCTTCTACGGCGACCTGCTGCGGGATTCGGTCTTCCAGCCGCTGCGCATGTCCGACTCGCGCGTCATCTCCGAAGCCGACATCGTGCCCAATCGCGCCGCCGGCTACCGGCTGGAGGACGGGCAGATCAAGAATCAGGAGTGGGTCGCGCCCTCGCTCAACACCACGGCCGACGGCGCGCTGTACTTCACGGTGCGCGACCTGATCAAGTGGGCCGTCGCCCTGAACCACTGGCAGGTGCCGAGCCGAGCCGCGCTCGATACGGCGTGGGCGCCGGTGCGCCTCGCCGATGGGGCCACATATCCCTACGGCTTCGCCTGGTTCTTGACGGATCAACGGGGCCACCCCCGTATCGCGCACACCGGGAGCTGGCAAGGATTCAAGACCGTCATCGCCCGCTATCCGGAGTACGGCATCACGGTGATCGTGCTCGCGAATCTCGCCGAGGCTCGACCCGGGGCCATCGCCTACGCGATCGCCGGGATCCTGCAACATGACCTGGAGCCTCCCCAGGTGATGACTCCACGCGCCGGGTCGACTCCACCGCGACCGATTCCTGAGTTGTTGCGCCTGATCGGATCGGGCGCAGACAGCAGCCGGATCACGCCGCGTTTCGCGCGATTCCTGACGAAGGACGATCGGGATTGGTATGGCGGGCTGGTCGATCCGTTGCGGCAATGGACGTCACTCGGATGCGACGATGTGAAAGCCAGGCATATCTCGCGCCTCGGCGCCGAGGTCGCGTTTGTGTGTCACGCGCGAGGGGCGCGGGGCGGGGGCGGAACCGCCGTTTCGGTCCTATACACAAACGACTGGCATGTCGCCGACATCCAGACCTACGCGTATTAGGGGTGTCGCCGCGTCGTTATGACGTTTGGGGCGCGGCGCCTTGCCGACGGACGTGACAGTCTGCAACCTCATCACATGATCCCTCCCCGTTTAGTGGTCGCGCTGGTGCTACTGTCGGTGGCGGCATTCGCGGTCGATACTGAGACTCCCTTCGATCTGAACTCCACCGGCAGCATGTACCCCTTCGTCGCTCGGTTGCAAGGTGCGATCTCGGAACGCCACGACTCATTGATCATCGAGGTTCGCGGTGGCGTCGTGGGGAGCCAGATCCCATCCGAGCTGGGGGACGAGGGCGCCGGGACGAACGTGTCGATCGCATTTGGGCTCGGACGCCAGGATCCCGACGGGTGGAACTTCGAGCACGAAACCGAAGCGCAGCAGGTGGCCGAAGTGCTGCGAACCGGCCAGACAGCCAAAGTGGGCACGCTGCGTTTCGTGATCCCGGGCGTAGACACCGTGCCCCTCGCGGAGCGCTGGCTGGTCGCTCAGGTTGGCGTCCAGCAGCACCTTCCCGGCATTCAAGCCGGTCTGTTGACGAGTTATGCGTGCGCTGAAGAAAACCTCAGGGGTCCCACCCCGACGTCACGCGTGCGAGCGACGGGCATGAAAAAACAGTACTCCACCATCTGCTGATGCTGCCGGACGCCTGAGTTTTACGGCATGTAGCCGACGATCTTCCATCCCGCCCCCTTCGCCAGATCCACCGCTCGGACCACCTCGCCGTATTTCCGTCCCCGCTCGGCACGAACGAAGATCAGCTGTCGCTGGCCACCCGCGGCGAGCTTGCGCAGCCGAGCCGCGAGGCCGCTCTGGGCGACCGGCGCACCATTGATGGCATACGAGCCGTCTGCCTTGAGCTCGAGGACCACCTGCGGCGACGTACTGGTGTGTTGCGAACGGGTTGCAGGGGGAGGGACGTTGACCGGGAAGATCGACCGCAGCTGCATGGACAGGATGAACACCACGAGCAGCACGAGCAGGACATCGATCATCGGCGTGACGTTGATGTCGGCGTTGAGTCCCTGCGAGGCGAGGGGTGGCATGGGCAGCTCCCGGAACGGGTTACCTCATGGATACCGGCCCGGGGTGGCAACCCCCTGACGGGCAAATGACGGTTCGATGAAGGACGGGTGCAAGATTCGCGGCGCCAGGCGTCCTATCAGCATGCGGAATTCAATCCTCCTGACCCTTGTGGCGGCGGCTTGGGGTGGCGGCGTCGCGACAGCGCAGCAGCGCTGTGAGAGAACGCCGCGCCCCGATTCAGCGGCTGTCGATCTCATCTTTCAGGTAGAACGTGGGATTGCGGAGAGTTTTTTGACGTAGTTTAGGGCGATCGCATGATCGCGCTCTGGCATCGCGTCCCCGTCATCATCCGGGCCGTCTTCACCGGCGGCCTCGTCGCCGCACTGGGCACGGTGCCGTGGGCACTGCTCGTCTCCCTCAACATCAAGCACTGGCCCGCCATCCCCTGGGCCGTTCCGCCGACCGCGCTGTACCTCTGGCTTTTCTGGCGCTATTTCGTCCGCGGGGCAGGGTGGCCCCGCACCACCGCCGACGCCCGCCGCACGTGCGCGCGCGCCAACCCGGTCCCCGACGAGATGTGGGGACTCGCCATCGTCGCCGGTCTCCTCGGCCTCGTCGTCGTCCTGCTCCTCCAGACGGTGCTGAGCCGCCTCGTCGCGATCCCCCAACAGCAAGACATCGATCCGTCGAAGTATCCGGCCGCGACGGTCCTCCTGTGGGTGGTGATGAGCGCGCTCGTCGCGGGGGTCACGGAGGAGACCGCGTTCCGCGGCTACCTGCAGCGCCCAATCGAGCGGCGCCACGGACCGGTGATTGCGATTCTCCTCACGGGCATCCTGTTCGGATTCCTCCATTTCACGCATCCCGAAGTCACGCTGGCGTTGCTGCCGTTCTATGTCGCGGTCGCCACGGTCTACGGCACGCTCGCATACCTGACCGACTCGATCCTCCCCGGAATGGTGCTGCATGCCGGCGGGAACATGTTCGCCGCATTCGATCTGTTCGCGCGAGGGCACTCTGAGTGGCAGGGATTGGGTCCGCCGGCGAAGTTGGTCTGGGAGACGGGGCCCGACGCGGCGTTCTGGGGATCGGTCGCCGCAACCTTGGTGGTTGGAGCCTTGACCGTGGGAGCCTACGTCATGCTGGCACGACTCAGAAAATGAGAGCCTTCCTTGTTTGTCTGGCGGGGCTCGCCGTCTGCGCACCGGCGGCTCCCGCTCCTTGCGACCGGCGATTCCTCGGGACGTGGGAATACCGGCAGGCGGCAGGGGCCGGGTTCGACGCTGAGGGTGAGCGGCTCGACTTCGGCTGTAAGGACGGTTCCTTGCGCGGGCTCTACTTCGGCCTGGAGCGCGCCGAGGAGCACGGGCTCTTCTATACGTTGGTCGAAATGCAGGACCTGACGGTCGCGCCGGACGGCGCCCTGTCATTCCTCGTGGGCGAGCGCGAACTGTTCAGCGAGCGTCCCAAGAGCTTCGACGACATCCGCCAGAAGAAGGTCACCTGGTCCGGCGTGACGCGAGATACGTTAATCATGCGGGGACGGATCGAGCGCGGGAATCTTTATCTCACCTGCACCTCGACGGCGCATTTGTGTCCCGATAAGGTGATGATGTTTCGCAAGGGGAAATGGTGATCACACTCTCCACGGCCGGTCTTGCCCTGCTCCAATCCTGGATGCTCGGGCCCTTCGAGAAACCCGCCGAGGGCAACCCGGTCATCACGCCGAGCGCTGCCTCCCGCTTTCACTCCCCGATGGGCGACACCATCGTCGCGTGGGAAGCGTACGCCACGTTCAATCCGGCGGCGGTCGTGAGGGGCGGGAAGGTCTACGTGCTGTACCGCGCCGAGGACGCGAGCGGCGCGCGGCAGATCGGCGGACACACGTCCCGCCTCGGCCTGGCCGAGAGTAGCGACGGCATCCACTTCACTCGCCGCGCCACGCCGGTGCTGTACCCCGACACCGACGCCCAGCGGCAATACGAGTGGCCCGGCGGCGTCGAGGATCCGCGCATCGTCGAGACCGAGGACGGCACCTACGTCCTGACCTATACTCAGTGGAACCGCGACGTCCCGCGCCTCGCGGTCGCCACGTCGAGCGACCTCGTCTCCTGGACCAAGCACGGGCCTGCGTTCGCGCGGGCGGCGGGCGGGAAATACCTGCGCTTCGAATCGAAGTCGGGGGCGATTCTATGTCGCATTCAGGGCGACCACCTCATCGCCACCCGCGTCAACGGCAAGTACTGGATGTATTTCGGCGTTCCCGATCTCCTCATCGCGACCTCCGACAACCTGATCGACTGGACGCCGCTCGAGGATCCCGACGGACACCCCGTGAAGGTGTTGTCGCCGCGCCCCGGCTACTTCGATTCCTGGCTCGTCGAGGGCGGGCCCCCTGCGCTCATCACGCCGAGCGGCATCGTGGTGCTGTACAACGCAGGAAACAGCCGTCAATTCGGCGACTCGAGCGTCCCGGCGCGCACCTACACGGGTGGCCAGGCGCTCTTTGACGCGCGAAATCCCTTGAAGCTGATCGCGCGGTCGGATGCGCCCTTCATCCGGCCGACGCGCGACTACGAACGGACGGGCCAATATCCCGAGGGCACGACGTTTGTCGAGGGTCTCGTGCCTTTCAAAGGACGGTGGTTCCTTTACTATGGCACCGCCGACTCGCGGGTCGGCGTCGCCGTGTCCCGATAAGGAGTTGATTATGCGCCTCACTGCAGCGTTCGTCGCCGTTGCGTTCACTGCGGGCTCCGCCGCCGGCCAGGCGGTGGAGTATCGCTCCCCCGCCGGGGTCGAGTATCGCGCCCAACGTGACACCGGCGCGATCGCGCGCGCGGAGAGCGCGCTCGCGGCGAATCCCAAGAACGTCGATCTGATCATCCAGCTCGGCCTCGCCCAGTCCGGCGTCCGGCAGTACCGCGAAGCCATCGCGACCTTCACACGCGGCCTCGCGATCGCCCCGCAGAATGCGCTGCTCTACCGCTGGCGCGGCCATCGATATCTGTCAACGCGGCAGTTCGACCGCGCGATGGACGATCTGACGAAGGGGAGTCGCCTCGACAGCACGATCTACGGCATCTGGTATCACCTGGGGATCGTGCGCTACGCGCGTGGCGACTTCGCCGGCGCGGCGGGCGCGTTCACCCGCGCGCTGCCCGCCGCCCCCGACTCGGGCGAACGGGCGGGTGCCACCGACTGGTTGTGGATGTCGCTGTCGCGCGCGGGCCACGCGGCGGACGCGCGGGCGCTGCTCGACCGGCGACCCGACTCGATCCCGGCGGGAAACGCTTATGCGCAGCGCCTCCGCCTCTACCGCGGCGAAATTGGGCCGGACTCTGTGATCACCGCCGCCGACACGAGCGACATCCAAGTGGCGACGCTGAGCTACGGCGTGGGCAACTGGTACCTCGTGCGCGGCGACACGACGCGCGCGCGGATGTGGTTCGAACGCTCGGTCCGCTCCGGGGGATGGCCGGCGTTCGGGTTCATCGTATCGGAGTTGGAGCTGCGGCGTCTGCGGTGACGACCTACGTCGCCTTCCTGCGTGCGATCAACGTCGGTGGTCACGCGGTCGTGAAGATGACGGTTCTGCGCGACGCATTCACCGCCGCCGGGTGCAAGGACGCGCGGACCCTGATTGCGAGCGGCAACGTGCTCTTTGATTCCCCAGGCCCCGCCGCCGGCATCGGCGCGCTGGAGCGACGCATTCGGGCCGAACTGGGGCAGCTCTTCGACGTACCTCCCGGGTTATTCATCCGCACGGTGCGCGAGGTCGCGCGGCTCGTGCAAGCCAATCCGTTCAGGCGCTACGCGGGCAAGCCGCGTCTCGCGCTGTATGTCGCATTCCTATCCCGGAAGCCCCGGCAGATCCCACGATTGCCGCTGCGCTCGGTGCCGGAAGCGCTCGACGTGATCAGCGTGAAGGGGCGGGAGGCGTTCATCGTGAGTGGCCGCAAGAAGAACGGCCTCTACGGCTTTCCCAATTTGTTTATCGAGAAACAGTTCGATGTCACGGCGACGTGCCGGAACTGGAAGACCGTCCACAAGATCGCGGGCATGCTCGCCACGTGACATCACGTCTCGCGGGTGTGGTGCTGACCATGGCGGTGCTCGGTTGCGCCAGCGCCCCGCCCGCGCCGCCTCCGTCCGCGCCGATCGGATCCTCCTCGGCTGCCCTCGACGACCTGATCCGCAACGACATGACGGAGGACCGCGCTGTCGCGTGGTCCACGCGGCGCCTCACCTGGGACGACTTCCAGGGCGATCCCCCCGCGGATGGCTCCGAGGGCGCCATCACCGCCTACACGCTCTACTCGGCGTGGAAGTGCCGCGGTGACGCCTTCGAGTTCCGCGTCGTCGCGGGATTCCGGCCCCGCCAGTCGTGGGTCCGGGCCGTCGTCCTGAGGGACACCGTGCAGCGGCGCACCGTGCTCGTGCACGAACAGACGCACTTCGACCTCGCCGAAGTGCACGCGCGCCTCATGCGGCGGGCTTTCAGGGACCTGGAGCGGCCCTGCCGGCAGTCCGATGGGGAGCTTTCGGCCCTGGCCCAGCGTCTGGGCCAGGCGGAGAAGGCGGAGCAGCGCCGGTACGATTCCGAGACGAAACATGGGCTTCGGGCATCTCAACAAGCAGGCTGGAGCGCGGACGTGGCTCGGCGATTGAGGTGATGCGCCTCCGCGACAGTGACGTTTCGTGCGGTATCCCTGGCGCGGAACGGAAATCGACTCGAATGTGTCTAACGTACGGCTTTCCTTAGACGAGGTCGTCCCATGCGTCTCCGCCTGCCTTCACTTGCCACGTTGCGTGCATTTCGGCCCTCCCGGCGCCTCCTGCTGGGAGTCGGCGCCGGCATCCTCGTCCCCAGCGCCTGGCTGCTGGCGCGCGGTCCGGCGGCTCCCGACAACTCGCTCGTCGCGCGCGTCAAGCGCGGTCCCTTCGCGGTGACCGTCAGCACCTCCGGCGAGCTGCGGGCGCGAGAGTTCGTCCAGATCACCGCGCCCTCCGGCGCGCAGCAGGCTGGGGCCTGGCAAATGAAGATTCAGTCGATCGTGCCGGAAGGGACGATCGTGAAGCAGGGCGACATTGTCGCGGAGCTCGACCGCTCGACCCTGGCGAACAAGCTCGAGGAAGTGCGGCTCGCACTGACGAAGGCGGAGGCACAATACGAGCAGGCCATGCTCGACTCCACCCTGACGCTGTCCACGGCGCGCGAGAACATCCGCACCATGGAGCTGCAGCTCGAGGAAAAGCGCCTCGCCAAAGAGCAGGCGGTCTACGAGGCGCCCACGGTGCGGCGCCAGGCCGAGATCGACTACGAGAAGGCGGAGCGGGCGTTGGCGCAGGCACGGTCCGACTACACGACCAAGACGGAACAGGCCCGCGCCAAGATGCGAGAAGTGGGTGCCGACATGCAGCGGCAGCGCAACCTGTTCAAGGCCGTGCAGGATGTGATGGCGGGGTTTACGATCCGCGCGCCGGCGGCGGGGATGGTGATTTACGTGAAGGAGTGGAACGGTCGCAAGCGCACCACCGGATCGCAAGTGAACGCCTGGGAGCCCGGTGTGGCGACGCTGCCCGACCTCACCCGGATGGAGTCGGTCACCTATGTCAACGAGATCGACGTGCGCAAGCTCGCCGTCGGTCAGCCCGTGATCCTCACCCTGGATGCCGATCCGACCAAGCGCCTTACCGGGACCGTGGCGAGCGTCGCGAACGTCGGTGAGCAGCGGCCCAACACCGACGCCAAGGTCTTCGAGGTCAAGGTGACGGTGCAGGAGTCGGACACGACGCTGCGTCCCGGGATGACCACGGGGAACGGGATCGAGACCCTGAAGTTGGCCGTCGCGTTGTACGTGCCCCTGGAGGCGGTGAGCAGCGAAGGAGGAGTTCCGTTCGTGTACCGTCAGGACGGCGGCCGCGTCACGAAGCAGGAGGTCATCACGGGGCCGATGAGCGACGATGAAGTGGTGATCGTGCGTGGTCTCGAGGAGAATGATCGGGTGCTGCTGACGCCCCCGCCCGACCACGAACACATCACCCTGACGCGCCTCCCGGCCTCCGTGCGCGACAGCCTCCCGGTGGCGGGAGGCGACACGGCCCGCCGCGGGGGCAACATCGTGGCGCCCGCCCCTCCGCCGCGGCGGTGAACCTCGCCGAGCTGCGCCGCGAGTTCGTCGCGCACGTCGGCTTCAGCATGCGGACGGCGGTCGAAGCCGTGCAGCACAATAAGCTCCGCGCCTCCCTCACCTCGCTCGGCATTCTGTTCGGGGTCGCCTCGGTCATCGCCATGCTGGCGATCGGGAAGGGCGCCGAGCGCGAGATCCTCGAGCAGATGCGCCTGCTCGGCTCGAACAACGTGATGATCACGCCCCTCGTAGAGCAGCACGAGGGTCCCGCCGAGGAGGAATCCGGCAAGAAAGTGACGAAGTTCTCGCCCGGCCTCACATACGCCGACGCCCAGGCGATCGCGCGGGTGGTCCCGGGAGTCGAGGTGACGAGCGCGGAAGTGGTGCTGAACACCTCCCTCACGCGGGAGGGCCGCCGCCGCAGCGGGAAACTCGTGGGCGTCGACACGACCTACTTCCGGCTCACGAACCTGGCGTTGGCCTCGGGGGCGACGTTCACGCCGCAGCAGGTGGAGCAGGGGCTTCCCATCGCCATCATTGGCCACGGCGTGCGCACGCGCTTCTTCACGACGGAGGACCCGATCGGGCGCCCGCTCAAGGTTGGGGAAACCTGGGTGACCGTGGTCGGCGTCCTCCAAGATCGCCGCCTCACCCAGCAAACGGCGCAGCGTCTGGGAATCCGCGACGCCAACATGGACGTCTATGTGCCGGTGCGCACGGTTCTCGTCCGGTTCCGAAACCGCGCACAACTCACGCAGCAGGACATCGAGCAAGCGGCGCGCGCGGTGACGGTCACCACCAGCGATCAGCAGCAGGAGTCCGAGGAGCAACGGCAGGAGCGCACCAACCGCAATCAGCTCGACCGCATCATCGTGCGGGTGACCGAGTCGCGCTACGTGTCGTCCGTGGCGGACGTGCTGCAGCGCATGCTCACGCGTCGGCACAACACGGTCATCGATTTCGAGATCAACGTCCCCGAGATGCTGTTGCGCCAGGAGCAGCGCACCAAGACGATCTTCAACGTCGTGCTCGGCGCGATCGCGTCGATCTCCCTTGTCGTCGGCGGCATCGGGATCATGAACATCATGCTCGCGTCCGTGCTCGAGCGCATTCGCGAGATCGGCGTGCGGCGCGCCATGGGCGCGACCCAGAAAGACATCCTGTTTCAGTTCCTGAGCGAGGCGGTGTTGATCAGCGTCGCCGGCGGCGTCGCCGGCATTCTGGTCGGCGCGGGACTCTCGATGGGCATCGAAAAGTTCGCCGGCATCACCACGATCGTGTCGCTGCTGTCGGTGATCGTCGCCTTCGGCGTCTCCTTCACGGTGGGACTTGCCTTCGGGATCGTGCCCGCCTACCGCGCCGCGCGCCAGGACCCCGTCGTCTGCCTCCGTTACGAGTGATCCTATGACTATGCGTGGCCGGCTGTTGCTGTCCCTCGTGCTCGGCGTGTGCGCGCCACTCTCGACGTCCCTGGCCCAAGACTCGACGTCCCACGCGATCACGCTCCCCGAAGCGATCGCGCTGGCGCAGCAGCGCGGCCACGCGGCCCGCGCCGCGCGAGCGACCCGCGAGGCGGCGCGTTACCGCCACCGCGCCTACCACTCGAGCCTCTTGCCGCAGCTATCGCTCGGCGGGACGGTCCCGTCCTACAACAAGTCGATCATCCCCGTGCTGCAGAATGACGGCAGCACGAAGTTCCTGCCGCAACAACAGACCGACGCCACGCTCTCCCTGATTCTGTCCCAGAAGATTCCCATCACCGGTGGGGACCTGTTCGTCTCGTCGTCGCTCGCGCGAGTCAGTGTCAGCGGGCTCGACACGTTCCGGTTGTGGTCCTCGACGCCGGTGTCGGTAGGGCTGCGTCAGGATGTGTTCCGACCGAACACCGCGGCATGGATCGGGCGTGAAGACGCGGCGCGCGCCGAGCTGGACGAGCGCACCTATCTCGAGGCGATGGAAGACGTGTCGGTCCAGACCACGAACGCGTTCTACGATCTGTACGCCGCCCGTGTCGGACTCGCGAACGCCGTCACGAATGCCGCCGTGAACGACACGCTGTACCGGTTGAATACCGGCCGCTTCGAGGTCGGCAAGATCGGCGAAAACGACCTGCTCCAGAGCGAGCTGGCGCTGCTCCGCTCCCGCTCCGCTCTCGAGTCGGCGCGCCTCGAACACGAGCGGGCGACCGATGCATTGCGCTTGGTGCTCGACTTGCCCCCCGGGACGCCCGTGGACGTCACGGTGACGGGGGACGTCCCCGAATTCGAAGCCGATACGGCGCGGGCCGTGGCCGAAGCCACCAAGAACCGCGCCGCGGTGAGTGCCGTGGCGTTGGACGAAGTCCAGGCTCGGCGCGGCATCGCCGAGGCGCGCTTCCGCACCGGTGCCGGTGCGACTGTGCAGGCGAGCTATGGGTTCAACGCCACGGGACCGGAGGCGAACCTGGCGTACCAGAACCTGCTCGAAGCGCGCCGCTTCACCGTATCGGTGCAGGTCCCGATCTGGCAATGGGGCGCACATTCAGAGGGGGTGCACGCGGCCGAGGCCGACCGCGACCGCGTCGCTAGCCAGTCGGAGGGTACGCTCGGCCAGGTCGCG
>Ga0193711_1000064_pt1 | contig 19077 bp, 16 predicted proteins | sample H3m2metaG_FD_144922 | JGI IMG/M metagenome (GOLD analysis project Ga0193711, IMG submission 144922) | Soil microbial communities from a riparian zone of the East river system, Colorado, United States - H3m2 | ecosystem: Environmental > Terrestrial > Soil > Riparian zone | place: USA: East River...
CGGGAGCCGACCCGGGACGGGGCGCCCGGGCGGCGAAGCCGAGCAATCCGACAATCCCGCGGATTGTGGCAGGTGTGAACGTGAATCCCGTCGAAACACTGGTCAGAAACGGATCGAACCTGGCGCTGTCCGTTCCCACCCGCCCCCGCCACAGGTCGTGCGTGATCGAGAGCTGGAATGGCAGCACGTCGGACGAGATCGTGTTGCTGAGCGACGAGGTCTGCCAGCCGGTGTGCCCCGGAATCTTGGCCTGCTCGAAATTGTAGCTGATCGAGCTCGTGTTGATGGCGAGCAATTTGATCTTGCGCGGTTCGGACGTCGTGTCGCCCGGCGGCGGCTTGAGCTTCGCATCGAAACTCTGCGAGAGGCCGAGGCTGATCGTCTGTTGCGGGTCGCTGCGCGCGTTCACCGTCGTGTCGGCCGGGTCGAGCGCGTGCCGATACGCCGAGTCCACTTTGGAGCCCGGGGCGTACTGATAGCCGACAATCGGCGAGATGGAGTGGCGGATCCGTGTCAGAGGCCCGACGCCGGGGAAGAATCCGAAGAACGTCGGGGACATGCTCGCCGTGAACGCGAGTCGCTTCCCCTGCTTCACGAACTCCCCACCCGAGAACTGATTTCGCAGCATGAAGGGACCGGCGCTCGTCGCATTGAGAATCGCGATTCCGGGTTGCAGCTTCCACGTTCCCGAGAAGAGTGACGGCAGATTGATGCTGGTTTGCCAGTCGACTTCCGTGCTGAACGTCTGCGCATAGAGCGCCCGCCGCACGCGGCCCGGTACCGTGGAATCGGGAATCATGAATTCCCGCCGCTTGTTCGATACCTCGTCGCTGATCGTGATGCTGTTCCCCCAGTTCCACCGCCCGATCCGCAGGGGCGTCTGAATGCTGATGTTGGTCGAGCGCTCGTCGGCGAAGAGCTTCAGTGTATCGACGGCGCGTTCGCCGCCGGGCGCGCCGGCGACGAGCAAGGAGCCCACGGCGGTGTGGAAGGTCTGCTGGTTGGTGAACGAGAACCCCGGCGACCACGTGATCGTCGTTCCGATGTTCACGGCAGCGGGCGTCAAGTGGACCTGGGGAAAGCTCTGAGTCACCGCGTCGCTCGAGATCTCCTGGCTACGACTGCCGCCGATGCTCAGGCTCCCCCACGAGAACTGCTTGTTGAAGGTCGCCGATGACCCGAGCCGCGCCGTCGCCAGATTCGGATCGAGGCTATTTCGTGATATGATCGCGCCGCTCGTGGCGTAGTCGACGTTCGCGTTGAACTGGGTACGGGAATTGAAGCTCTGGCTGTGCTGCCAGCCGATGCGGCTGGAGTGGAAGCTCCGGTCCAGCTCCGAGGTCCGGGAATACGACAGATGTCCGCGCACGAAGCGATTGAGCCAGTTGTACTGCGTCTCGGCCGAGAACGACAGACTGCGGCTCGCAAACCAGTCCGCCGAGACGCGCAGATCGAGATAGTCATTGATCGCGAAGTAATAGCCGAAGTCCGTGATGTGCCGCTGATACCCGCGGGAGGGCCGGACGAGATCGTTCAAGCCGAATCGCGGGATCAGGATCCCGCTGTGCCGTCCGGACCGGATGTCCTGGAAAATGAATGGCAGCCACATCACCGGTACGTCGCGCACGTAGAGCACGACGGGCCGCGCCACCATCGTGGTCTTGTTGAGCCACTTCACCTGCCCCGCGGCGAAATGGTAGTCGGGGACGGGCTGCTGGTCGGACGTAAAGGTCGCCCGCGCGCCGTAGACACGCGTCGAGCCCGAGTCGACGGCCAGGTTGCCCTTGGTGATCCATTCCGTCCCGCCCTGCTTCGCGGTCGTCACGGCATCGCTCACGGTGCCGCGGCGGATACACGTGTCGTAGCGCATGCCCTTCCCCGCCAGCACGGTCCCCCGATCGAAGAGCACCGGGCTGCCCACGGCGTCGAGCCGGCAGCTCGCCTGGCGGTAGCGGATCGAGTCGGCCTCCAACTGGGTGCTGTCGCGATCGACGAACGCTTCGTGGCGCAGGAAGATGATTTGGCTGTCGCCCTGCACGACGAGCGTTTCAGCCATGAAGTGGGTGATGCGGAATCCCTGGAGCTTGAGGAGCGAATCCATCACGGCGTCGGTCTTGGGGAAGCTGCGGCTCGGGCCGGTGGGAAGACCGAGTTTCTTCGCGGCGGCGCTGTCGACCACGTGGCCTCCCGTGCCGCCTTGGGGGACCGCGCGTCGCGCCGTGTCGGGCGGCGGCGTCCCCTGCGCATGCAGCGCGCCGACGCCGCCGATCAGGAACAGCACGAGCAAAGCCGCCGCGGTCCGCCGCGCGCGGCGCCGGCTCGCGATCCACGCGCACCAGATGCTGACTTCGTAGAGCAGCAGCAACGGCACCAACATCAACATCATTGAGACGGCGTCCGGCGGGGTGAGCAGCGCCGCCAGAAACGCCGCGATGACGATCGCGTACCGCCGCTGCCGGCCCAGGAACTGTGGCGTGACGATCCCGAGCGACGCGAGGATCGTCACGACGAGCGGCAGCTCCGCGACGAGCCCGCATCCCGCGACGAACGGCACCGCCATGCCGAAATAACGATCGATCGTGATCATCGCGGTGAGGTCTTCGCGCTGGAAGCCGAGCAGGACTTTCAGGGCCGCGGGGAGCAGCCACTCGTAGCAGGCGATGGCGCCACCCAGAAACAGCATGACCCCGACGAACAGCGCCGGGATGATCAGCCCCCTCTCCCGCTGATAGAGCGCCGGCGACAGGAACGCCCAGATCTGGTAGATGACGACGGGCGAGGCGACGACGCAGCCCAGCGCGAACGACACCTTCAGCGTCAGCATGAACGGCTCGGCGGGACTCGTGAAGACCAGGCGTCCGCCGGGGAGGTACGGTGCGATGGGGCGCTTCAGGATCTCGACGATGTCGATCTTGTCGAGCAGCCACCACCCCACCGCGGTGCCGACGAGGATCGCGACCAGGCTCCACAGGATGCGCCAGCGGAGCTCCTCGAGGTGATCGAGGAACGGCATCTCGCCGCGGGGAGTGGCGTCAGGCACGGGGGACCCGGGGCCGGTTAGGGCCGCAGGCGTTGCTGATTCTGGCGCGCGAGGTCGGCCTCGGGCGAGCGCGCGTAACCGGCGATCACCCGGGCGTAGAACGTCCGAGCTGCCGTCTTGTCACCGCGTTGCTCGGCGAGGAGGCCCAGCTTGTAGAGGGCGGACGGCGCGCGCGGTGAGTTGGGATAGGCCTTCACGACCTGATCGTACACCGCAACGGCCGAATCGGGAGCTTCCTTCTCGAAACTCTCGCCGACGTAGAACAACGCGTCGGCGGCCCGCTCGTGGGTGGGGAAGACACGGAGAAACTCACGGAAACCGAGGCGCGCCGTCGAGACGCTGCCGCGGCGGTACTGCTGCAGCGAGAGGTCGTACATCTGATCGGGACCGGGACCCGCCGGGTTGCCGGAGGGGCCCACGGGAACGCCGCCGGTCGGCGTCGGATCGGGCTCCCGGTTCCGGGACTCGATCCGGCTGCGCAGCTCACTGAGCCGCTGCTGACCCTGGCCCGTCAATTCGGAGACGGTCACGAGCTGCTGCTGCACCGCCGTCAGCTCGGTTCGCACGTCGCCGCGCAGCTGCACCAGGTACGCCTGCTGCGCGGTGAGCGCCTGCTGAGCGAGGCGGACGGCGGCCAGGATCGAATCCCGTTCCGCCGCCCGCACCGAATCGCTCCTCGCCAGCTCCGCCCGCAGGGACTGCACCTGGAGCTCGACCTTCCGGACGTCCCCTTTCAGGGCGCAGCCGGCGACGAGCCCGAGGGCGGCGACGAGAGAACTACGGCTGACGGAGGTTGTCACCGCCACCGATGATTTCGAACTCATCACGCCGGTTCTGCGACCACGCGCCTTCATCATGGCCATCCACGGCCGGCCGCTCTTCGCCCCACGACTGGGTCTCGATGCGGCTCGCGTCGATGCCGTGGCTCACGAGATACTGCTTGGCGGCCTGGGCGCGGCGGTTGCCGAGCGCCAGGTTGTACTCATCCGAGCCGCGCTCGTCGCAGTGCCCGCCCACGCGGATGCGCAGGTCCGGGTTCGCCTGCAGGATCGCCACCTTCTGATCGAGGATGCCGGCGTCCTCGGGGCGGATGCTCGACTTGTCGTAGTCGAAGTGGATCATCGCGGCGACCGTGCCCCGGATTCCTTCCGCGGCACGGGCTGCGGCGGCGACTGAATCCTCCGCGCGCTGACGCGCGATGCGCTCCGCTTCCTCACGCGCCTGGCGGTCGCGTTCTGCCTGGGCCAGCCGTTCGGCTTCGGCCTGCGCTGCCGCCGCTGAGTCGGCGTTGGCGACCGGCGCTACCTGTTCGACGGGCTTCTTCCCGCCGCAGGCGGCCGCGGAGGCCGCGACGCCGATGCCGAACACGAAGAGCAACGATACCGGTTTCATCTATAGCTCCCATCAGGGGGTGGAAGAAGTAGCCTCCGGAAGCCTTGGAGACCAAGCCGGCAGCCGCGCGCCGCTTTGTTGCAGCAGCGGACGAATCCGTCCGGTGTCGAGATCGATGATCCACAACTGGCGGTACCCCGACCGGTCCGACACGAACGCGAGGTGACGGCTGTCGGGAGCCCAAGTCGGATCCTCGTTGCGCCCGACCGACGTGAGTTGCCGGACCGTGCGGGTCCGCACGTCCAGCACGAACACCTGCAGCGTACCCGCCACGTCGCGGTGAAACGCGACTGACTGGCCGTCGGGCGACCACTCCGGCGCGTTGGAAGAACCGGTGACGCCGTAGTCGAACGGTGCAAAGAGCTGCTGGTCCGTTCCGTCCGCCGCCATGACGTACACCTGCGGCAGGCCCGGCCGTGTCGACACGAAGGCGATGCGCTGCCCGTCGGGACTGAACGTCGGGGACAAGTTGTCTGAAAAGCGTCCCACGGTCAAGCGGCGTAAGCAACAGTTATCCTTGACGTTAATCGTATACAGATCGGTGCCTTCCTCGGTCGCGCGGCTGAACGCCAGCGTTAGCCCGTCGGGCGAGAAGGCCGGGGTGAAGTCGAGCGCCTTGCCGGTCGTCGCGACGGGTGTGCGCTTCCCGCTCGCCATCTCCTGCAAGAACAACTGCCCGCGCCCCGCCTGGAACTCCATGTACGCGAAACGGCGGCCATCGCGGGCCCAGGACGGCGACATCGCCTGCCGGTCGCTCGCCGAGACCAGCTTCATCTCGGCGCCGTCCTGGTCGATCTGATAGACCTTGCCGTCCTTCACGAACAACACGCGAGTGGCCGCGATGCCCCCCGTCCCGAGTGCCGCCTGCACCAACTGGTCGGCGATGCGGTGCGTCGCCTGACGGAAATCGGGTTGCCCGGGCGCGGGGAGCTTGGCGCGGATCGTCCGCCGTACGCCACCCGCCATGATGTCGTGCAACGTGGCGACGAGCGTGTCGCTCGTGACCGTCAAGTCGAGCGCAAAGTCGGCGCCTAGCGCCTGGAAGAGGGGATAGTTGAGGGCGGCCCCCTGCTGCGCGCCCCCGCCCGAGGGGGCCGTCGTAGTGGCGCCCGGCCGCGTGGGCTGACCGCGAGCCGGGGGCGTCCCCGGCCTGGTGGCCGCCGCCGGCGCGCCGAGTCGAATCGAATCGCCGCCCGGCAGCGTGATCACCTCGAAGCGATCGCTGTAGTCCAAATCGCGCGCGATGATCGCGCGTGCCGAGTCGAGCCCGCTCCCCTGACGCGGCAGCAGCACGAACCCCGGCCGCACGCCGGGCCGGTAGATGATCCCGACGCGCACGCCACGGTCGATGGCGGAGGTGTCCTGGGCGGGTAGACGGTTCGCCGGATAGACGGTTAGGAGCAGGGCTACCACAGCGCCTGCCCTAACCGTCCAAACGCCGAACCGCCTAACCGCCAGAATCATTGCCTCTTCCCCGAGAAATAGAACCGCACGAACAGGATGTCGGAGGTCCACCCGTCCGGCAGCGAGCCGAACGCGCGGGTCCGGCCCGCCTCCTCGATGGCGCCCTGCGCCTCCAAATCGAAGGCGTAGTTGCCGGAGCGCTGGATGAGCTGCAACCCCGTCACGGAGCCGTCGCGATGCACCAAGAACGAAACCTCCGCTTCGAGCGGTGTACTCTGGTCCGGCCGTTGCCAGCGCCGCAGCACCTGCGTCACGAGATTCTGTAGGTACTCCGGAAACGGGAACGCGATGCCTGCGGTGCTGACGGTGGCGACGTCGTTGCCGGTCGACGGGCGCTCCCCCGGCAAGGGTGTATTCGCTGATGTTGTGCGCGGCGCCGCCTCGCGGCGCGTGGTGTCGCGTGTGGGCGGCGGCGCGGCGCGCGACACGGTGCTGCTGCGTGGCGGTGGTTTCGCCGCGGGAACGGGCGCCGGTCTCTCCTCCGCGGGCCGCTCGAACGCCTCCGGCGCCTTCCGCGTCTCCTGATCCGCTGCGGGGGCCGCCACCAGGTGGACCGCGTACGTCGGTGGCAGCGGCTTTCGGCTCGACGACGCCCCGGTGAGCAGCGCCACCGCCACGCCGTGCACGACGATCGTGCCCACGAGCCCGAGGCTGCGACCGTTCACGGCCCTACGGTCTCCGGCTCCGCCACCAGCCCCACGTCCTGGATGCCGGACGCTCGAATGATGGCCAGGACCTGCACCACGCTGCTGTACGCCACACGTCCGTCGGCCCGCAGATACACCCCCGACGGGCGTTTGGTTCGCACGAAGGCGGGGAAGGTCGCGCGGAAATCGTCATACGAGAGGGGCGCCTGATCCATGAAGATGTGCCCCTCGCGGTCGAGCGTGACGATCAAGCCTTCCTTCGGATCGAGCGGTCGGGCCTGCGCGCGCGGCAGCCGCACGTCCACGCCCCCCTGCATGATCGGCGCCGTGATCATGAAGATGATGAGTAGCACGAATGCCACATCGACGAGCGAGGTGACGTTGATGTCGGCGTTGAGCGGCAACTCCCCGTGACCGCGCAGCCCGCCGCCCCCTCCCAGGAGACCGGCCATTAGAGCCGTCCTTCCCGGGCCAGCGTCGCGATGATCTCCTGCGCGAAGCCCTCGAGCTCACCGGCGAACACGCCGAGCCGATTCACGAAGATGTTGTAGGCGATGACGGCGGGCACGGCCACCGCGAGCCCGGCGACCGTCGTGACCAGCGCCTCGGCGACGCCCGGCGCGACGGCGGAAATGTTGCCCGATCCGCCGACGGCGATCCCGATGAACGCGTCCATGACGCCCAGCACCGTGCCGAGGAGTCCCAACAGCGGGCTCACCGAGCCGAACGTCGCGAGCCACGGAATGAATCGCGCGGCGCCGTCCCGCTCGGCGGCGACTTCTTTGGCGAGCACCATGCGCAACGCCTCGAGCTGCGTCATGGTGAGCACCACCGGTGGTGCCGGCGTGGCGCCGCTCGCCCCTCCCCCCGAGGCTTTCATACTCCCGGGGCGCAGCTCCGAGAAGAAATGGATGCCCTCGCGGAGCAGTCGATTATAGGGTGAAGGCGGGAGGCGCATCGCCGCGTGATATGCGTCCTCGAGGCGCGGGGCTTTCTCGAGCTCGGCCGTGAAGCGATCGGCGAGTTGCCGCATGCGCCGGAACTGCCACCACTTGAGGACGATGAAGTACCACGAGACGAGGGAGAACACCGCGAGGACGACGAGGACGAACTGCGTCTCGCGGCTCGACGTGAGCACCAACTGCCACGGCGTAGTGGGGACGGCCCGTCCGACCTGTAGCAGCACGCTTACCTCCACGGAGTCAGGTCCTGTACCCGCGCGGGTGCGCCTGGTGCCAGCGCCACGCGCTTGTGAGAATCTCGTCGAGACTCGAACGACGGGGACGCCACCCGAGCACGGCGGCGGCCCGCTGCGGCGCGGCGACCAAGGCCGGCGGGTCGCCCGCCCGGCGCGGCCGATCGCTCGACGGGATCGGGTGTCCCGTAACGCGCCGCGCCATCTCCACGACCTGCCGGACCGAGCTGCCCTGTCCGGTTCCCAGGTTCAGTGCGATCGCGCCGTTCGGCGGAACGTCGAGGGCGCGCACGTGCGCGTCGGCGAGATCGTCCACGTGAATGTAGTCACGCACCGCGGTGCCATCGGGCGTCGGATAATCGATCCCGAAGATGTCCACGGCGGTGCGTTTCCCCAACGCGACCGCGAGCACGTTGGGAATCAGGTGGCTTTCGGGGTCGTGATCCTCACCGCGCTGCGCGCTCGCTCCGGCGGCGTTGAAGTAGCGCAGACTCACGGATGACAGCTTGTGGCGTGCTGCGTAGTCGCCGAGTACGCGCTCGAATTCGAGCTTGGTCTCGCCGTAGGGGCTCATCGGAGCCATGGGCGCGTCCTCGGGGATGGGCACGGTCCTGGGCACGCCGTACACGGTACACGAGGACGAGAACACGAAGCGTCGGACTCCCATCGCTACCGCCGCGTCCAACAACACGCGCGCCGCGGCGACGTTGTTGGCTCGATACTTGTCGGGGTTGGCCACCGACTCCTCGACCAGCGCAAACGCGGCGAGGTGCACGATGGCCTCGATCGGACTCCCCGCGAAGATCTCTTTGAGCGCTGCGGGATCGCCGATCCCCCCACGCACGAACTGCGCGCCCTCCGGGATCGCTTCGCGATGACCGGTGCTCAGATCATCGAGCACGACGACCTGACGGTTCCGGGCGAGGAGCTGCTCGGTGACGATGCTGCCGATGTATCCGGCCCCACCGGTGACGAGCACCCGAGTCGTCATAGGCCGAATAACCGCCGCAGCGCCTCGAGCAGGCCGTAGCCGCGGCCCTCTTCGGCGGCGGCCTTCAGCGCCACGGTGGGCTGGTGCAGGAACTTGTTCATGAGCGCCTGGCTGAGCTGCTCCACGCGGGCGCGATCCTCAGGAGGGAGGTGGCCGAGGTGGCGCAGCGCGCGCTCGACCTCCGCCGCGCGGAGCGCTTCCATGCGGCTGCGGAATTCCTTGATCACGGGCACGACACCGAGCCCGCCGTACCACGCCCAGAAGAGGTCGGTCTCCTCCTCCACGATACGTTCCGCGGCCGGCACCTCCTCGTGGCGACGCGCGGTGGCCTGGGCGGCGACGGTCTGGAGGTCGTCGATGTCGTAGAGGAAAACGTTCTCGAGCTGGGCCACCGCCGGATCGACGTCGCGCGGCACCGCGAGATCGAGGATGCAGAGGGGCCGGCCCCGGCGTCCCCGAATCACCGCCCCTACGCGTTCCCAGGTCACAACGGCGTGGGGGGCGGCAGTCGAGCAGAGGGCGATGTCGGTCGTGGCGAAGTGGGGCCACGCCTCGTCCAACGTGAGGGCGCGGGCGCCGAGCCGCTCCGCGATGGCACGAGCGCGCTCATGGGTGCGGTTCGCCACCAGGGTCACTTGCACGCCCTCGGCGGTGAGGCACGTCGCGGCCAGCTCCGCCATATCCCCCGCCCCGAGGATCAGGGCCGCGCGTCCCGCCAAGTCTCCGAAGATCTTGCCGGCGACCGCAACGGCGGCGGAGGCCGCCGACGCCGTTCCGGCGCCGAGGGCGGTCTCCGTGCGGATGCGCGCGCCGACGTGCAGCGCCGTCTGGAACAGGCGATGCAACACGGGACCCGCCTGCGCGCGCGATGCTTCCCACGCCTCACGCACCTGCCCCTGGATCTGCGATTCGCCCAGAATCATCGAGTCGAGCCCGGACGACACGCGATACAAGTGGCGCACGGCGTCGCGGTCGCGGGCGATGTACCCGTACTCGCGCGCGGCCGCCCCGCTGTCCAAGCGCTCCCCGAGCAGGTCCCAGACCGCTTCGGCGACGCCTTCCTCTTCTGCGACCAGATAGAACTCCGTGCGATTACAGGTGGAGAGCAGCACGCCTCCGGCGGCCCCGGCGGCGATGACGCGCGCGAGGGCGCCGGGCACCTCATGGGCCCCGTGCGCGAAGCGCTCCCGCACCTCGAGGGGCGCGGTGCGGTGGTTCACACCCAGCACCTTGATGCCCATCGCGGCCCCGTCGTTCATAGGAACCGCTCAGCACCCGGTTGGGCGAGCTTGAGCGCCAGATAGACGAGGAGCACCGCCGAGAACCCCGCGATACTCGCAAACGCGGCACGCCGCCCGTCCCACCGGCGCACCACGCGCACCCACACGGCCCATCCCAGGACCGCCCAGGTGAACAGCCCCCACACGATCTGTGCCTTCCCGACGTGGAGCCCGCCGGCGAACCGCGCGGCATATCCCAGAGCCAGGAGCACCCCCAGGGTGAGTGCGGGAAACCCCGCCACGAGCGCGACCCGGTTCAACTGATCGAGACGCTCGAGTGGCGGAAACAGCTGGAAGACCTGCCCGAAGCGCCGGGCCTTCAGCTCGCGGAATTGGAGCAGGTACAGCGCCGCCGCGATGAACGCGAGGGCAAGGAGCGCGAGACCCATCACGCTGAGCGCGACATGCAAGATAAACCAGACGTTGCGTCCGGCGGAGGGTTCGGCGCCGGGCGCGAGCCCGATCAGGAGCGCGAGCCCGACGAGACCGGCGGCCACCGGTCCCGTGAAAAAGCCGACCGCGGAACCGCGCACGAGCCGCTCCGTCGCGAGCTGCAACAGCACAAGACAGAGGGCGAGCATCGACAGCGCGGGCGCCAGGCCAATGAGCGTGAGTTGCGAGACGGCCACCACGTGCAGGGCGGCGCCGGCACACGGCAACGCGATCGTGAGAACACGCGGTGGGGCGCGCAGGCCGACGACGGGCGCGAGCGTCAGCGCCGTGGCCAATCCGTACAGCGCCAGGGCGAGGAGATGCAGGGTGAGAATCACGGCACGTACGTGCCGGGCCCCGCCGCAGCGGGCGGGGCCCGGCCGCCCGTCAGGAAGGCATCTTCTTGATCAACCGCACCGGCAGACGTGGGTCGAGTCCGGGGTGCATGATCTGCAGGATGAGGCCCGTCGCCGAGTGCTCGCGCGTATGCACGATCATCAGTACAGCGCGGACTTCCTCCGACGCGGATCCAAGCTCACCGGCCGCGGGCTTGTACACCTCGAACACGTCGCCGGGCACGACGCCCTCGGACCGGCCCTTGTCGATGAAGAAGAACTGCTGCGGGCCGGCGATCGGCCGCCCATCCCGGCTTGCCAAGAGGTGACCGGCGAGACCTTGCTCCACCGGCGTGGGCCGGACTTCCCCAGGGCTCTTGAAGGGCTCGAGCGGCAATGCCAGGCGTCCGTTGCGGATGCTGCCGAACTGCGTGACAACGCGGGCGAGCACCTGCTCTTCCTCCACCGAAGTCACACGGGCGATCCCTAACGGCACGACCACTTCGCCCCAATCCCCGAATTCGAGAGCGCGGTCGATGCGCGCGATCAGCAACGAGTCACCGACGTGGTACGACGCGCGCGACGGCGGCTTGATCGAGATTTCATCGTAGGGCAGTGCCGTGCTGCGATCCGACAGCCGGTAGATGGCGGGCGGGCTCGTGACGCCGATGACGGTGCCCCACGGCAGCCGCTCGTTTTCCGTCAGGAAGCCGGCAGCATAGAACTCGCCGGAACGCAGCGGACGGTACGGCTGATGCGTGTACGACCGCAGCACGTCCTGCACGCGCTGCTGGGGCGTGCGACGGCGGTCGAACATCGTCTCACCCGACTCACCCACCGGCTCCGGAGGCGGCGCCTCCACGAACACCAGCGTCGTGTCAGCCGGCATCGTGTCGACGGGGACGACGGCCGCAATGGTGTCACCCGGTTGGGCGCGGACCGTGTCGGCAGCCGCGGCGCTCGTGTCTTGCGGCACCGCGACCACCGTGTCGCCCTGGGCGATCCCGCCTACGACGGGGCCGAGCACCAAGATCTCGCCCGGATAGATCCAGTGCGGGTCCTCGACCACGTTGGTGTTGAGGCGGTAGATCTCCGGCCACAGGAGCGGGTCGGCGAAATACATCTGAGAGATCGACCAGAGCGTCTCGCCCCGCGAGACAGTATGGCTGGCCGGAACCTGGCCCATAGCGGCGGGTGCCGCCTGCGTGGTGTCCTGCGCAGGCAGAACCGACCACGTCAGCGGCACCACCGCCAGAACCAGAAGTACCGTGCGGCTAGAACGGCAGATCGTCGTCCTCCTCATCCAGCGCCTCCGGGAACGCTTCGAGCGACTCCGCTGCCTTCCCTTCGGGGGCTGACCGCGCGGCGACCTTCGCGCCTTCGCCGCCACCGCCCTTGGGCGACAGCATGATCAGTTCGCGCGCAATGATCTCGGTGACGTAGCGCGTTTGCTTCTCCTTATCTTCCCAGGTGCGGTATTCGACCCGCCCCTCGATATAGACCTTGTCACCCTTCTTGAGGTACTTCTCGGCGATGTCCGCCAGGCCGGATCCCTTGTTATTCCAGCAGATGACCCGGTGCCACTCGGTTTTTTCCTGCTTTTCGCCGCTCTGCGAGTTCCACTGCCGGCTGGTCGCCACCGACAGGGTGGCCACCCGGGACCCGTTATTCGTGCTGCGCACCTCGGGATCGGCCCCCAGATTCCCGATAATCATGACTTTGTTGAGACTGCGGCTCACAACGACCTCCGACGCTTAGCGCGGGTTGGGGGCCCAAGGTGCCCCACAGTATATGAATCGCAAGTTATTCTGTCAATCAAAGATACGCCACTTGTAGCGAAGTTACGCATCACCTCCGTCTGCAGGAATGGCAGCCCTCAAGACGATCGCGTCCTCGACTGGACGACGGTAATAACGGGCCCGGCGCCCGACCTCGCCAAACCCGAGCGATGCGTACAAGGCGCGCGCCGCGGCGTTCGATTGCCGAACTTCGAGGAAGACGCGCTCCACTCCACGGTCCCCGAGCGCCGCCAGCGCGCGCTCCACGAGCTCGCGGCCGACGCCACGGCGCTGCCGGCCCGCCGCCACGGCGAGGTTCAGGATTTCTCCTTCGTCCGCGGCGTCCTGCGCGATCACGTAGCCGGCAACGTCGCCCGAATCCGTCGCGACCAGGAACACCACCTCCGACGCGACGCACTCCCGGAAGTCGCGCGCCGACCAGGGATCGGTAAACGACGCCTGTTCGATGGCGTGGACCGCCGGCACGTCGGCGGCTTCAGCGGGGCGAATGCGGGAGCGGCCGACCGTGGTGTGCCTCCCATTTGGCCTGCGCTTCTGCGGGGCGACCGTACTGCGGTTCGGCGGTCGCCGGGTCGTCCAGGGACCGGGACGCACCATCGCGGCCCGCCAAAGCGAGGAGGGCACTCGCCACCGGGGGGACCGCCTCGAGGCTCAGCGGCGCGCGGCCCGTCCAGGCGACCACCGCGTCGGCGTAATGCTGCGCGCCGTCCCCCACCGCGACCAGGGGCCGGACCGGCGTAGCATGCGCGAGGCTCTCGATCGTGAACAGACCCGGCGCGACGAGCGTCTCGACGCGACCTGGTGGGAAGGCGTACACGGCCCCGAACACCTGGCCGCGGAGCGCGTCGAAACACGCCGCGACAGGACCGACCTCGCCTTGCGCGGCCGCGTGGGCGGCGCCCATCAACGATGGTATGGTCCGGAGCGGAATCGCGGCGTCGTGCGCCAGGCCTTTGGCGGCTGCCCACCCGATTCGCAGTCCCGTGAAGCTCCCCGGCCCGTCGGCGACGATCACGAGGCCAAGATTGCGGACGCGGACGGCCGTCATCGTGAGCACTTGATCCACCAGCGGCACGATCTGCGCCGCGTGCTGGCGCGCCCCGCGCACCGACCGCACTCCGCGGACGCGGTCGGCGGAGCCGAGCGCGACGCTCGCGATGTCCGTGGCCGTGTCGATCGCGAGCCAGGGGCCCGTCACGATCCCTCCTCAACGACACGGATGGCCGGATCGGGATCGTGCGCGAGTCGGAAATGGCGGTCGAGCGGCGGTGCCCAGGGACCCGCGCGCTCGGGCCACTCGATCAACACGATGGCGCGTTCGCGGATCATATCGTCGAAGCCCAGGTCGCGCGCATCGTCGGGGTGTTTCAGGCGATAACAATCGACGTGATAGACAGGCGTGGAGCCGGCCTCGTAGTGGTGGACGAGCGCGTACGTGGGGCTTGTCGCGACGGCGCGCGCGCCGAGGCCGCGGCACATGGCCTGTACGAGAGTGGTCTTGCCGCTGCCCATCTCCCCCGAGAGACCGATCACCACGGGGGCCTCGAGCTGGGCGGCGGCAACCTCACCGAACCGGCTGAGCGCGTCCGCGGAGAGGCGCATCGGCCTTCAGCTCGAGGACCTGGTCGCGCAGCACGGCCGCCAGCTCGAAATCGAGCTCCTCCGCAGCGGCCTGCATCTGCTGTTCCAGCAAGCGGATGAGCGCTTCCCGCTCCTTGGCGTCGGCGGGCCGCTTCACGCCTCCTTCGGCGGGCTTGGCGGTGCGCGCGTCCGCCACGCGCGTGACGAAGCGGATGTCGCCGATGGATTTGACGATGGACCGCGGCGTGATGCCGTGCTCCTCGTTGTACGCCACCTGCGTGACGCGGCGCCGGTTCATCTCGCTCAGCGCCCGTTCCATCGAGCCGGTCACGCGATCGGCGTAGAGAATGGCCTTCCCGTTCAGGTGGCGCGCGGCCCGTCCGACCGTCTGAATGAGCGAGCGATCGGACCGCAGGAACCCTTCCTGGTCGGCGTCGAGGATCGCGACGAGCGACACCTCGGGGAGGTCGAGACCCTCGCGCAGCAGGTTGATGCCGACCAGGACGTCGAATTCGGCGAGCCGCAATCCGCGAATGATGTCCACGCGTTCGATGGCATCGATCTCGGAGTGGAGGTAGCGCACGCGGACGCCGTGCTGCTGGAGGTAGTCGGTCAGGTCCTCGGCCATACGTTTCGTGAGCGTCGTCACGAGCACGCGCTCGTTCTTCTTCTCGCGCAGGCGAATCTCGTTCAGCAAATCGTCCACCTGCCCCGCCACGGGCCGGATGATGACTTCGGGATCCACGAGCCCGGTCGGACGGATGATCTGTTCCACCACGACACCACTCGAGAGCCGCAACTCCGCTTCGCCCGGCGTCGCGGACGTGAAGAGGATGCGCGGGACCAGCTCCATGAACTCCGCGTACTTGAGGGGTCGGTTATCGAGCGCCGAGGGAAGGCGGAACCCGTAGTCCACGAGCGTCTGCTTGCGCGAGCGGTCGCCCTCGTACATCGCGCCGAGCTGCGGCAGCGACTGGTGCGACTCGTCGAGGATGCACAGATAGTCGCCCGTGATGTAGTCGAGCAGGCAGGCGGCGCGCTCGCCGGGTTGCCGCCCCGTGAGATGGCGGGAGTAATTCTCGATCCCGGTACAGCGCCCCACCTCGAGCAGCATGTCGACGTCGAAGTTGGTCCGGGACTCGAGCCGCTGCGCCTCCACGAGCTTGTTCTGTGCCCGCAGCTCGACGAGCCGGTCCTGGAGCTCGGCGCGGATCGCCGTCACGGCGCGCTCGATGGTGGGCCGTTGCGTCACGAAGTGCGTGGCCGGGTAGATCGCGCAGCGATCGAGTTGCGTAATCACGTTGCCGGTGAGCGGGTCGATCTTCGCGATCCGCTCGATCTCGTCGCCCCACAGCTCGATGCGCACGGCTTGTTCGTCGTAGGCGGGGTAGACCTCGACCGTGTCGCCGCGGACCCGGAAGGTGCCGCGCTCGAAGGCGGCGTCGTTGCGCTGGTACTGAATGCCCACGAGGTCGGCGAGGAGCGCGTCACGACCGCGGGTTTCCCCCTTCTGCGCGGTGACGAGCAGGCGGCGGTACGCCTCCGGGTCGCCGAGGCCGTAGATCGCCGAGACACTCGCGACGATGATGACGTCTTCGCGTTCCATCAGGCTCGACGTGGCCCGAAGCCGCAGCCGGTCGATGTCGTCGTTGATCGAGGAGTCCTTGGCGATGTACGTATCCGTCGCCGGCACGTAGGCCTCGGGCTGATAGTAGTCGTAGTACGAGATGAAGAATTCGACGGCGTTCTTCGGGAAGAAGGCTTTCAGCTCGCCATACAGCTGGGCGGCCAACGTCTTGTTGTGCGAGAGGACGAGCGTGGGACGCCCCAGGTGCGCGATCACGTGCGCCATCGTCATCGTCTTGCCGGAACCGGTGACGCCCAGCAGCGTCTGATACCGGTCGGCGCGCGCGAACCCCGCCTTCAGCTCGGCGATCGCGCGCGGCTGGTCTCCCGCCGGTTGATACGGCGAGACGAGTTCAAAAGGCATGAGGGAAAGTTAACCGAGCGAAGGCTCGGTGTTACTGCCCGAGTCCCGGCGGGCGATGTCGGTGACGCCCTTCACCTTCCGCACCGCCCGAAGCACCTTGTGCAAGTGGGTGTGATTCTCGATCTCCACCAACACGGAGCCGAAGGCCGCCCCGTCCTTCGAGGTGAGGTCGGCACTCTTGATGTTCGTCCCCGTTCCGCTGATCGCCTCACAGATGTCGGCGTACAGGCCGCGGCGGTCTTCGCCGCTCACGGCGAGCCGCACCGTGACGACCTCGCCCTCCACCTCCCGCCAGTCGATGTCCACGCGCCGCTCGGCCTCATCGGAGAGCGTGAGCAGGTTGGGGCAGTCGCTGCGGTGAATCGAGATGCCGCGGCCCTGGGTCACGTACCCGACGACGGGGTCGCCGGGCACCGGCTGGCAGCACTGGGCATACCGCACCATCAGGCCGTCGACGCCCTGGATCTTGATCCCCCGCCCCAGGCGCAACCGCTGCATCACTCGGCCGAAGGCCGAGGGGCTGCGCGGGTTGAGCTCCTCGGCCGGCAAGTCGGGGTACAGCGCCTTCATCACCTGGCCGATGGGGACGTCACCGCGGCCGATCGCCGCCTGGAGCTGCTCGGGCGCGCCGACCGAGAGGGTCGCGGCGGCCTGCGCGAGGCGCTCGTCGGTTGGCGCGTCCAGGCGGCGCCGGCGCACCTCGCGGGCGAGGATCTCGCGGCCCAGCGCCACGCTGCGCTCGTGTTCCTCTTGCTTGACCCACTGCCGGATCTTGTGGCGCGCGCGCCCGGTCTGGACGTGCGCCATCCAGTCACGCGAAGGCCGCGACTGCGCGCTCGTGATGATCTCGACGGTATCGCCGTTCTTGAGCGCGCGGTGCAGCGGCGCGATGCGGCCGTTCACGCGGGCCCCCTGGGTGCGCTGGCCGACCTCCGTATGCACCGCGAACGCGAAGTCGAGCGGCGTCGCACCCTTGGGGAGTCGCTTCACATCGCCGCGCGGCGTGAAAACGAAGATCTCGTCCTGGTACAGGTCGATCTTGAGAAACTCGAGGAACTCCTCGGGCGTGTGGGCGTCCTGCTGCAGCTCGATGAGCTGGCGGAACCACGACAGGTGGCGGTCCAGCTCGTCGGCGGTCTTGCCGCCCTCCTTGTAGAGCCAATGCGCTGCGATGCCGTACTCGGCCGTGCGGTGCATCTCGCGCGTGCGAATCTGGATTTCGTAGAGCTGGCCTGAGGGCCCGAAGACGGTCGTGTGCACCGACTGGTAGCCGTTCGACTTGGGGCTTGCGATGTAGTCCTTGATCCGCTCCTGCAACGGCGTCCACTTGTGGTGGATGATCCCGAGCACGTGGTAACAGTCCGTGATCGAGCTGACGAGGACGCGCACCGCGAGCAGATCGTAAATCTCCTCGAACGGCTTGCCGCGCTGCTTCATCTTCTTGTAGATCGACCACAGGTTCTTGGGACGACCGGTGATGTCGAAGTCCGTGATGGCGGCGCGACGCATCTCCTCAGCCAGCGGTTCCCGCAGACGTTCGGTGGTCCGGTCGCGCTCGACCTTCCGGGCCTTTACCTGCCGCACGAGCTGCTTGTAGTCGGTGGCCTCGAGGTGCTTGAACGCGAGGTCTTCGAGCTCCGCCTTGACCCCGGCCATGCCGAAGCGGTGCGCGAGGGGAGCGTACAGCTCGCGGGTCTCGAGCGCGATGCGCCGCCGCTTGTCCTCGGAGAGCGGATCGAGCGTACGCATGTTGTGCAGGCGATCGGCCAGCTTGATGATGATGACGCGCGCGTCCTTCGCGACCGACATGAGCAGCTTGCGGTAGTTCTCGGCCTGCTCTTCCGCCGTCGAGCGGAACGTGAGGCTGGCGATCTTGGTGAGGCCGTCGACCAGCTCCGCGACCTCGACGCCGAAGTCGCGTTTGATGTCCTCGAGGGTCACGTTCGAGTCTTCGACCACGACGATCGCGAGGGCCGCCGCGATCGTCGTGGTATCCATCTGCTGCTCGGCGAGGATCGTCGCCACGGCGACGCTGTGCGACACGTAGTCATCGCCCGACGCCCGCTTCTGCCCGTGATGCGCCTGGGCGCTCGCCTGGTAGGCGCGCGACAGGAGGCCCAAGTCGAGGCGCTCCCGCTGCGCCGCAACGGCCTTCGCCAGCTCCGGCGCGAGAATGGGCGCCGTGCTCGTCACAACAGTCCTGCCTCCGCGAAACTCACGTACCGCTCGCCTCCCACGATCACATGATCGTACACGGGGACGTCCAGTAACCGCCCCGCGTCCACCAACTGCCGAGTCACCGCGCGGTCGTCCGCCGAAGGTGTCGGATCGGCACTCGGGTGGTTGTGCACCACGATGATGCCCGCTGCCGCCTCCGCGATCGCTGCCCGGAAGACCTCCCGCGGATGGACCAGGGAGCTGTTCAGGATCCCCCGCGTGATCAGGAGGTCGGCCAGGATCTGGCTCTGGCTGCCCAGGGCGAGCACGTGAAACTCCTCGACTGACAAGTCCCGCAGGCGCGGCGCGTAGTAACGGTGCACGTCCGCGGGCCCGCGGATCCGCTCGGGGGGCGGCTCCGCCTCTCCCGCCACCCGCCGCCCCAACTCTACAGCTACGGCGATTCGGGCCGCCTTGGCCCGTCCCACCCCGGGGATCTGCGCCAACTCCGCCCAGGGGCGTGCGGCGAGCCGGCGCAGCGAGCCTTCCACGCGGCCCAACAGTTCGCCCGCCACCGCGAGCGCATCCCGACCCGTGGTGCCGGTTCCTAGGAGAATGGCCAGGAGCTCCTGCGCCGTCAACGCGGCGGGGCCAACGGCCCAGAAACGCTCGCGGGGACGGTCGCGGTTCAGATGCTCGGAGAGACGGAGGGTCATGGGGCAACACTATGCCTGCCAAGCTGCTGGGACATACTCCTTTTTACGCCGGGCGGCA
>Ga0193711_1000065_pt1 | contig 19001 bp, 18 predicted proteins | sample H3m2metaG_FD_144922 | JGI IMG/M metagenome (GOLD analysis project Ga0193711, IMG submission 144922) | Soil microbial communities from a riparian zone of the East river system, Colorado, United States - H3m2 | ecosystem: Environmental > Terrestrial > Soil > Riparian zone | place: USA: East River...
CTTCACCGACCGCGAGACGTACGGCGGCAAAACCCTGATCGATGCCGAGATCGGGTATCAATTCAGCGACGTCAATCTGTCCATCGGCGCGCGCAACCTGTTTGACGTGTATCCCGATCGTCCCAAGGCCGAGTTCAACAACAACGACAATACGTTCCCCTGGGCCGCGGCCTCGCCGTTCGGTTACAACGGCCGCTATTTGTATGCCCGCGCGGAAATGCGGTTAAACCAGTAGTGACACCCATCTCGGAGGAGGGTTTTATGGTCAGCCCCGCAAGCCGTCTCCTGAGCATCGCGGTTCTCGCCGCCCTGGTGTTTGGGGCTCCGAGGATGGCGCTCGCCCAGAACGGTCGGATCAGAGGCACCGTGCGCGACGCGGGTGGCGACGCTCTGTCGGGTGTGACGATCAGGGCTCAAGGGACGGGCGCCGCACACCGGGCAACGACGGCCTCGGATGGCAGTTACACCATCGCGGACCTGTCACCGGGCAGTTATTCGGTTTCGGCCGCGGTGCCCGGCCTCCGTACCCAGGCGCAGCAAAATGTGCAGGTGCGGGCCAACGCTGAGACTGTCGTCGACTTCGTGATGCAGGCGGTGCAGTTGGAAGCGGTCACCGTCACAGCGATGCTGCGCGAGCAGCGGCTGGCGGACGTGCCGTTCTCCATTGCGGCGCCTACAGAGCAGGCGCTTCGGCTGCGCGGGGCGGACAATATGGAAGCGGTGGCCGCGAACGTCGCAGGATTCAGCGTACAGAACCTGGGTCCTGGCCAGAGCCAGGCAGCGATCCGCGGCGCCTCCTCGGGTCAGATCGCGCGCGATCAGCCTGGGGTGAAAGAAGAGGTCGGTGCCTATCTCGATGACGCGGTTATTTCGCTCTCGCTTTTCACACCGGACCTCGATCTGTTTGACGTTGGGCGCGTGGAGGTCCTGCGCGGACCGCAGGGTACGCTGTTCGGGGCGGGCTCGGTGTCGGGCACGGTGCGGTACATCAGCAATCAGCCCGAAATCGGCGCGAGCCACACATTCGGCGAAGTCGGGATGAATTCGATCGATGGCGGGGACCCCGGCAGCGTGGCGAAACTCGGGTTCAACGCGCCCCTGGGCGACAAGGCCGCGTTCCGCGTCGTAGGCTACAGCACGCGCACGGGTGGCTTCATGAACGCCGTCCAACCGACGCTGAGCGTCAGTAACGACGTCAACGGCAGCAGCCGTGCCGGCTTGCGGGCGGCGCTCCGGATAGGGCCAACCGAGCACTTCAGCATTACGCCGCGCGTGGTCTATCAGCAGGTGAAGGCAGACGGGTGGAATCGTATCGATGCCTTCAACATTCTGGCCAACGGGTTCACCACCACGCGCGATTCGATTACGCTGGGCCCGCGGCAGCAGTACACGCAGGTCCGGGAACCGTTCACGGACAAGTTTCTGCTCGCTGACGTGAATCTCCAATACGACATTGGGTCGATGAAGCTGACGTCGATCACCTCGTATACGCACCGCGACATCCTGGTGGTACGAGACGCCACTGCTCTGACATCGAGCGTCACGGGTGGGACGATCGGACTTCCGGCATCGATTTATACGCTCGACTCGCCGCTGGACGATGCCACAAAGTCGAAGGTGTGGACGCAGGAGCTGCGACTGTCCGGCGCCGCCAGTCGACTGCGTTGGGTCATCGGCGGTTTCTACAGTAAGAACACGCGCGACTACGGCCAGGACCTCAGTGACATTGGGTTCGATACGGCCGCGGCGCCGATCCTGGGCGCCCCATTTGGATTCACTCAGGGACTCCGGGCTCCCAAGGACCACCTCTTCTGGTCCAACCTCCACAACGACCTGAAGCAGGGCGCGTTGTTCGGCGAAGCGACATTGTCAGTCACTCCGAAGTTCGACCTCACCGCCGGCCTGCGCTATTACAACTTCACAGAGACTCGCGGGCTGATATTCGATGGGATTTTCACCAACGATAACACCGGGACGGCGCTGGTTACCGACACGGGCTCCACGAAAGCGACCGGCGTGGTGCCTCGCTTTATCGCGAGCTACAAAGTCTCCGACGGAGTGACGGTGAACGCCCAGGCCTCACGCGGCTTCCGGTTGGGTGGCATCAACGATCCGCTGAACTACCCGAACTGCACAGCAGCGGATTCGATCACGTTCAGCGGACGCAATTCGTGGAAGGATCAAACGGTGTGGAACTACGAAGCAGGAGTGAAGTCGCAGCTGCTTGGCGGCCGCGGCAGCATTAACCTGTCGGCGTTCTACATGGACATCCACAATCTCCAGCTGAACGTGACGGCGGGTTCCTGCTCCTCCCGGTTGGTGTTCAATGCGCCCAAGGCCCGCAGCGAGGGTCTGGAGCTCGAAATCAACGCGGCGCCCACGACGCACGTCGATTTCGCTTTCTCAGCCGCTCTCAATGACTCCAAGCTGCAGTCCAGCGACACGTCCGGGAACAACGACGTGGTCTCGGGCATCCGGTCGGGCAATCGCCTGCCCAGCGTCCCAAAGATCCAGTTGACCGGCTCGCTGACGTATGGATGGGACGTGAGCCAGGGGTCGCGGGTATCGGTCACGGGGAGCTTCCAGCACGTGGGCTCACGGTTCACCGCCATCAATGACCAAGGGGTGGGCGTCTGTAGCGCGGCAACGCCTTTGAGTTCCTGTCCCTTCGGCATCGTCGACCTGAACAAGTTCGCGGAAGACGGCGGAGCCACCATCGGCGGGCCACTGACCGATTCGCTCTTCACGTTCAACCCAGAGTTACCTGCGTATACGCTCGTCAACGTCCGCGTCGGCCTGCGACGGAGCAGCTGGGAGGTTGGGCTGTTCGCCAACAACCTCACGGATGAGCGGGCGTTGCTCGCGCTGGACCGCGAGCGCGGCACACGCGCCCGCGTAGGCTTCCTGACCAATCAACCGCGTACGTTCGGAGTCTCTCTGCGGTTTGATTACTGAGTCCATTTCAAGCAAAACAAACCGCCGGACGGCAGCACGCCGCCCGGCGGTTTTGTCTTTCTGTCGGGCCGACGCTACATCCTCGCGCCCATCCCCGCGCCCATGCCCGCGCCGGCACCGGCTCCCTCCGTGTAGAACTTCGCGCCGATCACAGCCGCCAGGGTCCATGACACCAGGCCAACCACCGTGGTGGTAATCATGAGATTATGCGGCATTGTTCCCATCGGCCACATGAACAACATGACGAGCAGTCCACCGACGAACCACGCGGCGACGCCAGCTTTCGCGGCAGTCACCGGGCCTGCCCCAAACCGAGGCCGGATCGCGGCGTAGAGCCAGACGAGGAATACTCCGGCGACAAGGTCGAGCACCACGAAGTACGGGATCTGCGCGTTGCTCATGGCGGGTTTGCCGACGGCCTGCATGGCCGCCGCCATTTGATCCTTGAGGATCACACCGAACTGCACGTAATCGACGATGTTCAGGAAGACGCCTGCGATGAGACCGCCGACCAGTACCTTCTGCATGTTGATCTTCCCCATCGAGCACCCCCTCGAGCGAGAGGACAGCATCGAACCGGAGCCAACCTGCCGCCGCCACGGTAGGGAATCGGCTGAGAATCGTCAAGTCACAGCACGTTCAGGACCGCGACCACCCCCCCCATTCCGTCCGAAATCGTGGCTACCCCGCCGGGCACAACCCAATCTTGGCCATCGACGACCAGGTTGAAGTAATAGGTGCCCTGTGGGAGACGCAGCGCCGCCTCCCAGATGTCGTCGCCGAGCGCGCGCAAGGCCGCAGGAGTCCAGGCATTCCAGTTGCCGGCGATCGCCACCGACCGGGCCGCCGGCATCCGGAAGCGCACGACGACCGTGTCGGCACCGCGATGCGCCGCCACGAGCGGCTGGAGGACCGGCTGCACCGCTGCCGATCGCGTCATGCCCGCGCGCCGGACGGAGAATACGCGGACTGCCCCCGCGACGAAGCCCGCTTGCGGCAATCCCTGGAACGGGTCGCGCAGGTAATTGCCTCCCGACGCTTCGAGGGCGATGGATGGTGTCAGGAAATACTGGAGTGTCACGCTGGCGGCACCCGTCGATCCGGAGGTCGGGCTGAACCGACCGCTGACCCACAGTGAGCCGACCGTACGCGCGCCGTCGAATGCGACGCCTCCGACGACGTCCGTATACCAGGCGCCGAGGAGCCGCGTGGCTTCGGTGGTGAGCGAGAGCTGTGCGGCGCTGACTTGCCACCACCCGCGCCCGCGCAGGCGCAGCGCCCCGACGCCCGGCTCGTGTTCGATCACGCCGGTCACGATTCCCGCCCCGAGCGCGATGTTGCCGCGCAGTCCCTCGATCATGGCGGCTCCCGATCCGGCGGCAACTCCATCAGATCGCGTGCTGCCTGAGATCGTCGCGCCGACCGCGGGACGGATGCCGGCTGTGCGCACGGGCAGTATGGTCCAGAGGTCCGCCCGACCCTGGCTGGCCCATACACCGCCCTCGAGCAGCGATACTGCTCCGCCGGCGCCGAGGTATGTAATTGGAGAGAGACGCTGCGCCGCGGGCGAGACCGTCAGCGCGCTAAAACTCGAGCCGCCCGCGTAGCGGACGATGCCCGTCCCAACGCCCAGCGACGCCTGCCGTTGAGCGGCGAGCGTCGCAGGCACGAGCGTGAGCAGCGTGAAAAACGAAACCGGTCCCATGCGCATGGGACCGGTAAGATACAGCCGCTACAACAATCTTTCGTTCAGGGGCGTCGGGGGTTATTCCCGCGGCCCTGGCCTCCCTGGCCAGCATGGTCGGGCCGATGCGAGGGAGAAGCGGGGGTGGCCGGCGTCGCGGGCGTGGCCGGCGTCGCTCGGGTTGCGGGACCGCCGTCCGGGCTGGGCGTTGCCGGTGTGGCACGCGTCGCCCGCGTCGCGGACGTGGCCGACGCTACCGGGAGGTTGTCCAGCCCGACGGCCTCACCACGCACATGCGTCGCGCGGCGCGCCATCGCCGCCTTCTTCGTCTTGGCGATATCGGACGGCTGGGAGCTCGAGGCCGGCGTCTGCGCCGCGAGCAGTGAGGGCACCAGCAGTGCCGGGATCAGCAGTAGTACTCGATTCACGCAACCTCCGAATGGACAACGAATCTTCCTGATTGCTCGATTCCGCCAGTGCCTGCTCGGCGCGCGCGAGCTCTCTCGCCATTTCGCGCAGCCACGTCCAAAGGCTGCGACGTAGCGGGAACCGCTCGGCGGCAAACCACAGTTGTGAAAAAACCTCGCGCACCACACGTTCGGCCAGCGCGGACTCGACCAGCATCCCATAGACCTGCGCATACAATGAGGACCAGTGGCGCCGCTCTACTTCGATCAGTGCCGTGGAGTCCCGCCGCGCGAGCCGCTGTAACAGCTCGGCATCGGAGAGGATTGGGCGCTCTTCACGCCACGACTGGGCCCCTGGCATAGCGGACATGGCTTCGTAAAGATTGCGGAGCAGGGTCGAAGGTAACGCATGTCACAATGGGACGTCGTGGCGATCGTTACCAATTGTCTACGCCACAACTCTTTAGCGGGAGAAGCGGTTGCGCTCAGGGCCTCAGGCGGCGGACGGCGAAATCGTTCGGGCGGTGCTGGCAGGGGATCGCGAGCGCTACGCCCGGCTGGTCGAGCGGTATCGCGACCGCTACGCGCGCTATGCGGCGCGGATGCTGGGCTCTGCGGACGCCGCCGAAGATGCCTTGCAAGACGCGTTCGTGCGGGCTTTCGATCAGCTGGCACAGTGTAAGGATCCAGACAACTTCATTGGCTGGTTCTTCCTTATTCTGCGCAATCGCTGTTTCGCCGAGCGGCGCCGCAACCGAACCTCGGCATCGTTGGACGCGGCGAATGATGTGGCCGCGGAGGATCGCACGGACGGCGGGGCCGAAAGTGCTGAACGCCGCCGCGCGCTCCAGCTGGCGCTGATGGAGTTGACGCCGGACCAGCGCGAGGTGTTCGTCTTGAAGCATGTGGAAGGGTTGTCGTACAATGAAATCGCGGAGCGCTTGAGTACGTCGGTACCGTCGCTGAAAATGCGGATGCATCGCGCGTACGACAAACTGCGCGAACAACTGAGAGATCACACATGAGCGGGCACGAGTTTCATCCTCTGGTCAAACAGCTGCTGGACGGCGACATCACACTCGCCGACTTGCCCCCCGAGCTGCGCGGGGAGGGCGAAGCGGCGCTGCGCCTGCTCGCTGCCGTCGATCGCACGGACATTTCGATGCCGGCCGTCACCTGGCGTGTCATGACAACGCTGGAACGCCGGCGTCGTCGTTTCCTGCCGTGGCTGCTGGCGCCCGCGCTCGCGATCGCGGCCGCGCTCGTCATTTTGCTCCGGCCAACGCCACCCGCGCCCACCGCCGCACTCGTCACGGTCCGCTTTGTCCTCGTGGCGCCCGACGCGAAGCAGGTCAGCCTCGCGGGCACGTTCAACCAGTGGGACGCGCAGGTGACGCCGCTGGTCCGCACCGGCGCTACCGGCGTGTGGACGGCGACTCTGACCCTCCCGGCGGGACAACATCAGTACGCCTTCGTCGTCGATGGCGTGCGCTGGGTGCCCGATCCCGGAGCCCCGGCCGTGGATGACGGCTTTGGCCGGCGCAACAGCGTGCTGACGCTGTGATGATCGCACTCCTCGCGCTTCCGCTCACACTGCTGAGCCTGCAACAGCAGGCAGGGGCAAGCATCGCCCAGCGGCTCGCCGGACGCGTGTCACCGGAGCTTGCATCGCTGGTCGTGGAGCTCGGGACCGCTGCGTCCGCGCGTGGTCTCCCGATCGATCCGCTGATTGAGAAGGCGATCGAAGGGAGCGCCAAGGGCGTTCCCGCCGAGCGCGTCGCGACCGCCGTGCGCCTTGTCGCGATGCAGCTGGACACGGCGGCCGCCGCGTTGCGGGAAGGTGGCGCGGTCCCCGACACACTCGAGATCGCCGCGGGCGGATTTGCGATTACCGCAGGCTTGAGTGGTAGCGATATCACCGCGCTCGCGCGAACGGGTGCGAAAGCGCCGGCGCTGACCGTCGGGCTGCGGGTCGCCGGCACGCTGGCGGCGCTCGGCGTGCCGCCGGCGGAAGATATTGGGCTGGTGAGTGTGACACTGCGCTCGGGTGAGCCGTCGGCGGATCTGCTGTTGCTTCCGGCTCACGTGCAGTCTGAAGTCGCGAAGGGTGTGACACCGGCACAAGCAGCCGCCGGACTCGCGCGGGCGGCAGCGGCGCAGGCCCGGCATGGTCCACCTCCCGGCCGCGGGCAAGGACATCCTCATCCGCCCGCTCCGCCGCACCCCTAGCCGGCTCTACTGCGGCAGGCCGTAGACAATCGAAGGTCAACCATTCGACGGGTACCGCCCGGGCCCTCAACCCGGTAAGATTCCCTTCCTCCTATGACAATCGCCTCGAATTTAGGCTTCCCCCCCATGGGTGCTGCGCGCGAATTGAAGCGCGCGACCGAAGGGTATTGGGGCGGCAAGATCAGCCGCGAGCAACTACTCGCCACCGGCGCGGAACTGCGCCATCGCCACTGGCAGCTGCAGCGCGACATCGGGATCCTCCGGATCCCTGCCAATGATTTCTCGTTCTACGACCGCATGCTGGACACCTGCGCGATGGTCGGCGCAGTGCCGCCCCGCTACGGTTGGACAGGCGAGTGGGTCGATCCGGGCACGTACTTCGCGATGGCGCGCGGCAGTCAGGGTCAAGGCCGCGACGTCACCGCGATGGAAATGACGAAGTGGTTCGATACCAACTACCACTACATCGTCCCCGAGCTGGAACGCGGCCAACGCTTCCGCATGGCGTCCGCCAAACCGGCGAACGAGTACCGGGAAGCGAAGGCACTGGGCATCGACGCGACGACGGTGCTGATCGGGCCCCTGACATTCCTGCTGCTCGCGAAAGCAAAGGGCGGGGCATTCGATCGGCTGTCATTGCTCGACGCGTTGCTCCCCGTGTATGGCGACGTGCTGGAGTCGCTCGCGGCGGCGGGGGCGACCTGGGTACAGCTCGACGAGCCGAGTCTCGCGCTCGATCGCACCGATGCCGAGCGCGCCGCGTACCTGCGCGCCTACAAGTACCTCGCATCGCGCGCGGGAAAGCTGCAGCTGCTGGTCGCCACGTATTTCGCCGGCCTCGCCGATAACCTGAAGACGGCGGTTGCTCTTCCCGTGCAGGGGCTGCACGTCGATCTCGTCCGCGCGCCCGGGCAGCTCGATCCGCTCCTCGCCGCGTGGCCCAAAGGTCGGGTGCTGTCGGCGGGGGTGATCGACGGTCGCAACGTATGGCGTACGGATCTCGCCAAGCAGGCAGCGCTGGTGGAGCGCGCGGCCGCGAAGGTGGGGAAAGACCGGCTGTGGGTGGCGCCCTCCTGCTCGCTGCTGCATACGCCGTTCGACCTCGATCTCGAGACTAAGCTCGACGCGGAGCTGAAGAGCTGGCTCGCATTCGCCAAGCAGAAGCTGCAGGAGGTCGTGGCACTGGCGAAGAGCGACGGGAAGGCGCTCGAGCACAGCACCCGGGCCGCGAAATCGCGCCGCGCGTCGACACGAATCAACAACGCCGCGGTGCAGCGCCGGGCCGGTTCGGTAACGGAGAAAGACAGCGTGCGCACTGCGCCGTTCGCCGTGCGCCGGAAGTCACAACTGGATCTTCCCCCGTATCCGACGACGACGATCGGCTCGTTCCCCCAGACGACGGAAGTGCGAGCCGCGCGGCGCAAGCTCAATGACCATCAGCTCTCGACCGAGGACTACGATCGCTTCATCGAGGCGCAAGTCGCCAAGACGATCAAGCTGCAGGAAGAGATCGGCCTCGACGTGCTGGTCCACGGGGAGTTCGAGCGCAACGACATGGTCGAGTACTTCGGCGAGCAGCTCGCCGGATTCGCGTTCACCGAGCACGGCTGGGTGCAGTCCTACGGCACGCGCTATGTGAAGCCGCCGATCATCTTTGGCGACGTCTCACGGCCGAGCGCGATGACGGTGCGCTGGAGCAAGTACGCGCAGTCGCTGACGCAGCGCCCCGTGAAAGGCATGCTGACCGGGCCGGTGACGATTCTGCAATGGTCCTTCGTGCGCGACGATCAGCCGCGCGCGGAAACCGCCAAGCAGATCGCGCTGGCCATCCGCGACGAAGTGGTCGATCTTGAAGCGGCGGGCATTCGGGTGATCCAGATCGATGAGCCGGCGCTGCGCGAAGGGTTGCCGCTGCGGCGGGCGGACTGGTCGGACTACCTCACGTGGGCCGTGGACGCCTTCCGGCTCTCGACTGCGGGCGTGCGTGACGGGACCCAGATCCACACGCATATGTGCTACAGCGAGTTCAACGACGTGCTGCAGGTGATCGAGCGCATGGACGCGGATGTGATCTCGATCGAGAACGCCCGCTCCGGCTCGGAGCTGCTGCAGGGTTTCGAGCACTACAAGTATCCGAACGAGATCGGCCCCGGGGTCTACGACATCCACTCCCCGCGTGTGCCGTCGACCGCCGAGATCACGGGCGCCCTCAAGAACATGACGCGCGTGCTGGACGGCGCGCAGATCTGGGTGAACCCCGACTGCGGGCTCAAGACGCGGGGGTGGGACGAGACGCTGGCGGCGCTCAAGAACATGGTGGCGGCCGCGAACGACATGAGGCGTCAAACGCAGGGCGTCAAACGAGAAACGTCGAGCAAGCGACGTCAAACGGCAGACGCTGACCGAGAGAGGTCGTGACGGCCGAGATTCGGATAACCGCTGAACCGATCGACAACCAGCGCTGCAAGTTCGTCGTGAGTGTCCCGGTGCTGGCCGGCGGAGTGCGCCGGTTTACCGGGGCCGACGAGGCAAAAGGCTCGCCGCTCGCGGAAGCGATTTTCTCCCTGCCAGGTCTCGACGTAACCGAGCTGATCGTTTCGGGCAACATCGTGACCGTGGTCAAAGGGTCTCCCGTACCGTGGCAGGCTGCCGGTCGGGCGGTCGGTAACGCGATACGATCCACAGTGACGGCGGACGTGCCGGCGGTCACTCCGGCCGCGAAACCTGTCTCCGGTGACGGATTAGCGGTCAACGACGATGCGTTGTACGAGCAAGTCGCGAAGGTCTTCGAAGAACAGGTGAACCCGATGGTCGCGCGCCACGGCGGGCGCGTCGAGCTCATCGACGTGCAGGATGCCGTCGTGATGCTGCGGATGGGCGGCGGGTGCCAGGGATGCGGCATGGCCGATGTCACCCTGCGGCAGGGCATCGAAGGCATGCTCGCCCAGTTCGTGCCCGCGGTCCGCGGGATCGTCGACATCACCGATCACACCTCCGGCGCCAACCCCTACTTCCAGGCCTCAAAGAAATAACCCCGCGCCTGCTGCTGTTGCTGCCGACCACGACGTACCGCACCGCGGCGTTCGTGGAGGCTGCACGGCAGATCGGCGTCGAGTTGACCGTCGCCTCCGAGCAGGCGAGCACGTTCGAAGGTGCAAACCCCGCAGGTCTTCTAACTGTCGATTTCAAGAATCCGCAGCGCGCCGCGGACGACGTGCACGTTTTCGCACGCACGCAACCGATTCAGGGAGTCGTGGGGGTCGATGACGACACGGCTATCGTGGCCGCAACCATCGCGGCGCGGCTGAAACTCAAGGGCAATCCGACCCACGCCGCCGAAGCGGCGCGCGACAAGCACCAGCAGCGCCAGCTGCTCGCCGATGCGGGCGTTCCGATCCCATGGTTCGCGCTGCACCTGCTGACGGAGAATGCCGCGGAGATCGCCAAGACGATCCGGTATCCGTGCGTGTTGAAACCACTCCGGTTATCGGCGTCGCGGGGCGTCATCCGGGCGGACAATCCGCAGGCATTCGTCAGGGCGCACGGCCGACTCACAGCGATTCTCGCCCAACCGGAGGCGGCCGCCTGCGGCGAGCCGGCGTGGCACTATCTGGTCGAGGAGTTCATTCCCGGCTACGAGGTCGCGCTCGAGGGTCTGGTCGTCAATCGGCGGCTCCACGTGCTCGCGATTTTCGACAAGCCGGACCCCCTGGATGGGCCGTTCTTCGAGGAGACGATCTACATAACTCCGTCGAGCGTCCCAGGCGGGCTGCAGTCGGCGATTACGCAATGCGCGGAGCGTGCCGTCCGCGCCCTGGGTATCAGCGAGGGTCCGGTTCACGCCGAGCTGCGCTACAACGAGAATGGACCGTGGCTGATCGAGCTGGCCGCGCGCCCGATCGGCGGTCGCTGTTCAGCCGTGCTGCGGTTTGGGGATCAGAAGGTTTCGCTCGAGGAGATCATCCTGCGGCACGCACTCGGCATGGCGCTTCCCTCTCTTCAACGCGAGCGACAGGCGGCCGGCGTCATGATGATTCCGATTCCGGGTGCGGGAACGGTGCAGGAAGTGCGTGGCGTGGAGGACGCGAAGCGCGTCCCGCTCGTCGAGGATGTGCAAATCACCGCGCACCCGGGGGAGCGGCTCGTTCCGTTCCCCGAGGGGTCTCGGTATCCGGGGTTCATTTTTGCGCGTGGGGAAACGCCCTCAGCCGTGGAAGCCGCGCTGCGCGCGGCTCACGGCAAACTCACCTTCACTCTGCTTCCGCCACCACCTCCAACCAGTAGCGTGGCACCGACTCGACCTTGAGCTCTTCCATGGTGCGCTCGAGGCCTACCTCGAGAGCCTTGGCGCCTTCCTCGAGCGGCGCGCCGGGCAACGCACCCTCGATGAACAGCGAAAACCGGCCGATATCGATGAGCGCTTGGCGCGTCATATCCACGCGCAGGAGCTCGACGGTCGTGGGGCGATAACCGGCGGCGACCAGGGCGGCCTTGTACTGATCGGCTGTGAACCACTCCATCGCAGCCGCATGGCCGGTGTGTTTGACGTCGAGTCCCTTCTCTCGAAGCGCCTGCACCGAGCGCACAACCCAGCGCCGCCAGAAGCCGCTCGTCCCTTCCACATACGCGCCGTTGAAGAACGTGCTGTTGAACGCGAGCAGCCCGCCCGGCTTCAGCACGCGCCGGATCTCTTTCAGCACCTGTACCTTGTCGGGCATCAAATGAATGGCGTTGAGGAATACGACCGCGTCGGCTGACTTCACGAGCCTCGACAGCCATTCCGCGCTGCCTTGCACGAACTCGGCGAACTTGGAGGAGATCGCCGCCCGCGCCTTGGCGAGGGCCGAGGGGGACGGATCGACCCCGATGACGTGGGGCGGCGGCTGCTGATCGCGTACGTGTTCGAGGATGAGCTCCGTGATGGCGCCGGGGCCGCAGCCGAGGTCGACGATCACCTGGCGGCCCGGACAAATCACGCGCTCGAGAATCCAGTTGTTGACGTAGGCAAAGAACGGATGCCGCGTGAACGGCGTGAACGAAAAGCGATCCTCGTCCGCGGTTGGGTTCAAGGCGGTCACAGTTTGTGAATCCCGAGCGGCCCCAAATGGACGTCGAGATTGTGGTTGACGCGGTAGCCCACGACCCCGTTCACGTCGAGGTTCGCGGCGTCGCCTGCGAAGACCTCTTTCCCGTTCACCATGAACTTCGCTTTCCCGCCCTGCACCTGAACGCTGAGCTCGTTCGTCGCGCGGCCGCTCGAGTCCGCCTTCGCGACGGCATCGCTCGCCGTCCACTCGACCACGGCGGTCGGGCGCGTGGTATAACTGCCGCGCCGACGGATCGAGTACATCCCGTCGATCGGTCGCACGAGGAAGTACGTGTATGCCTGACCGGAGTCGGCGAGGCTCTTGCCGCCGATGAAGATGCCGAATGCCTCAGGATGCGCGGGGTTTTTCATCTGCGCCATCTTGGCGACGACGTGGAAATTGCCGGAGATGGTGTCGCGATCACGCCAATAGATCGCGGCGGGTCCGACGGTCGTATGCAGCCCGTCGCCCATGCCCGTGAACTTTACGTTTTCGAGCGGCGCGGGCTGCCCCGTCTGCCGGTTCGTCTCGGTGCGGACGTGCCAGCCCGCCGGGAAATTGCCGCCGCCCGCGACCGTGCGGTCAGGGTCGCTTTGCGCCGCCAGCGTCGGCCGAGGGGCGAAAAGCAAGAAAACCGCCGCCGCGGTCACGAAACGTGTCACCATCGTTGGATCTCCCCGAGGTTGGAACGTGTGTCCGGGGTCTAAGTGATACTACGGAAACGTTTTAGTCAAGTGCCGCGTCTCGCTCAGGCGTGCCGCTCCGCCAGATCGTGCACGGTATCCAAGCTCACGATCTTGAGCTTGCGCTTGCCCATCGGGAGTGTGATGTCGACCTTCTGCCCGACTTTGCCGCCCAGCAATGCCTTCCCGAGCGGCGACGCCATCGAGACCGACATCTCTGCCGCGCCGTCCTCACCCTCGATGAATTCGCCGAGCGTCAGGGCGTAGACTTCCTTCTTCTTGGTATCGAGATCCTCCACGGTGACCCGCGAGCCGAAGCCCACGCGGTCACGCGGGATATCCTGCTCCCGGACGTCGGAGAGTTTCGAGAGCCGCAGCCGCAGGTGATGCACCCGCGCCTGCGCGAATTGCTGGCGTTCGAGCGCGGCCTTGTATTCGGAGTTCTCGCGCAGGTCGCCATGCGCACGCGCCTTCTCGATTTCTTTCGGCAAGACGAAAGAGATTTCGTGATTCAGGCGTTCAACTTCGGATTGGAGCTTTTGTTTGAGCGCTTCGATCATACCGGGATACTAACCGACGAACCGCCCTACCGGCTAGCTTTTAGGGGCCAATGCGGACCTACCACCAGCTCACCGATCCCGACCGCTCCGGTCTCCTCGACCAAATCGGCGCCCAGCGCAAGCGCGTGGCTGACCGCCTGGCCGGCGTGCGGCGGATCCTGGCTGTAATGAGCGGAAAAGGCGGAGTGGGCAAGAGTTATGTCACGGCGAATCTTGCGCGCGCCCTGGCCCGCGGCGGCAGCGCAACAGGTGTACTCGACGCCGACCTGAATGGCCCGACGATGCCGGGCTTGCTGGGGGTTGCCGGCGCACGGCTCACGGCGAATGGCGCACAGGTTGAGCCATCGACGGGTACCGATGGGGTCCGATGCATGTCTATGGGCCATTTGATCCCAGACGGCGCCCCACTCGCCTTCAAAGGGCCGAGTGCCGAGAGCTTCGTCTGGCGGGGGGCTATGGAAGCGGCGGCGCTCAGGGAGTTTTTGGGCGACATCGCCTGGGGCGAGCTCGACACACTGCTTTTAGATCTGCCGCCCGGCATGCAGCGCTACATCGAGTTGTGCGATATCCTCGGCAAGGCGCCCGCCGTGCTCACCGTGACCATCCCGACTCCCGAGTCCCGCGACGCGGTCCGGCGCGCCATGCGCGCCGCGGTAGACCACGGATCCGACCTGCTCGGCATCGTCGAAAACATGGTCGGAGGGGAGCTGAAGGGGAGCGCCGGAGACGATCTAGCGGCGGAGTTTGGAATACCCGTCGTGGCCAGAATCCCCTGGCACCCGACACCAGACACCTGGAACCAACTGGCAGCGCAGCTGTGAAATTTCTCTGCGTCGAGTGCGACCAGCAGATGGCATTCGGCGAGCGGACGCTGCCCGGCGACGGCACCCTGGCGGCGACGTTCAAATGCCCGAAATGTGGTCGTGTCGTCGCGATGCTGACGAACCCGATGGAAACGCAGCTCGTCTCCTCGCTCGGCGTGGAGATCGGTGGCCGAACCGTGCCGTCGCAGCCGCTCGAGACGGTGCGGAAGATGGTCGCCACCGGCCGGGACGATGCGTTTGACGAGGGTAACGAGCCCCGCGGCCACGCCGCGGGGCACCCAACTTGGTCCGCCGACGCCCAGGAGCGGCTGACACGGGTGCCCAACTTCGTCCGCGGAATGGTGAAGAAGATCTACGCCGATTACGCCAAGGAGCGCGGCATCACGGAAATCACGCCGGCCATCATGGACACCGCCCGCGCGGAGCTGGGCCTGGAAGGAATGTGAGCGATTTCGAAGAGCGCAGCGTCGGCGAGCTGCGGGTCCGGATCGACCGGACGCTCTGCGTCGGCTTCGGCGACTGCGTTACGGAAGCTCCCGCGGCTTTCGCGCTCGATGAGCACGGGATAGCCACGTTCCTCGCTCTTGATACCACGGAAAGAGAAAGGCTACTGCGCGCGTGCGACGCGTGCCCGGTTGACGCGATTACGGTTTGGAACGAAACCGGTGCCCAAATCGTCCCCGCGGCTTGTGAACAAGTTCCTTGACAGCATCAGGACTCATGTACATATCCCTTAACTCTGACGGCATCCACACCGACATCTAGAGTTTCAGACCCGCTCGAGCGGCGTTACTCGGGGAGGTAGTGGTGTACCGCGAGATTTTCGTTCCGGTCGACAACTCGCAGCACTCCGATTGGGCCGTCGACCGCGCCATCGAGATGTGTAGGAAGACAGGCGGCAGAATCACCGGGAACCATGTCTATGCAGCCCGCCTCCACGATGTTCGCTTCCGCCAGCTCGAAACCGGCCTTCCCGCGCAGTTCCAGACCCCTGAAGAAATCAAGAAGCAGCGCAAGATCCACGACAAGCTGATCGAAAAGGGATTGCAGCTGATCGCGGACAGCTTTCTCGATCAGCTCGGGAAGCGCTGCGAATCGGCCGGCGTGCCGCTCACGCGCCAGCTGCTCGAAGGCATCAACTACGAAGAGATCGTCAACGAGGTCAACCGCGGCGCGGGACGGCTGCCGGGGCTGATCGGCTTCGATCCCAATCGCGCCGCGGGCTACGACGGCGGCGACAAAGTCCGCAGCGACGTCAAACTCGGCGAGAACGGACGCCTGGTCGCCGAGGACGAGGACGCGGCCGCCCGCCTGGTCGGTTCGTCGGGGCGTCAGTACGACCTGATGGCCATCGGTGCCCACGGACTTGGCCGCCAGCCGTTCTCGCAGCTCGGTGGCGTCGTCGCGCGGGTTCTACGGGACATCGAAAAAGACGTGCTGATCGTGCGTGACCAGCAGCCGATCCAAGGCGGCCGTTTCATGGTCTGCGTCGATGGCTCGTCTTACAGCTACAAGGCGATGAAGGCGGCGCTCGAGCTGGCGAAGGAGTTCGGCGGCTCCCTCTTCGTCTGCAGCGCGTTCGACGTCGAGTATCACCATGTGGTGTTCCACAACATCAAGGACGTGCTGTCCTATCAAGCGTCGAAGGTGTTCAAGTTCGAGGAGCAGGAAGAGCTCCACAACAACATCATCGACAAGGGACTGCTCAAGCTTTGCCAGGCGAACCTGAAGCGCGCCGAGGTGATGGCGCAGCAGTACCCCGACGTGCCGCTCAAGACGCAGATCCTGATCGGCAAGCCGTTCCAGGTCATCATGCAGTGGGTGGAAGAGATCAAGCCCTCGCTGCTGGTGATCGGCCGCCACGGGGCGCACCGTGTCGAGAACACGGAGCTGGGATCGCAGGCGGAGAATCTCCTGCGGCTGACGCCTTGCTCGGTGCTGCTGACGGGTGTGGTGGGAGTACGGCCGGAGGACATCCCGTGGATCGAAGAAGACGGGCAGGCCGGCCTTCCCTGGGCGCCGGAAGCCGAGGTCCGGATTCTCCGCGTGCCACCGTTCGCGCAAGGGATCGCGCGCCGCGCCGTCGAGGAGTACGTGCTCGAGAAGGTGGGCAACGCCGGTCCGCCGCCGACAGTCACGAGCAAGTGGCTCGACGAAGCGATCCAGAAACTGCTGCCCACACATATGCAGCTCATCATGGGCATCGGCAGCGCCGAGGAGATCGCGCTCGCGGAAGTGAAGGCGACCGAGCAGATGAAGGCGACGAAGGTGCAGGGTTCCGACGCGGATCCGGTGCCGGTAGTGCCTATGATCGAAACGAAATGTCCGGTGACCGGGAACGTGAGCACTCGAGCGCGGGTGATGACCGATCCCATCGTCTGGACGCAGGAAGCGTGGCAACGGCTCCAGCTCGTGCCGCTCATCGCCCGCCCGCTGGCGCGCAACACCGTCGAGCGATTCGCTCGGAACCACGACATCTGGCGTGTCACCACGCCGGTGATGGACGACAACAAGCAGGCGATGATCGAAGCCGACGAGTTCGATATCGACACGATGATGGTGATGTTCACCGAGCTGCGCGCCAAGCAGATCCGCGCCGAGGCCGAGGGGAAGGACGCGCTCTCCCCCGAGATGCGGGCGTTCATCGAGGAAGCCAAGGCGCAGGGGATCACCCGCTGTCCCATCCGGGACATCGAAGAGAAGATGGACAAGTGCCCGGTCGACATGAAGACGGTCACGCCCGAAGAGGCGAAACGGGCGGTCGAGAAACTGCTGCAGTGAACTACGTTCCACACGTCGTCGCCTGGAATCTCACGCGGCGCTGCAACCTCGAGTGCGCCCACTGCTACATCTCGGCCGGCCCGCACGAGAGTGCGACGTCCGAGCTCGAGACCGCCGAAGCGTTGCGGATCGTGGACGAGCTGGTGGCCGTGAATCCTGCGCCACTGATCATTCTGTCCGGGGGCGAGCCGCTGCTGCGCAACGATCTGACGCAGATCGCCGCTTACGCCACGGAGCGGGGCGCGACGGTCGTGGTTGGGACGAACGGCACGTTGCTCACCGACGAGCGCATTGCGGCGCTCAAGGGCGCCGGCGTGCGCGGCGTCGCCGTGTCGATCGATTCCCTCCGTCCCAGCTACCACGACAACTTCCGGCACGGCAAAGGCTCGCTCGAGGCCACGACGCTGGCGCTCGGCCGGCTGCGCGCGGAACGGCTCGATTTCATCATCCAGACCACGGCCACCAAGGGCAATCGCGCCGAGCTGGAGCGCCTGGCGCAGTGGTCGGCGGAGCAGGGCGCCGTGGCGTTCAACTGCTATTTCCTGGTGGCGACCGGACGCGGCGCTGGCATGTCCGATCTCTCCCCGGCTGAATACGAAGCGGTCCTGGCCGACCTGGCTAGATGGCAGCGCGAGTACCGCGGCACGATGATGGTCCGCGCGAAGTGCGCGCCGCATTTCATGCGGCACGTGCACGCGGCCGATCCCGCATCGCCGATCCTGAATTACGAAACGCGCTGCCCCTGCGGGACGCAGTACTGCCGCATCACTCCCGACGGCAAGCTCACGCCCTGTCCCTATCTCCCCGAAGTCGCGGGCGACCTGCGCGCGCAGAGCTTCGGCGAGATCTGGCGGAGCTCGCCGCTGTTCCGGCAGCTGCGGGAGGGGAAGCTTGGCGGCAAGTGCGGCAGCTGCGAGTACCAGAAGCTCTGCGGCGGCTGCCGCGCGCGTGCCTTCGCGCTCGAGGGCGACGTGCTCGCCGCGGATCCGTCCTGCGTCTACGAGCCCGCAGGTACTGCCGTGATCGAGCCGCAGCACGAGGTGTCGTACGGGCAGGAGTTCACTCCCGCCTTCACATGGTCGGCTGCCGCCCGCTCACGTCTCGATCGGATCCCGTCGTTCGTGCGGGGCGTCGTCGCCAAGCGCGTCGAGGATTGGGCCCGCGAGCGCGGACTGCACGAAATCACGCCCGAGCTGCTGACCGAAATCCGCAGCGCGATGCCGGTCGACTTCTCCAAGAAACGGCCATTCTTCGTGGCGGATAGCTGATGGTCGACGCCCTGCATCTGCTCCAGGCAGCCGCCGATACCACCGGCGCCTATCGCGACTTCCCGCTGATCGGCAGCCGCGCTGCCGTGTGGATCGCGGCCGAGATCCATCTGATGTTCGCGGCGTTCGTCTTGGGCGTGCCGATCTTCGCCGTGGTCGCCGAGGCGATCGGCGTCTTCGGCAAGGACCAGCGCTACGATCGGCTGGCGAAGGAGTTCACGCGGCTGCTCTTGATCGCCTACAGCGCGACCGCACTGTGGGGCGCGACGTTCACGTTCTTGCTGGCGACACTCTATCCCAAGTTTTTCGCTTACCTGCTTTCGATCTTCGCACCATCGATCTGGGTGTATGGTGCCATTTTCTTTTTCGAGTCGTTCACGCTCTACCTCTACTACTACGGCTGGGACCGGTGGAAGTACGGCCGGGCCAAGATCGTGCACTGGTGTCTGGGCATCCTGCTGAATATCTGGGGCACGATCGTGATGTTCATCGCCGACTCGTGGCTCACATATATGATGACGCC
>Ga0193711_1000067_pt1 | contig 18594 bp, 23 predicted proteins | sample H3m2metaG_FD_144922 | JGI IMG/M metagenome (GOLD analysis project Ga0193711, IMG submission 144922) | Soil microbial communities from a riparian zone of the East river system, Colorado, United States - H3m2 | ecosystem: Environmental > Terrestrial > Soil > Riparian zone | place: USA: East River...
GTTGGGCGCAAGCTCGGGCGGGCAATAAACGGAGCGTTCCACGATCCCCGCCCGGCCCGGGCCCGCGCGCACCCGCACACGCAGCGCTCCCATGGGACTCGGCGGAGGCATGCGGCGCAGGCCGCGACTCATGATCTGCAAGAACTGTATGGACCCGGGGGACGGGACTCCCGCGGGTTCCACCAGCCGCACGGCGGCAGGTCCGTCTTCCTTGTAGAGGATGCTGACCACCATGCTGGTGGTGTCGCTCTCGGGGGAGGTGTCGATGAGATCGAAGAGCGCCGCCGAGTCGACCACGGCATCGAGGGCCGGGAGTCGCTTGGGCCACTCGGCGGCTCGGCAATGACGCTTCGGCTCCTGCGCGGCGCCGATGCCGACGCTCGCGACGAGCCACGAAATCAGTACGAGAGGTGCGCGACTAGTCGTCATGCGGTCTAGATAGAAGGGCGCGCGACAGGGCCGCAAGAGAGAGCGCCCCAAACGTCATAACCGCTTCGGCGCCAGCCCCATCAACGAGAGCACCACGGCAAGCGCCACGGCGCCGCACGCCTGAACGAGATACAGGTATCCGACTCGCTGAATGGCGGCGGGCCCAAGGGCCGGATCCACGAGCGCACCGAGCCGAGACCACGCGAGGTACGCGATGGCCGCGAGCACCGGGAGGACGAGCAAACGCCGGAACCGCGCGGCCCAATAGCCCACCAATCCCAATCCCAGAGCGGCTCCCCATAGCGCAAGGACGGTCGGCTCTTTCATCGGCTGTCGCCCCCGCCGCTCTCGAGATGAAAGCGATGCAGCACCGTGTGAATCACGGGGCCGAGCATGACCCCCGCGAGCACGATGAACACGAGGCCCGCGAAGAGCGCGTACACGCCGGCGAGCCACTTGCCCGCCGTCGTGTGCAGCTGATTGACGGGTCCCATGCCGCCGAGCAACATGGCCGCGTTGACGAACGCGTCGGGCCAGGGGAGTCGCTCGACCCAATGGTAGATCGCCATGCCCATCGCCAGCGTGCCGCCGGCGAGCGGCAGCAGCGTCCAGGCTTTCGACGCCATGTGGCGGGCGACCTGCCATGGCTCGGGTGCAACGTGGATTGGCTGGGACTTCACTGGGCCTCCCTCCGTTAGAGACGCCCCGACTTGCGCAGGGCGCCGCAGGTGAGCGCCGCGGTGTCGGTCGTATAGGGGCGCTGGGATTCGATCGGTGGCCGCGCGTCGACGTCGAGGGTCTCCGCGGTGGTGCGCGCGTCCGCGTAGCGATGCTCGCAGACGCGCCGCTCCATCAGGCGCATCGGGGTGCGGCGCATTTGCAGGAACCAGACGAGCACGACGATCGCCAGCAGCACGTTGATGAGCTGGCGCACCCAGGGCCGGACCCCGCCGTCAGGTCCCTTCACCCTCGAGTCGGGAAGGCCGGAATACCAGGAGGGCGCCGATCGCGATGACGGCGGCGACGGCGGCGGCGGTGAGGGCGAAGTGCATCAGCCGCACGGCTGGGCAGGGGCGGGGGGCGGGGCGACTGGATTCATTTTGCTAATGTAGCGCCTTCACGACCGCCTCGAAAAACGCCCAGTCGTCGACGACGGCGGCGCCGGTCGGTTTGGCCTGCGCGCTCCACACGACGATGACGACGTGCTCGGCCGGATTCACGTAGATCCACTGTCCATAGATCCCCTCGGCGGCGTACGCACCGCCCTGCCCCAGCCACCAGAGGTAGCCGTAGTCGGTAATGGTCGGACGCGTGGCCTCGGCGATCCAGCCGCTCGGGAGGATCGAGTCTCCTCCCGCGACGCCGCCACTTAATAGAAAGAGCCCGAAGCGCCCGTAGTCGCGCAACGTCGCGCTGAATCCGCTCCCCCCGATCTCCACGCCGTCAGGCGAGTCGAGCCACCAGCTCGCGTCGGCTTCCATGCCGAAGCGACTCCAGATGCGCTCGGACAGGTAGGTCGCGAGGGGCCGCCCGACCGCGCGGCGCAGGATCTCGGCGGCGACCTGCGTTTCGCCGGTGCTGTAGTTGTTCACAGTCCCTGGCGCGGCGGCCCGCGGGAGGCTCCGCATCACCGCCATCGCGGATCCCGAAACTTGCGAGATCTGTGCCTCGAGCAGCCGGCGCCGATCGGACGCCGGGTCGGTGTAGGTCTCGTTCCAGCGCGCGCCCGAGGCCATCATCAGCACATCCCGCACGGTGACGCCGTCGTACGCGCTGCCCGCGAGCGCGGGCACGTAACGTGTGACCGAGTCGGTGAGGCCGGCGATGTAGTGTTCTTTGATCGCGGCGCCGATGAGCGTCGACGTGATCGACTTGGCGACCGACATCGACATCCAGTGCGTGCGCTCGGTGTTACCGAGGCGGTAGTGCTCGAGCGCGATTCGGCCGTCTTTGAGTACGAGGAGTCCGGTCACACGGTTCAACTCGAGGTAGGCGTCCAGGTCGTAGCGCCTGCCGCGGTCGGTGAAGGTCACGTGACGGAGCTGCGTCGCGGCGAGCGACAGCGGCATCGCGTGCGCTCCGTGCAGCACGACGCGCGTCGGGAAGAGCCGGTCGATGTTGCGGAACGTGTTGACGGCCAGGTCGGGCGTCAGGGCGCCGTCGTAGATCTGGCGGACGGTGCCGATCGGCTCAGTGGCGTGGGGGTACGCCTGCTGCGCCGCCGCGTTCGTCACGAGAAGGAGCACCGTGAGGGTCCCGGCGGTCATCGATTGCGAGCAGGTCCGACGTCCGTCTCCCAGCGTGCCAGGAGTCCCTTCAGCGCCACGACGATGTCCGGATGCTGCGCCGCGAGATCGGTCCGCTCACCCGCGTCGTTGCTGAGATCGAAGAGCAGGTACTGACCGCCGTCGACCAGGAGCTTCCATTGTCCCGACCTCACGGCGCGCTGCTGGCGACCCGGTCGAGCGATGCGCCAGAAGAGCTGGCGTTCGCGAATTGGGGCGTCGCCCCGCAGGATGGGGAGGATGTCGATCCCATCGGGCCGATAGCTCTCGGGGGGGCGCGTGCCTGTGGCCGCCAAGACCGACGCGGTGAGGTCCATCGTCATAGCGACCTGCCCCGACGTCTTGCCGGCAGGCAGATGTCCGGGCCAGCGCAAGATCAGTGGAACGCGGATCCCGCCTTCCCACAGCGTGGCCTTGCGATGGTACAGCGGCGCGTTGCGCGAGAGCCATTCGCCGCCGTTGTCGTTCGTGAAGATCACAAGTGTGTTTCGAGCCAGGCCCATGCCGTCGAGTGTCGCAAGGATCTCGCCGACACCGCGATCGGCGCGCTCCAGCATCCGGACGTAGTCTTGCCGCGTCGGGGGGGCGACGGAATCGTCGGGCATCTGGCGCAGCGGGCGCGGCGTGAGTCGCTCGGCCTCCGTGGGGGGTCGATCAGGCGGCTCAAAGGGCCAGTGCACGGCGTTGTAGGCGACCTCGAGGAAGAACGGGCCGTCAGGGTGGCGCCCGATGAAGCTCACGGCGCGCCGGGTGATCTCGTCGGTGAGGTATCCGCTCGGCTCGACGCGCGTCGAATTCTCGTAGAGGTCGGGCGGCCCGTCAGCCGTGCTGGCCGTGTAGTAGTCGTGCGCACCGCTCAAGAACCCGTAGAACTCGTCGAACCCATGGGCGTTCGGCCAGAACTCCGGCTTCCAGCCGAGGTGCCACTTACCGATGAGTCCAGTCGCATAGCCGTTCGTCTTGAGCAGTGCGGGTAAGGACGTTCCCGTGACGGCGAGGCCGAGCTCGAGATCGCCCGGCGTCGCGCCCAGGGCCCACTCGAGCCCGACGCGCTGCTGGTAGCGGCCGGTGATGAGGGCCGTGCGCGTGGGCGTGCACACAGCGCCGTTGGCGTACGCGTCGGTCAGACGCACGCCTTCGCGCGCGAGGCGATCGATGTTCGGCGTCCGCACATCGGGCGCGCCGTAGCTGCCGAGGTCCCCGTAGCCGAGGTCGTCCATGAGGATCAGCACGACATCCGGTTTGGCGCCCTGCCGTGAGCTCCCCTGGCCAATGAGATCGGAGGTCCAGAGACTCGAGCCAAACAGCAGTATGGCAGCGAGGCAGCACCTCGAATTCTCGTTCACTTGCGGTAACGCCTCCATCTTGCGACGGTCACGATTACGAAGAGGACGAGAATGATGGCGCCCACGATGGTCGCGTCAGACGTGCCGCTGACCTGGTTCACGGCGTCACCTCCTTAAGCCTTGAGACGTGGTGAGCAACTCGGCCAGAGTTTCGTCAAGCTCCCGTTCTCGACGCCCCCACTCCGTCAGGCCTCCGAAAAAACCGCCCACCGAACCGAGCGCGACTGCCAGGATGGCGCCGTGGATGATCCTATCCAGTGTTATCGGTAATGAAGACCTGCCGACGAACGAAACGATGATGAATGTCGAGATGGAAAGTCCGAACCCAATCTTGAAGCCGTACCCCCACATAAAGGGATTCTCGCCCTCGCGACGTGTGTCGGCCCATTCGAGCGCGCGCTGACCTCGCGCGATGCGGCGGCGTTGTTTGAACTGACGGAACCACGAGGCGCCCTCATCCTGCAAGGCCCGGAGGCGACGCTCCTCGTTCTGCAGGCATTCCTCGAGCAGGGCTCCTTGAGCGGGCAATTTGACCGGCGGCGTGGTCATCAGTCCCCCTTCCGCGGCCGCCACCACCACAACGCGCCGTCCACCTTATTTGAAAACCGGTGATTCAACTGTCGCGCCGCCATCACGATCTGTCCCCGATGATGCGCGTCATGGGCGACGAAGTAGGTCAGCACGTGGCCGACGTCAAGAGCGAGGTTGCGCCAGGTGTACGCTTTGGGGAGCGGCAGGGTCCCACTGCGACACGCCAGCCGCAGGAGCGCCAGCATGCCCCGACTACTCTTCGTGAGCGCTGCCACCACCTGCTTCCGGGTGACGGCTCGTTGGTCGACGCGCTTGGGGACGGCGATGCCCTGTTCGGCGCCCAGTGTCTTGATCCAGCGGCAGCGCGCATTGTGGAGGTGCGCGGCGATCTCCCGGATCGTGCGCGACGGGATGCCGGGGACGGCGGCCGACCAGAGCTTCGCGGGGATCTGCTCGACGAGGTACGTGGTCACGCGGTTGCTGGTGGTCCACGCCGCGAGCACGGAATCCGCGAGATCGGTCTTCATCGCAGGCCGTTGTAGAGGTTCGGCTGGCGGCGGAGCTGGGCCAATCCGTGCACGAAGAGCTCGATGCCAACGAGGATCGGGCCACCGAGCGACCATGGTGGCACTCTCATCGCGGGGATGCCCAACGCGAGTGCTGTGGCGCGGGCACCGACCATCAGCACTGTCCCACCCACGATCCAAATCAGGAGGCGCCCGCCGATCTGCGCCCACCGTTCGGCCGGAAGGCGAGGACGCAGCCAGTTGAGGAAAAAGACTTCGACCCAATGACCACCGAACGTGAGCCACAACGCAAACGCGGTCCATGGGAGCCAGGACGCAGCCCGCCCAACCACAACGCCCACGACCAGCGCGATGAGCACGGTCCGGAGCAGTGTGGCGCGGAGTGGTTCGTGAAAGGGCGTCAAAATGCTGTTTGAGCAACTGGGGGCACTTCCCGGCACACTCTCGCGCCGAGCCGGCGGTCTACTGAGTCCGCGGGAAGCTGGGAATGGGCGAGCGTATCAACGTGGAGCGTGTCAGCAACCCTCGCCACGACGACGCGCTCGACCCACGAGGTACCTTCTCGCACGCGTTCGAGCCAGACGATCGACTGTCCGGGCGAGGTGACGCACTCGCCAATGAGCATGCGACTATCGAACACGGCCTGGTAACCGTCGTCGCCAGTGGTATCGTGGACCTCCACACTCACCTCACCTGGATAGGCGAAGGCACGGTCCATCTGGTCCGGTGTGAACGTGTCGTCGGGTGAAGCAATCCAGACAGCGGGGGGTGTGTCGCACGCGTAGCAGGGCCAACCGGCAACAGCGAAGTAAGGAGCCCGCCCCCCGGCAGACGTCAGCGCTCCAAGCACTTGCCCGCGTGTGACCGGCGTCTCCCAAATCCTGTTGTTGGCAAAATGAAATGTTGTCCCCCCGCCCAAGCCAACCTCGTCCGAGACCGTGTCCCGTGAGACGATGGTCCACCCGACAGGGAGGTCGGGAGTCCATGACCCAAAGAAGCCGCCGTGCACCGCGGTATCGCGAAGCGTGGGCGTCTCAAGGGACGTTTGCTGAGGAGGAGGGGGCTGCTCGCCGCTACAAGCGCAACAGAGCGCAACGAGACCGACGACGAGCGCGCTAAACCTGCTCATACTTCCCCATGACCATGAAGAGAGTCAGGCAGAGTCGCAGCACGACCACAATCACGTGCTCACCAAGATTCGATTCCGCTAAGGCGTAGGTGTAGTGATCAGTCAGGATGCCCGCCAGCAGGATCCCGACGATCGCCACCGGGACGAGGCGGCGCAGCAACACGCCAGCGTTCCCCGTCAGGGACAGTCGCCCGCGTCAAACATGACGGCGCCCGATCCCGAGGCGATGTCGGGGTCGAGCATCGACCGCCATTCCCCGCGAAACAAACGCAGGGTCATGATCTCCGGAAGTCGCTCGGGCCAGTCGGGAGTTGGAGGCCGAGGGAATCGTCGTTCTACGACCACGTAGACCGTCGAGTCATCGGCCGTGACGTGGCCGAGCACGGTCCAGGTCGGCAGAACGCTGAAAGTGTCTGTTGGCACTCGCGGCGCCCCCGCACGATTCCTCGCATAGTACCTCTGCTCACGGGCGAACAGGGTCTCCGGGGGAATGCGAGAAAGGAGGTCAGGCGTGGGCACGCGAAAGACGCTGTCGAGTAAGAAGCGGTGATACTTACGCAGGCAGCCAATCGCGTCGGCCATCCCTGGAAAGTCTTCGACCCTGAACCGCTGCATCAGGTCGGTGCGGTAGGTGAGGAGGGCTTCAGGGTGTGCGAGCGCTAACAGCATTCGCCAATCATGGAGGCTGTCGGACTTCAGGACCGCTGCGGCAACTTCCTCGGGACTCCGGGAGGGACCTTGTCCATGCGCCTGCGCTGACCCGAGGATGAACGCAGCGAGGAAGACAAAACGAGGACGAGTCATTGCTTAAGTAGCGCTCGTAACCGCCGGTACTCTTCGAACAGCGCGGTTTGCTCGAGCGGGCGCCGTTCGAAATCCTGACCCTCACGCCGCAATTGCACCAGGAAGCCGGCGGGCGAAGCGAGCCACCAGTCACGCTTCCCGTCGGAGCCCCGGAGCTCGTAGAGCACGCCGTCGCCCACAGCGCGCTTCGTAACCTGGAGCGTATCCCACTTGGCACCGTATGGTCGGTACGCCGCGATCGTCACGGCGCCTCGCTGAAGATCGAGGCTCTCCAATAGAGGAAGCGTGAGGTCTTCCATCCCATAATCCGCGACGGCCCAGGGCATCGCCGGCAGATGCCAGCTGTGCGGCTGATTGCCACTCACGCGGAGCGTATCTCGATCCACCGCCAGCCGGACGTCGAGCACGATCGAATCTCCCTGCGTCCAGCGAACCTCGCCGGCCGCCGGGCGAGCGTTCTTCCAGGCCACGAACGCGGTACCCACGAGCCGGTCCAATCGCACCATGCCCATTTCGATTTCACTGCCGCCGCGACGGACGGTGTGGAAGAGGATCGGGTTCCCGTACCAGGACACCAACGTGTCTCCGGCCGGCAACGCGCGAGGCGCTCGGCTCGAAAACAGCGCCACGATCCGGTCGTGCAACTCGTGAGGATTCGCTTGCGCGTGCACGCTGCTGGCGGCACCGAGCAGCGACACGGCGAGACCAACGGCGGCTCTAGCGGTCATCTGGACGGCCAAGCGCCAACCTGATCTGTCCTAAGTGGTGTTCATTATGCGCGGCGACCTTGTCGAATTCGTCCCGCAACGTGCGCACGCCGTCCGCGCTGTGCACCCACTCCAGATCGCCGCTGCGCTCATAGTGCTCGCCGGCATAATAGATGATCGCGTTGCGAGTGGATTCATACACATGCCGAGAGAGCTCGAGCGGGACGCGAGCATAGTCGAGTCCCTTGGCCCAGGCATCCTGATCCATCACCCACAGCACCGGACGAGGTTCGCTGATCACTCGCCGAATGCGATCGAAGAAGACAGTCTCACTGTCGGAGAGGTGGTGCAGGATATAGGCGACCGACCACTTGCCGGGCCCGTACGTGCGCGCCAGGTCCCCACGGCTGAGCGCGAAGGCCTGCAGCGTCTCGTCTCGAGTCCGTTCAAGCTCGCGAATGAGCTGCATGCCCATCACCACATCATGACGCGCCGGATGATCAGGCCGAGCGTCAATCCGATCGCCGCGACATAGAGGACGGCCGTCAGCGTCATGTGGTCAGCGACGCGTAAACGTCAGCGGCGAGCCCCGGCCGAGACTGTCGGCTATGACGCCGCTCATGCGCCGGCCGTCGGGGGAGACGGTGCCGGTGTACGTCCGATTCATCCCGAAGTCATAGTGCAGAACCAGCGCGACATGTGGTCGGTCGTAGCTGCCGGTGAGTTGGAGCGTGCCGTTGCGACCAGCTTCAATAGCGAATGTGCCGTCGCCGGTGAGAATGCCGTCGTTTTGGCCGACATTAAAAACGATGCTGGCGCCCGGGTAGGGAAAGATGACCGCCCACGTACCACCCAGATCGTTGGCGGGGCCGAGACCATTGCCGCAACTGAGCAGGGCGCTGAGGGAAAGGAGCCCAATGGCTTGTCGCATGTGACACCTCCGTTATCCGAACGATACGTGCAGAGACGGTCACGGACCTTTCAGTTCGCCGCTCCAAGGCACCGAAGCCACGACAGGGTCACGGCCTTGGCCGAGTCCGCATCAGCGTCGCCGCGATAGTCCTGAAACACGTATAGCGACAGGACACGGTTTTTGACAACGACGGCGCTATTGGTAGACACGAGCGTAATGCGCTCCGCACTCGCGCCCGTGGTGGGACGAACCGCCATGATTTGCCCAAATGAGATTGAATTGGGTGTCTCGTCAAAGATCCCCATGGGCGCCCGCCCCTCAGCCGCAAGGAAGCGCGGCAGGTCACTGTGATCTGGAATATTTCCCTGTTGCGACCGGAGGAAGTTCTTGAATCCGGGCAGCCGCTCCGGAGTCATCGACGTCGCCAGCTGAGCGATCAAGTAGTGCTTGAACCCCAGCGAGGCACGTTGCCGAACGGCGTTCCACTCGGCGGCGGGGGCGAAATAGCCGAGGGTCTTCACACTGGGGGGATATCCCGCCGTCAGCACGCTGCAGAGTTGCGCGTCCTGAGAGCACACCTCGACGAAGCCAGAGAGGGGCGCGAGGTCGATCGTCGAGTCTCCGGCTTGGGTCCGCCAGGTGTCGCAGCTCTGCGCGCTGACGCGGCCGGCGAGGATCAGCAGCGACAGAACAAGACATCGTGACACTTAGCGCGCGTCCTCTGGGGGCATATCGGTCATGAGCCCTTTGTCGAGGAGGTTCTTCATCACATCGAGCGCGACCCGCATGCCCCACACCTTGGCGATCTCTGCAAACCGCAGGCTGAGCGTCACCTCCGCGACCCCGTATCTCTGACCGACCGGTGATTCGTAGAAACGCACCAGCTCCTTGAGATCCGCGAGCGAGATCGCCGCGGCGTAGATCGTTGCCAGGGAATCGATGAGTTGGGGAGCCGTCCGGTGCACGTACGCCGTGAGGCTGTCGAAAAAGACTTTGGGCATTTGCGGGCTGCCCTCCCGTTGCTGTTCAGCGAACGCGGAATCGAGGCCGGACATGAAGGCCTCTTGGGCATGCTTGGCCGTGAGGAGTCGCTTCGCCCACCCGATCGCCACCGTGTCCGGGGCCGGCGCCCGGGCCGGCGCTTGAGCCATGGAAGCGCCGCTGGCGGCGACCAGGGCCACCGCTGCGAGGACGGCCGTGCTGAGGTGTTTCATAGACCTCCGGCAAAAACAAGAAGGTGGAGTGCTCGGATGGTGTTTGATACTGCCGCGCGATGGCCCTCCCCGCCAGACGTCCGACGGCGGCCTCGGTGCTTGCCGAGGCCGCTCCGATCAGCACATCAGCGGCTCGAGGCCGGATAGGAGTCGTAAGGGGACGGCGGACCTAGGGACAGACGCTGCAAGCCCGATCCATCGGCCCGCATGCTCCAAATCGACAGCATCCCACCGCGGCCGCTCGAGAACAGAATGTGCGAGCCGTCAGCGGACCATGTGGGGAAGTCGTCGTTGTCGAGGCCACTCGTGAGTGGGGTGAGTCCCGTTCCATCGGGCCGAATGGTGAAGACGTGGTCCTGACCGAAGCCGCGCCTCGTGAACAGGATCTTGGTCCCGTCGGGCGACCAGGTGGGCCACCGATCCTCGATGGCATCGGCCGTGCTGATACTGTGTGCGTTCGAGCCGTCGGCGTTCATGACGTACAGGCGGTAGCCGCGCTCAAACACGATCTGGGATCCATCGGGAGACCAGGTCGGGTGATCCTCGTAGGCCGCGTCGGTCGTCAGCGAGTGCTGGTTGGTGCCGTCGATGTTCATCAACCAGATGTCGTACGCGTTGACCTCTTTGACGAACACGATGTGCTGGCTATCGGGCGAGACGCTCGGCGAATAGGCGGACGTGGCGAGCGTGACAAAGCCCGTGCCCTGCCGATTGATTCTCGCGATCTCAAACCCCCCGTTCACCGCGGTCGTGAACAGGATGTTCTGGCCGTCGCGGGTCCACGCCGGCTGGAATTCCGTAGCGCCGGGTGAGTCGCGCAGCTTCGTCTCCCCGGTGCCGTCGCCGTTCATGACCCACAGATCCCAGGTGTGATCGCTGTCCCCGCGCGCAAACGCGATGAGCCCGTTCGGCGCCAGGGGGACTTTCTCGCACACCGCCGTGAAGGTGGCGATGGCGGTATCCGACCCGACGGTGACAGTACGCTGCAGCGACCCGCTGCTGGCGCAATTCGCCGTGATCCCGGTGAGCCGCACCTGATGTGAGCCCACGACGAGGCCCGTGAACGTGTAGGTGCCAGTCGACGCCAGGGCCACTTGCGTGGTGTCGTCCACGGCGATGATCACGCCGTCGCGATCGACGTCCGTCCCGGACATGGAGGATTCCACTCGCAGCGAGCCGAGGGTCGGGGCGATGATCTCGGTCCCCGCGCACGCCGTGAGCATCAGCGTGAGGGTCACCGCGAGCGCTGGCAGTGTCATTCGCATAGGGCCGAGACGCTGTCGGTGTATGAGATGACTGGGGTGGTACTCAACGTGTACATGAAGCGGTAGGTGATGTGTACAAAGCCCGAGCTGAAACCCATTTGGTTCGACGACGTCGACTCGCCCGCCGCCAACCCGTCCGCCGCCCAGAAGCGCTGCACGAACGTCAAGTCGAAGTTCTCGTCGTACGCGAATTCTTCGGTACGAATGCCCATTCTGGTCCACGTGAGTCGCGCGCCGACTGGACCGGCAAGCGAGACGTCGATCGTGGGCTGACAGGCGCTCCCACCGCTACTCGTTCCGGGGCTGCTGTGCCACTGAAGTTGGACCGGCGTCACGATCGTTGGAGGAGGTCCGTCGATCTTGTTCGCGTCGCAGGCTCCCAGGGCCACGGCTACGAGGACGACCGTGCTGAGGTGTTTCATGCGTTTAGGCTGTGGCGCGAGCGCCCTGCACGCCAGCCCTCGCGCGCATAAGGTCATAACCTCCCCTTGAGCCCGCCTCCTACTTAGTCACCCTCAGGAACGACCGCCCAGAGTATGACGTAGACCAGGATGCCGGGAAACGCGACGGAAATCACGGAGCCGACGACGTAGATGACGCGGGCGAGCGTGGGATCGATGCCGAAGTACCTGGCGAGTCCCCCGACGACGCCGGCGATCATGCGGTCCGAGCGGGAGCGGCGCAGTGGCGATTTGAGATCGGCCATGAGGCCTCCATGAGGATCGTGCTGTTAACCTACGCGCGCCGCCAGGGACTTAACGGCGAGCGATCACCAACGAGCCACATATGCCCGAAGGGATCGAGAAAGGGGCCGCCATCCCACGTACCTTGTGCAGCCTGTGGCCACCACGACGGACAGGAGGTTATCCTACGCGCGCCGCCACCTTCAAGCGCTGCAACCTTCGGGGCCGCTTCGCAATCCAACCAATATTCCACTCCGGAGACTCACCATGCAATCGCGTTACATCGCCGGGCTCTGCGCCGCGTTCATGACCGCCGGCCTGACCGGCCCTCGCGCCGATCAACCCCTGAACGTGCGCCTCGGCTATCCCGCCGACTCCAAGCTTCTCATCATCAACGCCGATGATCTGGCCATGTCGCATTCGGAAAACGACGCCAGCCTCACCGCCCTCGACCACAAGCTCGTGACCTCCGCCACGGTGATGGTTCCGGCCCCGTGGTTCGGCGAAGTGGCCGCCTACGCCAAGACGCATCCCGACGCTGATTTGGGTCTCCATCTCACCTTGACCGCCGAGTGGCAGACGTTCCGCTGGGGTCCGGTGACGCCGCGCACGCTCGTCCCCAGCCTCGTCGGGCCTGACGGGTACTTCTACTCCACGACCGACGACTTTGCGAAACACGCGAAGGTCGCCGAAGTCGAAACCGAGATCCGGGCACAGGTCGAGCGCGCCAAGTCCATGGGTTTGGAACCCACGCATCTCGATGCCCACATGCACGCGCTCTACGCCACGCCGGAGCTGTTCGCGGTGCTGCGGAAAGTGGCACGAGACTACAGACTGCCCATCCGCATGGCGCGCAATGAGCAGGTATTCCGGGACCTACTTCCCTACGTGGACGCCGCGGTCCCGTTTCCCGATGCGATCTTCTCGCCGCTTCAGGATGTGCAGCCCGTTGCGTGGAAGGACTACTACCTCAGCGTCGTCACGAATCTGCAACCCGGCGTCACCGAGTTATTCGTTCATCTCGCGCACGACGACGCGGAAATGCGCGCCGTCACCGTGAACTTCCCAGTTTGGGATGCCGCCTGGCGCCAGCGCGACCTTGATGTGATTTCCAGCCCCGAGTTTCGTAAGGCCCTCGCCGATAATCACGTTATCCTGATTGGGTGGCGCCCGATCCAAAGACTCATTCGGGACTGAGCGCTTGACCTCCGCAAGTACTTGGCCTTCATTGAGCGTCGGGAGGCAGTGATGAAGACGTGGGGGCTGCGGGTTACCCCGACCAGCCTAGTCGATCTAGCCACGCGCGAGCCCCACAATCCTCCCCCGCGGCGGAATCCCTGGCTCGAGCTCCAGAATCCCCACGCTCGGCAACAACCCGAACCGCGGCGCCCCCGCCCCGCCCGGATTCATCACCGTCACCGTCTTGTCCACCAGCTCGAGCAACGGCTTGTGCGTGTGCCCATACACGATGATCTCGGCGCGCGGAAAGGCCTCGTGCAACGCCGCCGGCGTCGGATGCCCCAGCTGATCGCCATGCGTCACCACGATGCGAAAACCGTCCAGCTCGACTTCGGCAACCTGGGGGAGTCGCGACCGGACCTGCGAATCGTCGGTGTTGCCGAAGACGGCGGTCAGCGGGGCCAATGCTTGCAGTTCAACCACCACATCCCACTTCCCCACGTCCCCACCGTGGAGGATGTGGTCCACCTCCTTAAACACATCGAACACTTCAGGGCGAAGGAGGCCGTGCGTGTCAGAGATGACGCCGAGTCTCACTCGGGCGGGCGCCACACGAAGTTGTCTCGCGCACTGTACACGACCTCGCCCCGCAGATTGCGCACCGTCAGCACCGCCGAGATCGCGGGCGCGTCCATTCGCTCCGTGGCGACGCGGCTCACGAACCGGCCATCGATCGACATGACGCCGACGCGCTCGATCTCGCAGCGCAGGCGAACCGTCTGCGGCGTGATCGTCGCCTCGGCGCAGCCAAACTCCTGCTTGGTCCCGGTCCGCCTGAACGTGATGAACGGGTCGGGGCGCAGCGTGAGACGCGTGAAACGGCGATCACTTACCGTGAATTGATAGCCCGGCTCATAGTATCCCTCGGCGTCGGCCTGCAGCGGCTTGGGCGGCGGCGCGACCGGCGCCGGCGCCTGCTCGACGACGACGGGCGGCGGTGCGGCCCGTTGGAGGGCCACGAAGACGCCTGCGCCACCAACGAGAACGACGGCGCTCCCGATGAGGATGACGCGACGACGGCGCCGGAAGAAACTCGCCATGCCGGCGAGGGTGGTCCGTAGCCGCGCCGCGGCCACGGCCACGGCCGCGGCTGCCCTGGACTCGGGGGCCGCCTCGGCCGGCGGAGGCGGTGAGGGCGGCTCGATCGCCTCGGGCGGCGGCGGGGGCGGCGCCATCCGTGGTGGTGGCGGTGGCGGCGGGGGTGTCCGCTTGGGCGCTGGCAAGGGCGGCGTCGGGCGAGTCCTCGCCGTAGGACGCGACTTGGACATGTAGCGACTCTTGGGACGACGCCACGAGCGATACGTCAACACGGTCGCGGCGATGCCAATCGTCGGCGCCCACACCCACTTCATCTCGTTGAGGAGGATCGCGACGCCACGACTCGTCAAGAATTCCTTGATGCTGAGCGGCGACACCGCGAGCGGCCGCTCCGGGAAGAAATACCGCTTGTCGCTGAACGGCGCGAAGAAGGCGACGCCGAGGCCGCCCTTCGTGAGGGCGTCGAGCACCCCGTGTGACGCCATGCACAGGAAGAGGAACAGCCACACCTGGTTCCAGTCGAGCGGGCCTGTCCCATCCCGGTAAAAGAGCAAGACAACGACGAAGCTGACGACGGCAGCCGCAAGCAGCGAATGCGTCAACCCGCGATGCCCCAGGAGGTCGGCGTACTTCACGCCGAACCGAAACATGATCACATCGAGGTCCGGCGCGACGGCGAGCAGCGCGCCGAAAAACCACAGATGCCACGCCACGCGCGGCCGGTGAAAGAACGCGGCAATGGCGCTGGTCGCAACGACGTGCGTTGGGGCAGAAGCCATCAGAATCTCCTCACGGTCGCGCCACCCCGGGCAACCGCAGGCGAACCAGCTCGGCGTTGACGGCGACGAGGTCCGTCGACCACACCTGGGTCAGGCGCGCCAAGTACCCGTCCAGCTCCGCGGACAGAATCCGCAACAGCTCCGGCATGTTGCTCGTGGGCGGACCGTCGCCGCGCTCGGCCATCGACATGAGCGTCGCGAGCCGGTTGTTCACTTTGATGGGAAAGTTGAGCGGATCCTGATTGCTTTGGTTCCGCACCTGATAGATGCTCTCTTCCACGGCTCGCGCGTTTGCGATGAGCTTCGCGGCCGCAGCGCTCAGCCGCCCGTCGGTTGACTTCTTGAGACGATCCTCCACCTGACTCCTGACGCGCCGGATCTGAATGATCGCGGTGTTCGCGGCGTTCACCCGGTCGCGCACCTGACGCGAGAAGGCGTACTGCGCCTGCAGATCGGCGTCGCTGACGCTCGTGATCCAGGGATTCCGCTCGACCGAGAGCGGGGCCGTGAGCGTTCGGCCGTCGGCGGTGAGGCGTACCGTGTAGCGACCCGGTGGTGCCGCCGGGGCGTTGCTGCGCACGCCCCACATGATCATGCCCGGGAAGGTGACGAACGGCTGCGTCCGCAGATTCCACGCGAGCTGGCTCACTCCCGCGGCGAGCGGCAGCCACTGCGTCCGGTTGCGGGGCCCCTCCCCTCCTTCATCACCACCCGCTGGACGCGCCTGTTGCGGCGGCGTGGTGTCGGGCTCCCAAGTACGGACCACGCCGCCCGTGGAATCGAGTATCTCGAGCCGAGCGGTGCGCGGTTTGTCTTTGAGCCACCAGCTCAGCGTGACGCCCGGGCCGGAGCGCACTGCCAACGGCGGGGTGAAGAGCCACGCAACCGCGCTGAGGTGCTCCGCCGTCCCCTGGCGCAGCGGCGCGATGTTGTCGAGCACCCAGAAGCCGCGCCCGTGCGTGGCGATCACCAGCTCGTTGCCTTCCACCACGAGGTCCGCCACCGGCACGTCGGGGAGCCCGGTGTTGAGCGGCTGCCAAGCGGCGCCGTCGTCGAACGAGATGTAGGCGCCGTGCTGCGTGGCAGCGTAGAGCAACCCGCGGCGCGTGGGGTCCTCGCGCACGGCGTGGACATAGGCGTCGGGCCGGATGCCGCTGACGATCTTTGTCCAGGTGCGCCCGTAGTCGGCGGTCTTGAAGATGTACGGCGCGAAGTCGTTCAGGAGCGGCCGGCGCACCGAGACGTACGCCGTCCCGTCGTCGAAACTGGACGCATCGATCTGGCTCACTCGGCCGAACTCCGGCATCGCGCTGGGTGTGACGTTCGTCCACGTGGTGCCGCCGTCGCGCGTGATCTGAACGAGCCCGTCATCCGAGCCGGTCCAGATGACGTTCACGTCGCGCTTCCCGGGGCCCACGGCGAAAATCGTGGCGTACACCTCGGGGCCGTTCATGTCGCCCGTGATCGGCCCGCCGGACCGCTCGAGCGTCCTGGGGTCGTGCCGCGTGAGGTTGCCGCTCACGGCGCTCCACGTCTTGCCGCCGTCCCGCGTGCGCCAGAGGCGCTGCGACGAGACGAACAGCGTGTGCGGATCGGCCTTGGAGAAGATGATGGGGAACGTCCATTGCCAGCGCTCCCGGATGTCCTTGGCGGGCTCGCCCGAGTAGAACCACGGATAGGGATTCACCTCGCGCGACGTGCCGAGCACCCGGTCGTAACGGTCCACGTAGCCGCCGTTGTTCGTCCCGGCATAGAAGACGTCGGGGTTCAGCGGATCGGGCGCGATGTAGCCCGGCTCGCCGCCCCCGGCCTCGTACGACGCCTCCATGCCGCCGAGCGTCAGGTCGCGCGGCCGGGGCGCCGGAGCGGTGCTGTCCTTTGGAGGAGGCGGAGCCGTGAAGGCCGCCGCGTTCCAGTTGAAGGGCGTGCACAGCGTGCTGTTGTCTTGCTGCGAGCCGCACACGTGATACGGAATGTGCGCCGTCGTGATCACGTGGTAGAACTGTTCGGTGGGATAGTCCTCGGCCGTCCAGCTCTGTGCCGTGTCGCTGGAGACGGCGGCGCCCCCGTCGTTCCCCACCACGAGATGGGCCGCGTCGTCGGGATCGATCCACAGATCGTGGAAGTCCCCGTGTGTCCCATTGTTGACGGACTTGATCGTCTTGCCGCCGTCCGTGGACCGGAACATCGTCGTGTTCTGCATGTAGACGACGTCCGCGTTCTTGGAATCGGCAAAGACGTGCGTGTAGTAGAACGCGCGCTGCCGGATGGAGCGGCGATCGTTGATCAACGCCCACGTGGCGCCGGCGTCTTCGCTGCGATAGAGCCCGCCGCTGTCGTTCTCGACCAGCGCGTACACCCGGCTGGAGTTCGCCCCGGACACGGCGACGCCGATCCTGCCGACCATGCCGCGCGGCAGCCCAGGGTTGCGCGTGATCTCAGTCCACGTCTCACCGCCGTCGGTGCTCTTGAACAACCCGCTCCCCGGTCCGCCCGAGGACATCTGGTACTCTTTGCGGTATGCCTCCCACAGCGCCGCGTAGATCACGTTGGGGTTGTGGCGGTCGATCGCGACGTCGATCGCGCCGGTCTTGTCGTCGCGATAGAGCACTCGGCGCCACGTTTGGCCGCCGTCCGTGCTCTTGTAGACGCCGCGCTCGGTGCTCGGCACGCTGTACTTCCCGAAAGAAGCGACGAACACGATCTGCGGATTGGTGGGGTGGATGCGGATCTTCGCGATGCCGTCCGACCCCGTGAACCCCACGCGGGTCCAGGTCTTCCCGCCGTCCGTGCTCCGATACACGCCGTCGCCCGGCATGATGTTGCCGCGGATGCACGTCTCGCCCGTGCCGATGTAGACGACGTCCGGGTTGGTCTCGCTCACGGCCACCGCGCCCACGGAGGCACTCTGGATCTGACCGTCAGTGACGGGGAACCAGTTGGTGCCGCCGTCTGTGGTCTTCCAGAGGCCCCCGCCGGTCGCGCCGAAATACGCTTCGCGGGGCCGCCCTTTCACGCCGCTCACGGCGATCGAGCGGCCGCCGCGGTCGGGGCCGATGTTGCGCCAGCGGTAGGCGGCGAAGAGCGCCGAGTCAGCGCGTTGCGCGGCGAGAGGCGCGGCAGCGCCGAGGAAGAGCAGGCAGAGGAGTCGTGACATGTTTTACCTAGGGTGTTGCGGAGTTGCTCACGAAGGCCAAACGCGTCCCGTCGGGCGACCACGACGGGACGTTGATCGTCCCCTGACCGCCATACAGGTAGGCGATGACGCGGAACGGTCCACCACCGATGGGCATCAATCGCAGCGACACGTGCTTGTAGAACGGATGATCGTTCGGGTCGACATCGGTGCCGAAGGCGATGTACGCGATCCACTTGCCGTCGGGCGAGATGTGCGGGAACCAGTTGTTGAAGCCGTCGTTCGTGATCTGCTCCTGGCCGCTCCCGTCGGGGCGCATGCGCCAGATCTGCATCCGTCCGCTGCGTGACGAGTTGAAGTAGATGTACGCGCCGTCGGGCGTGTACTCGGGCCCGTCGTCGAGTCCCGGCGCCGTCGTGAGGCGGATCTCGTCCCCACCCACGGCGGAGATCTTGTAGACGTCGAGCGAGTCGTTGCGCTCGCCCACATACACGAGCCAGCGGCCGTCGGGAGACCAACCGTGCAGGTACGATGGGCCCTTCGCGGTGATGCGCTTGGCCGTGCCGCCC